>MDSZ01169775.1_pt1 | contig 16272 bp, 16 predicted proteins | sample 811201 | NCBI WGS metagenome assembly MDSZ01 (sample SAMN05326647, study PRJNA326480) | marine metagenome | isolation source: seawater | place: Indian Ocean: North | collected 2010
ATAGTTTTCTTCTGGTATATATTTAATATTATTTGGTATTGTGCATCTTATCATATGAACATTTATTAAAAAACATTTATAAAAAATTTTATCATCATGGGTATTTATCTTTTTTTTTAATTTAAATGTGAAACAAAATTCTTTTGGGAAATATTCTAAAAATGGCATCAAATGTATTGGGTCTTCTTGCATAAACCCTAAACTTTGTATTAATACCTCTCTTATATTTCGTCTGTACATATCATCCATAATTATTTCATTTCCACCTATATTATTTTTTGTCGCTATTTCCCAAATATTATTTACACCATCATAAAATAATTGCACTGATATTCCTTCTATATGTTCCATTATTTTTATTTTTTCATTTAATATTGGAAATAAAGTTTTAAAATATTTATATGTTGTCATCTTTGCTGGAAAAAATGACATTATATTCTTTGACGGAAACCCATATATTACAGAATGATACAATCCAACGTATAAATCATTCTTATTAAAAAAATTTTCATCGTATTTAATTAAAAAATATTGATTTTTATGATTTTTCTTCAAATATTTCATTACTTTATTATTTGGCAATGTATCCATTGATAACATATTTGAAATCAACACTGCATTATCTATATTAATTTTCTTCATTATAAATATTAATCATTATTTCTTTATTCTATTTCATAATATTAAATAGCAAATTAACTTTCATAAATTATAATTTAGATACATAGTATATATAAATTATATTATAATGGAAACAGAAATAAACCAAAATGAAAACAATATATATTCTCAAAACACGGATAAACAATCCTCTCCTGAAATTAATGTTACAGAACTTTTATTAGGCGATATTATTGAACTGGTTTCTCCTACTAATCCTGACTATCATGAAACTACTAATTATATCACTTATGTTGACAATTCACAAATTCATTTAACAAATGTTGCTACTTTACGTGAATTTCAATTAAATATTGATAATAACCGTTTTACTGATGAATCCATTATTGCTGTTAATTTGTTGGATAGAAGTGAAGAAAAAGGATATGCAAGACAAAATGACTTATTACCAAATACTTGGGTAGATGTTCATTTTGGAGGTGAAGTTCCTGTTATTATTACTGGTCAAATTAGTAATTTAGAAGAAGATATGATAGAAATTATTACTTATCCTACTGTTGATAAAACAATATATATTGATTTTGAATACAAAGGTATTCCTCTTAATCTTCCTATTGAAAAAATTGTTATTAGGGAAAAACCAGCTTCTCTTAAATCTAATGCTTCTCTTTCTTTATTAAAGGACGATACTGTATCTTCTGAAGAATCACCAGAGACAGATGCAAGTATTGAATTTATTGATGATGGAGAATCTGTAGTAAAAGTTTCTGAAGATGAAAAACCTGATCCAAATATTCACTCTGTATTAAATGAATTGTATACAGAAGCCAATACTATTACATTTGGCGAAAAATTAGAAGATATACCACAATTAGTTGAAATACCTGAAAGTGAAATTAAATACAGCATTGAAACACAAGTTACTGATATGATGGATGAATTATTATCTACTATTCCTAATAGTCAACGCACAAAAAGCGTTTTGAATAATATTCATACATTAATAGAAAGATATGTTGGATTAAGAGAACAGTTTTCCGAATTTGACAATAATAATGATATTATTGATAGAAAAGTAAACGGTGAATTTTACAAACCTATTGTTGATAAATTATACAATTTGAATTATAAATTGTCATGGATTATTCCTATTGTCTCTTATAGAAAAAAAATAAATATTGAAGAAAACCAAGTAAGTGAACAATCTAGTGACGTTGTTAGTGAAGACATGACAAGAACATTTAGTTCTATTTTTGATATGAAATCAAATCTTTATAAGAAGGGATCAAATGATAATGCTATCTCTTATGATTACATACAAAATAGGGAAAAAAGTAATTATCGACCTTTTGAAAATGCATTTGATACTAATAACTGTCTTACTATAAAAACTGTTCAAGAAAATATCGACGCTGTTGTTGACAATTTAAATGACTTTTATAGTTCTGTATATGATAATTCACTTGTTAAAAAAACACGTTATGTCATTCAACGATACAACCTTGGTGAAAATAAACTTACTGAAAATGTTATGAAATCCGGTAAAAAAATATATTCATTGGCAGAAAATACTAGAAATGATGAGATGTGCATTAAGTCATTCTTAACTCTTCCCAAGTCTGTTATTCAGTTTTCAGAAATTCACTTACCTACTTCTAATATTTTGACAAAAACACAATTGCATAGAAATTATTTGTTATTATTTAAATTATTAAATAAAAAAACAGATGTGTCCAATTTTGTTATTGATGATTTTTCCAAAATGCTTGATTACGAACAAATTGAAAATGAAACAAAACAATCTATATTTAATGGAATCAATGAATTTACTATTAACACAGACGCACAAGAATCTATGGATTCTATTGATAACAACCTAAAATATAGGAAATTTTTGGAAGCTATCATACCATATACGAGAACATTGATTAAAAGTTATAAAAAATATATTAAAAATGCTATGTCTCTTGTAAAAGTTGTTAAAAAAATGGAACCTTTTTCTGTTTATACAGATAACATTGAATATGGACAATATATGGAAATCCGTTACTTCATAAAAGAACAAATTGCTCAACTCAAAGAAAGATTAGCTACTGAATACAATAAACAAAGTTCTCTTAAAAACGCGCAATATAATGTTAATATAAACCCTAATACGTTGTTACGTATTTTATCAGAAAATAATAGTGATTTTGCTGATACATTCTTTAAACATTATCACTTTTTAGAAAATGATAAATTAAATACACAATTAACACCCTCTGAAATATTACATAAAATGATGGCTGTAGACAATATGCAATTATATTCTACTGTTGTTACCAGCATATTAATTGAACTTAATAGTCCAGATAACATTATTGCTACTGTTCAAAATTCTGTAGACAGTATGGATGACGAAGAAAAAATCAAATCCGAAGAATGTGGAACAAAATATTTGGCTAAGAAATATCATTCTATTGCTGAATTACAAAAAGATAATGAGAAAGAAGAATTATATTTTGACAAAGAATATGACGATACACCATATCACATCATGGACAAATATAAAAATCAACAAAAAGAAATGCCCTCAGATATGTTTTTTAATTTCATTGTTGAGAACTTAGTGCAAATACACAACATTTTACCTGAAAATTCAAGAGAAATGGCACAAACACTCATTTCTAAAAAGAAACTTGTTCAAGACAACCATTATGCAATTGTTGAAATACTACCAAAACCCAATAAAGATACTAATGTGGATGCACTTTCTGAAAAAGAAAAAGATTCTATGGAAATTGAAGCAGATATTAGAAAAAAATTGTTGTATTATCGTAGACTAAAAGACAACTGGGTTAAAGCCGATGACATCAGCGAAGAATCATTCCTAGACAATAATACATTATTTTGTAATTTAAGTAACTATAAATGTCTTAAAAATGCTAAAAATACGTTATGTGAAAGTAATGAACAAATTAAAATTAGAATTAAAAATGAAAATAAAGAAGCATTACAAAAAGAGTTTAGTAATCGTTACGAAATTACATTAGAAGAACTTGAAAAGAAAATCAATGAAAAATTGTCTGCTCATTTGAAAAATATGCGCAAGAACAATATTCTTAATGAAATAAATAATTATCGTGCTAATAATCTTCATTATGAAATTGGGAAAACATATAAAAATGAAGAAATTTTGTTATCTCCTCACTTGAGATTGATTGGACTTATTATGGGACAAGACGATTTTGCAAAAAAACAGGCAGATATTTGTAAATTTGTTAACAAGTTCTCAAGAGACTCTAATAAAGACTTGAATGAAGATGCAAATTGGTTTTACTGTATAGATACTAACACAAAATTATTTCCTCGATCTATTTATACTCTTGCTAACTCTTACGTATTAGGAGAAAATTACCAATTAGTTCTGGAACAAATTTGTGCTCAAGTTGGAACACTTAGTGACGATGGTGAAGCTATTGTTGATAAACATAGTGGATACGTCCTCAAAAAAATGGATTTAAGCACCGAAGAAGGATATGATGAAGTTGGAAGAAAACTTCAAACGCGAGATGTTATAGAAAAAGAACTAGGTGATGTATTAGAAGATACACAAAAGAATAGGAAAAAAATATTTGAAAATCAAACAGTAGAAATGATATATAATGTATCAAAATCTATATGCACAAACATAGGTATTCCTTTTGAAGATATTGAAGACAAAATATTAAGACATGTTAATTCTATTCTTGATAAAAATTTGTTAAATGAAGCAGGTTATAAACGACGTTCTGAAATGAATTTCAAAAAAACAGGTAAATATTTGGGAAACTATGATAAATATAAAAATGAAACAATCTTAACTGTTATTAGTTCTGTTATTCATGTATGTATTCAAACACAAACTCCTTCTTTTAAAAGTAAAAAGTCATTCCCTAATTGTGTACGTTCTTTCAGCGGATATCCATTAACAGGAATTGAAGATGTTACTGGTATTAATTATATTGCATGTGTATTAATTAAAATGAAAAGTTCTATTTCTCCGTGGGATGCTATGAAAGGTATGAAACAAGAAAAGTTCTCTAATAGAATAAAGGAAGTTATTGATAAATTTATTATGCCATTGGCAGAAATACAAGAGTTGTATGTATTGAAGAAAAATTATATTAAAGAAAATCCCGATTTAGTCCCTCCCGAAGAACATAAACTTGAAAAATGGGTTCATTGCTTACCTCCTATAGTTAATTTTAAAATTGTAGGTAGTATTAAAAATGTTAGCACTGATTTCAAAAAAGATATGGTAGAAAAGATGAAGAAAGGAGATCCTAGACAACATATATCTATGAATGTTATTAAATCAAAGCAAATTCAAAATGGGTATGGTATCATTGAAACAATCAATAATTCTGTGAAAAATAAAGATACACTTTTAAAAACTGCTTCTGGTATACCTTTTCTTGAAAATGCCTGCTGCAATGAAGATAATTCAAAAATACATCCTTTATCTTATTTTGCAAATGAAGACCCTAATATATCAGTCCTTGTTCAACGAACAGTTAAAAATGAAAAAACTATGAGCGATATTCAAAAACTTAGCAATGCTAGAATGTTTAATTTTACTGAAAAAACTTTTGTTGAATATCCAGAATTATCTTCTGAATATCTCGATGAAAATATATATTTGGCGTTTATACATTATTGTAATTTTGATAAAAACCTTCCTATTCCTAATAAGTTAATGTCTGTTTGCACTTCTTTCCCAGAAGGATATAATCCTAAGTGGAATATACAAGAAAAGATGGAATTTTTAAAACGAAATGGAAAACGATTTACTAGTAATCAATTGCAACAATTAATGACTATTATTCGTAGAGACAATATTATTACTTCCTTTCGAAAACAAAACGTATCTCAATTAGACATTTTAAAAGATTTAATTGATACATTTGAATTAAATGATTCTCCACTTTTTGAAGATATTTTACGTTCTAAAATAAGAGACTTATTAAATGTATACGATCCAAAAGTAATGCAAGATACTTCCAGTCCTGAATTAGAAAATCTTACAAATTATTTGATTACTGTTAACAACAATCTATATAAACAAATAATGAGGTTTTTTGATAAAAATGGTGATACTATTTCTGTAAAAGAATATAACAATATTGGTAATTATCTTTTGTTTATCAATAAATGGAATATAGAAAAAGGTGTTGAGTTACATACTATTGGAAAATATATGCAAACTGTTATATCAAACATATGTAAATTATATCCAACATTACTATTGAATGAAGCCGACTTTTATAAAAAGGTTTGTGACCACTGGGGATTTTCTGAAAATCATAAAGATGATATTACAAGATTTGTAAATAAATATGGGAAAGTTATTGAAAAATTTAAGGGCGATACGGTTATTGTTAATTTATTAAAAACGATGAGCATTAAACTTATTGATATGAATTTGTTCATTCAAAATATACCAAAACAAAGTGAAATTGTAAAAACCGTAAAAGATGAAAATGATAAAAATATTGATATTCATTTCCATTCTTTGTTCGATAAATTAACCTTCTTTGAATTATTAAAATATTGCTTATATAAAACTTTATATGAATTCATGTATGCATCTGAAGATGAAGATTTATTGAGAACTGAAATAAAATCTATTCGAGATAACGCAAAAGAACAAAACCAAGAATTAAATAGTATTACTAATAATATTGGAATTTCTAAAATATCAGTAACAGAAGAATATGAAAGTGCTATAGACGAATTAGAAGAAACAGATATTGTTATGGATACACAGCAAGAACTTAAATCGCGCGTTAGTAATCTTTTATATTCATTCTTGGAAATTGAAATGGAAAACAAAGACGTTATTAATTATAGTTATGAAGATATTATGAAAAAAGTAAATCGCTCAAAAGAAAGAGAGAAAAAAGCCATTTTTGATTATCTCGGTAATATGAGCAAAGAAGAAAGAAAAGTAGAAGAACTTTTTAAGACATTTAAACTTGGGCGTTGGAATGTTGGACAACAAAAAGGCCTTGTTTCTTACGATAAAAATACATACGAAAGAGAACGCAATGAATTACTCACACAATTAGATGAAGATGAAGGTGCTAATAAATACGATGTTGTTTCTGAAATGAGAAGAGAAATATTTGACCTTGATAAAGAACAAGACGATGACAATGAAGAGTTTTATGATAATGAAGCTAATGATATTTCACACCTTGATGAAGATTACCAAGATGGTGTATATTATGAAGAAGATAGAGAAGAAGACATTTAAATACTAATCATCATTAATAATATATATTTATATTATTCATGGAACCTGTGCTTGTTACTGCATTCCTACATCAAAATACTCATTATCAAGATTTAGAATTTTATATAAATAATGGAAAACTATTGTTGGAAACTGATTTTCGTAAAATTATATTTATGAGCAAACATATTATACCTTACTTTGAGAACCTACGTTCAAAAAACAACGTATTTGTTGAATATGACATTGAAAACATGTATTTGCATAAATATTTAGATAAACTTGAACATAATACGTGTGGAAATTCCAATAAAGATACCAATACCTTCTTTGCAATTATGTGTAATAAAACAGAATTTATACGAAAAGCCATTGAAGATAATATTTTCATGACCGATCATTATTTTTGGATTGACTTTGGAATTTATAAAATATTCAAAGAGAACCTGTGTATAGAAAACCTCAAAAAACACTATAATAATGTCCGAATTGGAAATATATGGGATCTACATACAAAAAGAAATAACAACCTTTTTCAACAAATTTCTTGGTATTTTGCAGGAGGCGTATTTGGTGGGCACAAAACAAAATTACTTCGATTTGCCGACATGATGAAAAAAGAAACACTTGAATTTATTGAAAATAATAACTACCTCCTTTGGGAAGTGAACCTATGGTATATATTGTATTTAAAAGAACCTGAACTTTTTTCCCCTTATAATTGTGACCATAACAATACAATTGTCAATAATTATTGAAAACTACAATAATTTTTATATGAAGTTATATTAATTATGGGCGATTTAAAATTATTTATCAGTAGAAATAGATTGAATTTCACATTGTTTATATTTTTAGTATTTTTTGGACTTATTCATACTTTCCAACCTTCTTTTATTTATAATGAAGAAGGACAATTTAGACCATTTGGTATTGGATATCGTCATAAAACAATTATTCCTATTTGGTTAGTATCTATTATAACTGCCATTTTTAGTTACTTAATTACATTATCTTTTTTGATGTATCTATAAAAACAAAATGAAAACATATATTATTATTTAGTAAATGTTTTCACCAAGCCTTATTGATAGAAATTCCAAACAATATCTTGTCAATGTTTTGCAAAAATGTCACGAAAATAGAATTAATGTTTATTATTATGCACTTAATTTAGGTGTATTCTTTGCATTTATTCTTATTTTTGGTTTTGCACTATACAATTGTTATAAAAATAAACCTACCGAATATGAAAAAAACCAAAAAATGTTAAAAGACCAAGAATATATATTATCAAAAATACGTTATCATCAAGATGTTCATAATCAAAAACAAACGACAAATATAACAAATTTGCCTGTTGTCACTTAAATATATATATGTTTAGTTAATATATATATTCAATGATTAAAGAAGAAAGAGAGAACATAATTGCAAATAATAATACAGCACAAGATAAATTTGTAACTTTTGTTGAAAAACTTACTAAGCCTGTTAAAAAAGTTAATGTTTTGGATGTTTTAGAAGGTGACCTTAATTTAAATATATTTAAGGAAATGAATTTAGGTATTCCTGAAGAAATTAGTTTCAAGGAAGGCAAAATAACAAGTATCATAAATATTCCCGATGGTCTTAAAATACTTAACTGTACAAACAATCTTCTAATTGAAATTGAGAACCTACCCATTTCTTTAGAAGAATTGAACATAGAATACAACTATTTAGACAATATTGATATCTCTAATCTAAAAAACTTGGAAAAGTTGAATGTTTCTCATAATAATATTAAGGACTTAAATGATATTCCTTCATCTGTTATTGAATTAAAATGCACCCATAATAAATTAGAAAATATCAATCTTAAAGATTTGAATAACTTGAAAACATTACATATATCCAATAATTTAATAACTATTATTGAAAACTTACCCGATGGAATTGTAGATTTTCAACAAAATAATCTACCTTCTTATGAAATACGAAATAGTGATGTATCTGCTTTAAAAGATAAAGAAGACGTCGAAAGAAAAAAACAAACAAATGATTTTTATAAAAGTCTTAACGAATACTTCAAACTTAAAAGAAAATATGAAAAAAAACAAAAAGAATTAAAAAAGATTGCATATGAAAAGGCAAAAACAAAAAAAATGGCAAAACTTGCAGTTCAAACAGTAAAGGTTCCTTGTGTTAAATGTAAACGCCCTGTTGGAACTGTTTTTTCATTAGAAAATAGCACATATTCTGCCATTTGTGGTGATGATAAAACCCCTTGTAAATTGAATATTAAATTATTTTCTGGATTTTATGAACCACTAACAGAAGAAATAACTGAATTTAAAAATGAGACTGATAAAATTAAAGAAGACATAATTTGTAAAAAATTAGATAATATATTTGGATATACAGAAGATGAGCCTGCCAAGTTACTATATGAAGATTTATTAAATGAATATAATAAAAGTAATGAAATGTATTTAACTGCAGTTAGTAATTATGAAAATCATTTTGAAAATGAAAAAAAACAATCAAATATTGCAAATAAAAAAAGAGAACTTTATAGATATTTGGACGAAAACAAAGAAATATTAAATGAATATAAGAAAACAAATAATAACCAATTAATAAAAGATGTCGTTGCTAACAATATTAATAATGTATTCCGCGAAGCAAGAAATATAAGAGAACTTGAAAATGAAATCATCCAAATGAATTACTATAAAGATGAAAATATGTTTAAAGTATTTAAATATCCAGTTCTATTGCAAAATACAGAAGTAAATATAGCAGAACCTGTTCGAGTTCAAAACTTTGAATCTTAAATAATGCACCACATACATTTATTTTTTTTAATAGAACACTCTATGCAAATTTCAGGAATTAAATATAAATATCCAAATGGATTTGTTATATGATCCGGATTTGAATATCCATGCACTTTTTTCTTTTTACATAAATGACAACGACCTCTACAAGGCGACATAAACGTTTCTTTTTTGTATTCTTTATGAATATCACATATTAATTCTATTTCACGCATATTTTATATACTTACCCGTTTTTTAAAAATATATTTCAATTTTTTATTTTGTGTAAATTCACACAAAATAAACTTTTAATTATCGCATTGTGTATAATTCGAAACGCCATCCCATTGAATGTCATAAGTGCTTGCCCATACATTTTTAGCACATATAGCTGTTTTTCCGGTTGACATCCAAAGAGGATCATTAAAATTAATTGCACCTACCACGTTCTCATTGGAATCAGTAAATGTAGTGTCATCATATCCATAAGTCATTTCTGCATTATTCTTAGAAGTGTTTATAGTGCTTGTATCTAAAATGGTTCCTGTATTTTTCATACTTGTTGTAGGTACTTCACAATATACTGTTTCTACACCATTATCATCTGTCTTTGTTCTTGCTTTCCAATTATCAGGACAACTATTTGAAATAGGTGGATATTCTACTAAATTTGTTCCAAAATTCTTTTCGGCTACCATTAATCCTATATAGGTGAGCATTAAAATAAATACTATTACGGCTACTATAATTACAACTGTGTAAAAAAAATCCATTTTTATCGTATATACATACAAAATATTATTTATTTATGAGGCATAGACTTTTTTATCAAAACCCATATTATTTATAAAAATTACATTTATCAAATATGAAAATAATTCTCCGATTGCTATTAAAATAATCAATGAAACGGTTAATACCAAAATAAACATTACAAGAGTTAAAAAAATTTCATATATATTGCGAAACATTATATATACCTATTAGATAATATACTAAATATTTAGTGTGTTTCCATATATTTTTATATCTTATTACAATATATAACTATGAACATTTCACTATTTAATGAAGAGCCACAGCCTATATTAAAACAAGAGAATTTGAATGGAAGAGTCAACATTATAGACATTCCACAACATATACAATTTGAAATGCAGGAGAAAATTGCTGTAAAAAATAAAGCATCTGAATATAGAGACCCTTTAACTGGAATATTTGAAGAAACTACATTATCAAAGGTATATTTTTCTTCTGCTAATATACAAATTATTCAAAATGGATTACGTGCTGGTGTTTATAATTTATCTGATAAAAAATACGTAATTGCTCCCCAAAATATTGATACTTTGAAAATTATTATGCGAAGTATATTTTTACAACATGCTCAACAAACTGAAGATCGTATTAAAGAAGAAGTTACAAGATTAAACAGTTTGGTTTTAGAATACGCCATTCCTAATGTATACAATGAAGTAGAAGGGTATATTAAATACTGCAGAGATCAAAGCACCCTTGTTACTCCTATGGATTTACCACAAAAAACTGACCGTGAATATAAACAACTTGAAATGAAACATTACGTATAAGTTTTGGTAAATCATAAAATTGATTATATTTATTTTCTTTCAATAAATATAACTAATATGAGTAATACAGAAAATACAATAATGCTAAAACGAAATTCAATCAGTCTTAAAGATTTAGAAATCTGTGATTTTTGCAATCAAATTGGACATTCTGAAACAAATTGTCTACTATTTGAAACAGAAATGGAAAAAGAACAAGATGAAAAAAAACAACGATTAATTAAACGATGTAAATTATCTAGAAATCTTTTATTAAGTGGCATTCCATCTAGATATTGGAATTCTGAGGACCCTGTAAAAATATTCTTAATGAATAATCGTATTGTTGGATACAGAGAAACACAAAAATGGAATAATAAAATAAATTACATTACTCCCAAAATGTTATAATTCAATCTATTTATATATGATTTTCTTTGTATAGTTGGTTTTTTATTTTCCATTTTTCCCTTTGTTCCAAACCATATGGAATTTAATGGATCATTACTATTTTTACGAATATTTACAAATCCTGCTTCTTGTAACATTTTTATAGTGTCTCGTTTATAATAATTATATATATGTGGTTCCGTTACTTCGAATGCCCATTTTCTAAACATATTTCCATTTAATTGAGCTTTTAAATTATTTGGGTCAATATCTACAATCGCAATTACTCCATTATTGTTTAATAATCTATAAGATTCTTCTATTATATTTTTTGCAGCTTTTTCTGGTAATTCATGAAATAAAAAATTGCTGATTACAAAATCAAATGATTTATTTTTGAAATGGGTACATTCTGCATTTTCGTGATAATATTGAATACCCAAGTTAAAATCATCTGAATAATAATCTGCAACTGCAATAAAATATGGGCTTAAATCTACTCCATTTACTTCGGTTCCTACTGGAAGAGTCTTTTTTAAAAAACAAGTTGATATTCCTGTCGAACAACCCATATCAAGAACCTTATTAGGAAATCCTTTTTTATCCCCTTGCACACTACTAAAATAATTTTTTATATTTTCACTTATATTATAACGCATCCAATCTTGTGCTGTATAAGGGTCAACATTTTCCCAATAACCTGCTGCTATACTTAATGTTGCAGATTCTGCTTCTTCTGCTGCTTTCCAGTTCATATTTCCATTTTCATACCCATGAAATGGTTTCAAAAAATAAGGAGGATACGAAATTTCCTTATTTTCTTTTATATTCTTGTAATACTCTAATTTTTCTTTAACTTCATTGTATTTCTTATATAACTCATTCCATGGTATTCCTTTTCTTATAGCACGTTTAACAAACCAATTTCTTGCATTTTCTTTCATACTATATCGTAATGTCTCCCAATTAGGTGGTAATTTATTTGCATTCATATTTAAATTAAATCCAAAAATGCATCGTAGTGATATTAAAATGATAGGTATAAATCTCATTTATAAAATATATCTATTGTTTTTAAGTATGTTTACAATATATTATCTATCAGATTTCTTTAAGTATTATTTTTAATTTATATATTTATTTTTTTTATTTTTTGAAAAAAGTCGAGCACACTTTTTAAAAATGGACAAAAATAAATGTCCAATTTTTAATTTTCGTTTGTACTTTTTTGGAAAAAAAACAAAAAAATGAGGTTGGAGCGATATGCTTTAAATGGAAAAAAAATAATTTTCACTTTACTGCAACCTTTTTTTCGTAAAAATTTAGGAACTTTTTATGTCAACATGATTTATGTTTACAATGTTGACAAAAAAAGTTCCAAAAAGTTCCGCGGATTTTTTTTGTAAAAATTGCAACTATACTACGTCTAGAAAAAGTCAATATGACCGTCATTTAATGACTGCAAAACATAAAATGTTGACAAATGTTGACAAAAAAGTTCCAAAAAGTTCCGCACCATTTCAATGCGATTGTGGAAAACAATTCAAGTATAGACAGAGTTTATCGAGACATCGGCAAAAATGTGGAATCGAACAATCAAACGAAAAAAACATATTTAAAGATGATTATACAGATGAGAACATCATGATGGAGTTAATAAAACAAAATGAAGAATTTAAAAGTCTTTTGATTGAACAACAGCAAGAAAATATGAAACAGCAAAAAGAAAATTTAACTTTGCAAAGTCAATTGGTAGAAGCAGTAAAAGTAGGAAAAATAGAAAACAATTATAGTAATAATACTATCAATAATAATCAAAAGTTCAATCTGAATTTCTTTTTAAACACAACCTGTAAAGATGCGATGAATATGTCAGAATTTATAGAAAATATATGTGTTGACCTTGAAGATATAGAAAATATTGGAAAAAATGGGTATGTCCAAGGAATGACAAATATGATATTATTGCGTATTAAAGATTTGGATGTTACGAAAAGACCTTTGCATTGCACAGATTTAAAAAGAGAGACTATGTATATTAAAAATAATGATGTATGGAGTAAAGATACGCCAAATAATAATGAATTGCGTAATTTAATTACCATAGTTTCTAATAATAACAATGATAAATTACCATTATGGAGAGAAAAATACCCCGAATGTCAAAATGTAGACAATGCAAAATATGAATTTTGTATTGACATGATGCGAAATGTATTGGGTGATGTTGGTGATGAACAGCGAAAATTAGAAAATAAAATTATAAAAAATATTTCAAAACACATATTAGTTGATAAATGTTAAGTATTCTTTTTTATGTTAGTATAATGATATGGATATTTGGAAATCTCCTTATATAAAAGAGGAACAGGATTATATGATGTATATATTTTATCATATATTCTATATTCATTTTTATTACAATTTGCATCATATATTGATACTTGATTTTGCGTAATTCTTATTGTTTTATTTATTTCTTTTTGTATATCTTTATGATATCGTAAAAATATAGAATACCTCATAATATAAATATGTAGAATATATTTATTATGTTTATTTCATAAAATTGATAACAAATTAGTATGTTCTTGTTATCAAATAAAGCTAAAATGTCAGTATCAAACAAAATTAGGTTCACACAAGTTGTTTCAAATATCTTTCGTGCAATGATTGAAAGAGATAATAAAAAGGTAATGTTAGGAAGATGGGGATTATCTGAACATAAAAACACACATCTTGTTGTAGATTATTCAAATGAAGACCATTGTGGGACCTGTTCACAATATGCTTTAGAAAAGCAAGAATTAAAAAAAAAATTGAAACGCGATGATGAATTATTTAAATATGAATTTGAATGCTTATCTTCTAATACACAACAAAATAAAAATTAATTACAGTCAAATTCTACCATTCGTTTTACTAATTCTTTAAACTTTATTTTGGGTTCCCATCCCAACATTTCCTTTGCTTTTGATGCATCGCCTATTAATAAATCTACTTCTGCTGGACGATAATATTTTTCATTTATAAAAATGTATTCTTTACCTGTTTTTTTATCGTATCCAATTTCATTTACATTCTCTCCTTTCCATGCAATTTCAATGTCTTTTAATTTAAACGCTTCTTCTATAAATTCACGAACCGTATGTTTTTCACCAGTTGATAATACAAAATCTTCTGGCGTATCACGCTGCAGTATTCTCCACATACCTTCTACATAGTCTTCGGCGTGCCCCCAATCACGTTCTGAATCTATATTACCCATAATTAATGCATCTGTTTTATTTTTTAGAATTTTATCAAGACCTAATGTAATCTTTCTCGTTACAAAATTATGCCCTCTTCTTTCAGATTCGTGATTAAATAGAATTCCATTACAAGCATACATATTATAAGATTCGCGATAATTTTTTACAATCCAATAAGAATACAATTTGGCAACACCATATGGAGAACGAGGGTAAAAAGGAGTTGTTTCTTTTTGTGGAACTTCTTGCACTAGTCCAAATAATTCACTTGTAGATGCTTGATAAAACCGTGTAATGCTTTCCAAATTATTACTACGGATAGCCTCTAATAATTTTAACGTTCCAAATGCATCTGCATCTGCTGTATATTCTGGCATTTCAAAAGATACTTTCACGTGTGATTGTGCAGCCAAGTTATATATTTCTAATCTGGACATATCTGTGTATTTATTTTTTATCTTTGATAAGATAGATGTTAAACAAGAACTATCTGTTAAATCTCCGTAATGTAAAAAAAGGTTTTTGTTTTCAAATACGTGGTCAATACGACTTGTATTTATTAAAGATGAACGACGAATTAATCCATGAACATAATAATCTTTCTCAAGTAACAATTCTGTTAGATATGAACCATCTTGTCCGGTAATACCGGTAATGAATGCTATTTTCATTAAATATTAATAAAAATAAAAGAATATGTTTATGTTATTTTAAAACATAGTTATTTTAGAGCAATCCAAAAATTGATATAAAATTAATAATATTATTATAAGTAAAATGTCAGTAAATACACAAACCATTGGATTAAAAAGAAATACCATCGATAAATATTATACAAATCCATATGTGGTAACAAAATGTATTCAAAAAATAAAACAATATATAAGTATACAAGAAAATGATTTAATTATAGAACCGAGCGCAGGTAACGGGTCGTTTATAAATGATTTACAAGGTATTTCGTCTAATTGCCTATTTTATGATTTGGAACCAGAACATCCAAGTATTGTTCAACAAGACTATTTATTATTAGATACAACTTCTATATCTAATACATATTCAAACATTCATGTTGTAGGGAATCCGCCGTTTGGTCGTCAATCATCATTAGCAATAAAGTTTATAAAACATTCAAGTAAGTTTGCTAATTCAATTTCATTTATATTACCAAAAAGTTTTAAAAAGGATAGTATGCAAAAACATTTCCCGTTGGACTTTCATTTGATTTTTGAACAAGACATAGAAGAAAATGGATTTTTAGTAGATGATAATGTATACGATGTTCCTTGTGTATTTCAAATATGGCAAAGAAAAGGAGAAAATAGAAGTGTAAGTGAAAAACTGATACCAAAAGGGTTTCAGTTTGTAAAGAAATCTGAAAA
>MDSZ01079751.1_pt1 | contig 16269 bp, 17 predicted proteins | sample 811201 | NCBI WGS metagenome assembly MDSZ01 (sample SAMN05326647, study PRJNA326480) | marine metagenome | isolation source: seawater | place: Indian Ocean: North | collected 2010
CAGTATGATTAATATCAAACCTGAGCACACTTTAAAAAAAGATAAACCTGACACAATTATTATATTTGTGTGGAATTTAGCTAAAGAAATAAAAAGACAATTGGCTTACACAAAAAAATGGAAGGCTAATATTTATACTTTATATCCCAAAATTATGAAAATTACCAAATGACAAAGCTTATACCAATTGCCAAACCTCAGATTTTAAAGTCAGATGTTAATTTAGCTTCCAAAGCTATAAAAGATGGCTGGGATCATAAACACGTTTTTTATGTAGATAAGTTTGAACGTAAATTTAAACAAAAAGTTTCTGCCAAATATGCCATAGCAACTTCTAGTTGCACAGGAGCTTTAACCCTTGCATTAGCAAGTCTTAAACTTAAAAGGGGATCTGAAGTAATACTATCAAATTTAAATTGGATAGCCACAGTCTCACCAGTTGTAACCTTAGGCTACAAACCGATTTTTTGTGATGTAGATTTAAAAAATTGGTGCATTTCAATAGAACAAATTAAAAAAAAAATTACTAGTAAAACAAAGGTTGTAATATTTACACATTTATATGGAAATTTGTGTGAAATTAGCAAAATAAAAAAATATCTAAAAAAAAAAAATATTTATATCATAGAGGATGCCGCTGAAGCATTAGGCTCCAAAATAAATGGATTATATGCTGGAACATTTGGAGATTTTGGCTGTTTCTCCTTTCATGCATCAAAAGCCATTACAACAGGAGAAGGTGGTATGTTAATAACAAATAACTCTAAACTTAATAGAGTTGCAAAAAAATTGAGTAATCACGGAAGATCAAAGAAAAACTATAAAGCTTATTTTGCAGATGAAATAGGATACAAGTTTAAGATGACCAATTTCCAAGCTGCCATGGGAATTTCCCAAATAAGAAGGTTGGATAAAATTATTAAAAGAAAAAGGCAAATTTTCAACTATTATAAAAAAAATATTAATCATGATTTTATAAATTTTAATTTTGAAGAAAAAGGACTTAGAAATTCATATTGGCTTACTTCAGTATTTGTTGTAAATGAGAATTTTAACTTAAAAAAATTTCAGAATTACATGTTAGCAAAAGGTGTTGATGTCAGAAATTTTTTTCCACCATTATCTACTCTTCCAATGTTTAAAAAAAAGGAAAGTTTCAAAAATTCAAAAAAATTATTTGCAAATTCTTTCAATATACCAAGCCACATAAGTTTAACTAAAGCAGAGCAAAATAAAATAATTAATTTAATAAATAATTATTTTGAAAGATTGTAAATTAATACTGAAATATTTTGAGATTTGTGAAATTTTTTTAGTTTTCCAATTTCAATAAAATCATTTCTCTTAAAAAAATTTAAATGGACCGGGTTATTATAAATAATTAAATAATTTCTATTTTGAAGTTTTTTTATGATTTTACGCAATAAATTTAAATTAAATGGGTTGTATAAAAAAAAAAATAGTTTTCACATTTTTAAATTTAAAGTTAACAACATCTTTCATCTCTACTTTAATATTGTTTTGCAAACCAGATATTTTGAGATTTTTTTTTGCAATTTCAATTAATGGTTCGTAATAATCAAACCCTGAAATATTCATACTGATTTTATTTTTTTTACAATTTATGCCCCATGAGATTAAAACTTTACCCTTTCCACAGCCAATGTCCACAAACTTAAAATCTTTAAAGTTCTTATTAAGTTTTTTTTTACAAAAATTAAAGGACCAATTTATAGCATCCGTCCATGCTGCCATATACAAGACGCCAAACTTTAAATTTCTAAGATTTTTATTGTAACTGTGTTTAGGAAGCCAAATTTGAGTATCAGTTTTGTGCAATATATCAAACAGGTGTACATTCAAAAAATATAGTATTGGTAACTTTACACCTCTTTTTTTGAACATCCTGTAATAATTTTTAAGCATTTATATCCATAATACAGATAAATTAAAATGAAACTAGGTATTATTTGTTCCTCTGGTGGATCATCTATTTTTAAAGCTCTATCCTTTTTTAAATATAAAAGATTTAAGTTATTTATTGTAACAGATAGAAATTGTAAAATTATAGCAAAATGCAAAAAAAAAAATATTTTTGTAAAAAAAATAAAATATAATAAAAATTTTGATGAGAAGGTAAAAAATATTTTTAAAAAAAAAGGTGTAAAATCAGTTCTATTACTATTTACAAGGTTGGTAACTTCAAAAATTTACAAAAATTTTCAAACATTTAATATCCATCCTTCTTGGTTACCTAAATATAAAGGCTTAAATGCATTATCCAATCAAATTAAAAAAAAAGAAAGATTTATAGGTGCAACTTTGCATATTGTCGACTCAACAATCGATGGAGGAAAATTCTTGTTTAAAATAAAGAGTAAATACAATATGAAAAATTATAAAAATATCTCATACATTCAAAAAACGTTTTTATGCTTACTTTTGTTATGCTTTTTGAGTAAAAAAACTATTGATTTAAGAAAAATCAATAAAATGTTTTTTTTTAAAAAAATAAATTGTGCTAAAATAAAAAATAATATTTCATGACGAAAAAAATAGGAATAATTCAACCTCATTTCTTCCCTTGGTTAGGTTTTTATTGTTTAATGAAAGAAGTTGATACTCTTGTATGGTTAGATGACGTCCAAATCGGTCAAAAATCATTCCAAAATAGGGTACAAGTGAATACTCCTCATGGACTGAATTGGATTAAAGCTCTTTATAAAAAAAATATTCCTAGAAAAGAAAGATTATTTAAAAATTTGGAAATTTTGAAAAATAGTGATTGGAAAGAAAATAACTTAAATATTTTATCTGAGGGTTATAGAAAAACCAAAAATTTTGAATTAATTAAAAAAATTTACAATGATACTGTTGAAAAAGATCAATTTTTAGAAATTTTAATTTCAAGCTGCATCAAACCAGCGTCTATTTTAAATGTCGTTCCTGAGAGCATATTTTTGTCATCTGACTTAAAAATAAAGAGTACATCAAGCAATAGAATTTTAGAAATAGTTAAATATTTAGATGGAAATAAGTATATTACTGGTCATGGTTCATTAAATTACTTAGACCACGATAAATTTGAAAAAAATGATATAAATGTTTTTTATTTAGACTATAAAATAAATAGGTGGCCTCAACCAAAAAATTATATTTACCCGCATGTTTCAATTTTAGATTTTATAAGCTGCTCAACTAGCACAAAAAATTATAAACTAAATTATAATTTAGTAAACTGGAAATCCTTTAAAAAAAACTTTACAAAATCTGACAAAAAAGATTAATTAAATTAAATTAACAATAGCAAATGATTATAAATAAAAAAATAATTGATAAATTCAGAGAAAACGGTTTTCTTGAGATAAAATCTAATAAAATTAAAAATGAAATATTACAAATAAGAAAAGAGATAAAAAAAATTTCTATATATCTTTTAAAAAAAGATTCAAAAATTAAGATAAATGAAAAAATTAGTCTCGAGAGCTTATTGTACAAAATTGCGAGTAAAGAAAGAAAAAAATTATCTAAAATTTACGATATTTGTAAAACTATTGAAGGTTTTCACAAATTATGTGCTAATGATAAGATTTTAAAGGTTGCAAAATACTTACTTAAAACTGATACAATTTTTTTCCAAAAAGATTTTTCTGGAATCCGACTTGACTCAAAATTAACAGAAAGTCAGTCAACTTTAATTCATCAAGAAATTCATTCATTTCCATTTTCAATTAATGGTTTGGTTGTATGGATTCCAATAAGCAAAGTTAATAAAGAAAATGGCTCAATTATATTGTGGCCGAAAACCCATAAAAAAATACGTAAATTTTCTGGAAACGAAAATAAATTTGTCAAAAATTTTAAAGAAAAAAAATTTCAGCTTGCAAATAAGTCTGGCAAAATTAATGTAAACTCAAGTCTTTTAAAGAACCCTTTAATAGTAAATTCGAATATAGGCTCAGTTTATTTGCTAGATGTTAGATTAATACATGGATCTTATAAGAGCTCTAAAAATAATAAATTAATGAGAATTACTTTTCAAAATAGAATCTTTGATTTTAAGGACCCCTTTTTTCAATGGAAATTAAAAAAATATCATGTGAATCATGGGTTAAAAAACCCTTTCACTGCTCAGAAATTATTTACAAAATATAACAATGAATTGTAATATTTGTGATCAAAAATTAAAGTTTATTTTAGAGCCACATAAAAATAAAATCGGAATCAGTTCAGAGAGTAAATTTTTGGAAGTAAAACTTTCAAAATTATTTCTCTGCAAAAAATGTTATTACTTTCAAAAAAAAACACACCAAAAAAAAAAAAATTTTTATTCGAAATATTACAATCTTTTAATGAAAAATTTTTACCAAGATCAAATATTATTTGTTGGTAAAAAAAAAACTTTTAGAGCAGAAATTCAAAGAGATATAATAGTTTCAAACTTAAAAAAAAATGAAAAAAAAATATTAGAAGTTGGTTGCGGCAAAGGATTGACTGCATTTAAGATTAAAAAAGAAAAAAATATAAAAATCGATTTGGTTGATGAAGGAAAAGAAAAATATATTTTTTTTTGGAACAGATATCTAAAAGGTTCAAAAATGATGAAAAATATATCTATGGTAAAAAAGAACAATTATTCGTTAGCGTATTCTTTTTTTGTTCTTGAGCACGTTCAAAATCCCTATCTTTTTATTAAAAAAGTTTTAAATACAGTTGAAATCAATGGCAAAGCAATATTCTTTGTACCTGATATAGAGAAAAACATTGGCGATTTATTGACAGTTGATCATCTAAATCATTTTTCTGCCTTTGCCTTAGAATGCTTAGCTTTGAAAATTCACAAAAACTTTAACTACGATTTCAAGGTCACAAAAAATGAAAGACTTAGAGCACTTAATCTTACAATTTTTAAGAAAATTAAAAAAAAAAATACAAAAAAAAAAATTTAATTTAAATAAATCTTTAATCATTGAAAAAAGAATCAAAGATATGTGGTTTTTTAATTTAATTGATAAAAAAAAGATTATGCCTTACGAAAATGTATTTATATGGGGCAGTAGTTTTTATGGTAAATTATTTAACCTCAAACATCCAAATACAATTATGGGAGTTTTGGACTCCAATTCACATTTTGTTGGACGTAAATTTGAAACACTAAACAAAAAAAAATTAACCATCAAGCCACCTTTAAGTATAGAAATGATTAGTTTGCCAATTATATTATGTATGTCTAAAGAATACTTAAGCAAAAAAATAATACAAAAACAATATAATAAAAAAAATTTAAATTTTGTAAATTTATTTTAATATCATCAAGCAAATTATAATAAGTGAAAAAAAATAAATTTTGATTTAATTTTTTAATTAAAAGTTAATAGCATGTTGAGAAAAATTAATAAAAATAATATAAATTTAAAAGAAGTGATGATTTTTTCAGATAAAAAAAATATACTTAACAATTGGTTAGATTTTTCAATTTATGCACTTAATTCAAAAAAAATATCTTACGTAACCAATTTTCACGAGCTCAAAAAAAATAAAATTATTGTACTTGATACTAATAAATTTAAGGAAATAGAAAATTCGAAGATCGACCTTAAAGAATATTTTTTCATAGTTCCGTTAAGAAATTGTTACCTTGACTATATGAGATATAAGACAAGATTTAAAAATATTAAAAATTTCAATTATAAATTTATTTTTAGTAGCAATTATTTAACCAATATTGAATTCTACACTAATGATTTTAAAACCAACTTTAATAATAAAGTTTCAATTAAAGATGTTAAAGGTTTAAATTTTAGAGAAAAAATAAAATATTTTTATCCTTTAATATTTTTATTAATAATGATTTTAAAAAAATTTAATGGTTTAAAAAAATATTTGTTTAAAGAAAAACTTGTTTTTTGTGGAAAAACTAGCCATGAAAAAAATTTTAATAAAATTTTATTAAACAAATATGGGTTTTCGAAATTTTCAATAAACAAACTCTCCTTCCTATATGAGGAAAATAATCAAAATGTTAAAAAAGTAGGAATAAAAAAATTTGAAAAAACCTTAAATGAGAAAAAATTTAAGAAATTGCCGATATATGAGAAATATTACCTAGTTCAATGTTTTTATAGATCTATTCTGTTTAACCATTTAAAGAAATTTAATTTTTTTGAGGTTGAGGAAAAACCAAAAGTTGACCTTCTAAAAATCAAAAATTTAAAAAATGTTCACCAGATTTATTTAGACCCTTTATCTTGCAACTCTAGAATAAACTCTAGATACATGGCTTTAAAAAAATATTATAAAAATAGAGCATTTGATTTAAGTATTTTTTCTAATAATTATAATCATTCTAATAAAAATTTTAATAAAAGAATTAAAAGCAGTATAAATTTTCTTTATAAAATAAAAGAAATTCAAGATTGTGATATAAATTTAAAATCCTTTTTAAAAAGATTAAAAATAAAATTAATTTAGATGAGTTATATTGTTGTCATTCCAGCAAGATTAAAATCTACCAGGTTAAAAGAAAAACTTCTGATAAAAATTGGTAATGATGAAATTCTTAAAAGAACTTACAATAGATGTTTGAAGGTCATATCGCCAAAAAATATAATTATTGCAACTGATAGCAAGAAAATAATAAAATTATGCGAAGAAATTGGAGCTCGTTATTTTTTTACTAAAAACAACTGTTTAACTGGTACAGATAGAGTTGCTGAAGTTGCAAAAAAAATAAAGAGAAAATATTATATTAATGTTCAAGGTGATGAGCCTTTTTTGGATCCTCACGACTTAAAAAAAATGATCAATGCATTGAGACTTCTAAAAAAAGTCGACGTAATAAATGGTTATTCTTATATTAAAAATAAAAAAGAGTATTTAGAACCAAGTATTCCCAAACTAATATTTAACGAAAAAAAAGAGTTGATTTATATGTCCAGAGCACCAATACCTTCATCTAAAAATAAAAAATTTACCTTTGCCTACAAGCAAATTTGCATTTATGGTTTCAAAAGGAAGCCACTTCTTAATTTTAAAAATATTTCAAAAAGCAAAATTGAAAAAAAAGAAGATATTGAAATATTAAGATTTATAGAAAAAGGTTATAAAATTAAAATGGTCAGTTTATCTGGAAAATCATTTGCAATAGATACAATTAAAGACCTAAAAAAAGCCAAAAAATTTTTAGATAAAAAATGAACTTAATACAATTTACATCTGGAAATAGATTGTCTTATGCTATTTTGAATAAAATACTTAATTGGTTTTATAATAGCAAAAATGATTTTGATAAGAAATTTAGAGATTATGGTTATGAAAATGTTAATTTAGAGAATTTGAACACCTTAAGTCTCATTAAAAAAGAAATTAATTTACAAAAAGATGATAATCAAACCAGCCTAATAAAGTTTGAGATAAATAATAACTTATTTAACTTGTTATCAAAACTTATCAGTGAGCAAAAAGATTTAATTAAAAACTTAAGGGAATTTTATTCTTGTCCAATCGTAGTTTCTAATATTGAACTTAAAAGAACAAAGTATTTAGATAAATCTGTTGAAATTAATAAAAATGTTTATTCAGAAAATTATCATATAGATAAATATCTAAATACACACGTAAAGCAATTTATATATTTAACAGATGTTGATGAGAAATCAGGTCCATTTACTTATATTGATAAAAAAGATACAAAAAAATTTATAACAAAATATAAATATAAAAATCGTTTTTCAATAAATGTTAATGAAAGTCAAAATTTAGAGAACAAAGAATTTGAAAAAAAACATATTGGAAAAATGGGATCAAGTTTAGTCGTAAACACAACTGAGTGTTTACATAGGGCAGGTATACCCATTAAGGGTAATTTTAGGGACATAATAACCATTACTTATGTTGCTAGTCCTGAAGCAAAATATCGAAATGAAAAACATTTAATTGAAAAATTTGGTATTGATTTTTTTAAAGAAGAAAATAACTTTTCAAAAAAACTTGCTAAACCAAATTCTAAAAAAGAAATAATAATTTTTTTGTTAAAATACTTAAAATTTAAGTATTTAAATTAAATAATATTAAAATTTATTTATCTAGAATAATGCATAGAAAACTCAAAGTAATAGCATTGATACCTGCTAGAGCAGGTTCACAAGAAATAAAAAATAAAAACATGGTAAAAATTAAAAACAAGCCTCTAATTTTTTATACTATTCGTGAAGCAAAAAAATGTAAAAAAATAAATGAAATTTACGTATCTTCTAATGATAAAAAAATATTAAATTATTCAAAATCCTTAAAGGTAAATATTTTAAAAAGGCCCAAAAAAATTTCTACATCGAAGTCACATCCCAAATACCTAGTTTTACATTTTATCGATTTTTTAATGAAAAAAAATTTTAATAAAAATGATTTAATAATATATCTTCAACCAACATCGCCTCTGAGACATTCTGAGGACATATCAAAAGTAATTAAATTAATGAAAGATAATAATAAATTTAAGTGTTTAAGTGTAACAAAAAACCAAAAAACAATATTTAAATCATTAATGATAAAAAAAAAATTGCTGAAAACAATATTTAATAAAAGATACTTAAGTCAGAGAAGACAAAATTTAATGCAAACTTATTATATAAATGGTGCAATATTTGCATTTTCAATCAAAGAATTTCTAAAGGAAAGAGATTTCCCTTTCCAAAACTCACTTGCCTATATAATGAGTGAAAATAAAAGTATTGATTTAGATAAAATTGAAGATTTAGAAAAATTAAAAAAAATGCAAATATGAATAAGAATCATCATATAAAAATTCAAAATAGACTCGTTGGAGATAACTACGAACCTTTAATTATTGCTGAAATAGGTATAAATCACAACGGCAATTTATCAATTGCGAAAAAACTAGTAGACGCAGCTTATAAAGCGGGAGCAGAAGTAATCAAACATCAAACCCATGTAGTCGAAGATGAAATGACCGAAGAGGCCAAGAAAATTATACCCTCGCATACCAAAGATTCTATTTATAACATTATCAAAAAATGCTCATTGTCTGAGAAAGATGAGTTTAAATTGATGAATTATGTAAAAAAAAAAGGAATGATATTTATTAGCACTCCATTTTCAAAAAAAGCTGTGGATCGTCTTATAAAATTTAAAGTTCCAGCTTTTAAAATTGGATCTGGCGAATGCAACAATTATCCACTAATAGAATATATCTCTAAATTTAAAAAACCTGTAATTTTAAGCACTGGTATGAATAGTATTAAAAGCATTTATCCTGCTGTTAAGATATTAAGAAAATATAAAATTCCTTATGCGTTATTACACTGTACAAATATTTATCCGACACCCACAAAATTAGTAAGATTAGATTGTATTAAGGTTCTTAAAAAAAATTTTCCAGATGCTGTAATTGGACTTTCTGACCATTCTAGATCCATTTATACATGTCTTGGAGCAATAGCATTAGGAGCTAGAATAGTTGAGAAACATTTTACTGACACAAAAAATAGAAAAGGACCTGACATTTCAGCTTCAATGGACAAAAACGAATTTAAATTTTTAAAGAAAGGTATAAAAGAAATATTTTATGCAAGAGGTTCAAATAAAGAGCCGATTAAACAAGAAAGTTCTACAATCAGGTTTGCTTATGCTTCAGTTGCGGCAACAAAAGATATACTTAAAGGTCAAAAATTATCAAAAAAAAATATTTTTCCTAGGAGACCTGGCATTGGAGATTTTCTTGCCAAAGACTACAAAATGTTGATTGGCAAAACAGCACGAATAAATATTAAAAATAACACATTAATAAGAAAAAAAAATATTAAATGAAAATTTTTATAGTAACAGAAAGAAGAGCTGATTTTAGCCGATTTAAACCAATATTAAAATTAATTAAAAAAGATAAAAAATTAAAATATTCCTTAGCAGTAACAGGATTGCATGTGAGTAAAAAATTTGGGTTCACAATCAAAGAAATAATTAACGAGGGATTTAAAATTAATTACAAATTTAATATGTTTGATGAAAATTATTATTTTGAAAATGATGGCGCAGCTATGACAATTGCTATGAGCAAAGCTTTTAATAATTTATCTAGAATTCTAAAAAGGGATAAACCTGACCTTATATTATCTGGTTTTGATATAGCTGCAAATTTTGCTGTGACAGTGTGCGGTGCCCATATGAATATACCGGTAGCACATATTCAAGGAGGAGAAGTTTCTGGTACAATTGATGAATCCTTAAGACATGCAATGACAAAATTTTCACATATTCATTTCACTGCTAACAATGAGACTAAAGAAAGATTAATCAGGATGGGTGAAATGCCAAAATATATTTTCCCAGTTGGATGTCCGTCAATTGATGCACTTATTTCAGAAAAACTTGTATCACGAGAAAAAATTTTGGAGAAATTTAAAATTGATATTTTAAAGCCTTTCACAGTTATAATTCAGCATCCAGTCACAACTGAGTTAAAAAAATCAAAACACCAGATGATGGAAACAATATACGCTGTAAAAAAATTTCCAATCCAACATTTAGTTGTATTTCCTAACAACGACGCTGGTTCTAAAAATATATTAAAGTCGATTTTGAAAAATAACTTAAATTATACTCCAACGTTAAATCTATCAGAATACAAAACAATTTTAAAATCATGTTCGGTTTTAATTGGAAATTCAAGTTCAGGAATACACGAGGCCTCAACTTTTAAAACACCTGTAATTAATATAGGCACAAGACAAAGTGGCAGGATGAAACCTAAAAATATAATTAACGTTAATCATAATCAAAGAGAAATTTGTAAGGCAATAAAAAAGACCTTAAATATTAATTTTCTCAAGGGTATAAAAAATTTAAAAAACCCTTACGGCGATGGCAGTTCCGCAAAAAAAATAGTAAAAATTTTAAAAAAAATTAATCTAAAAAAAATAAATATTCAAAAACAGATTACATACTGAGTTGAAAAAAAAAAATTTTAATAATTGGTGGCAAGGGCTACATAGGATTGAAGTTAACAAAAGAGCTTAAAAAAATTAAAAGAATTGGTAAATTAATAATACCAAAAAAAATTGATGTGAGAAAATATAGAAATATTAGAAGACATGTCGATACAGACGTGAGATTAATTATTAACTTATCAGGCCAAATTTCAAAAAATATAAAATTAATGAAAGAAGTTATAGTAAAAGGAAATGAAAATATTATTAAAGTTTGCAGAAATAAAAATATACTTGTTTATTATTTTTCAACGAGCCTCGTTTATGGATATTCTAAAAAAAATAAAAAAGAGTACTCGAGTACAACACCAATGGATTTCTACTCTAAATATAAATTAATTGCAGAACAAAAATACGCAAAATCAGATATAAATTTTAAAATTGTAAGATTAGGAAATATTTATAATGGAAAAAAAAACTGGATTGGTCAAATCATAAAAGAATCTTTTAGCAATCAAAAAAAATTATATTTAACGAATAAAAATGTATATAGAAATTATATTCATATAGATGACATGATAAAAATCTTTATAAGGATGATAAAAAAAAAACTTAAATATAACATTTACAATTTAGGTCATGAAAACATTAAGTTAATAAATTTAATAGAAAGTTTAGGGAAAAAATTGAATATAAATATTGAATATTATGATCAAAAATTAAATTTAAAGAAAATACCATCTCAAAAAATTGACTCAAGCAGACTGTATTCAGAAATTAAATACAAACCAAAAATTAAATTATTGGGATATTTAGTTAAAAAATTTCATTATGAAAAACAATTTTTTAAAAAATAAAACTATTTTAATAACAGGTGGAACTGGATCAATTGGCTCAGGTTTAGTAAGTGAGTTAACAAAGACAGATTGCAAAGTTATAAGGATTTTAAGCAATGATGAAAATGGTTTATATGAACTTTCAAGAAAATTAAATTTATCACTGTTAGCCTTTGATAACTTTTCAAAAGAAATGGAGAAAAATAAAGTAAGATTTTTTCTTGGAGACATTAGAGATATCAAAAGATGTTATGAAGTTACAAAAAACGTCGATATTGTTATACATGCTGCAGCTTTAAAACATGTTTCTATTGTTGAATACAATCCCACGGAAGGATTAAAGACCAATTTTATTGGCACTAAAAATATTTTAAAGGCCTCAGTGAATAATAAAGTTTCAAAATTTCTTTTTATTAGTACAGATAAAGTAGTATCTGCAAAAAATATTATGGGAAAAACTAAATTAATGGCAGAAAAATTTGTGATTAATTTTAAAAAAAAGAATAAAACGAAAATTTCAATCATTAGATTTGGCAATGTAATTGGCTCTAGGGGCTCTGTAGTACCAAATTTTGTAAATCTACTTAAAAATAAAAAAAACATTACTGTTACAGATAGAAGAATGACCAGGTTTATTATGTCTCTAAAAGAGGCCTCTTATTCAATAATTAAAAGTATTAAAATAATGAAAGGGGGAGAGATATTTATACTTAAAAGTATGAAATGTTTTAAAATTATAGACTTAGCGTTAACATTAATTAGATATTTTCATAAAATAAACAAAAAAAAAAATAAAGTTTTATTTTCTAAAAGCAACACAGGAGAAAAATTTCAGGAGGAGCTATATTCAAAAAATGAAATTGATTATATAAATATTAAAAACGATTTATTTATAATTGGCAAAAAAAAAGTTAAAAAAAGTAAAAAAGATATTATGTTACTTGAAAAGTTTAGGGTTAGTAAATTTAATTTTTTGAACCAAACTCAAATATTAAAACTACTGATCAAACTTAAGATTTTAATAAATCTAGGTTAAAATAGAAAATAATCCAAATAACTTTATTAATGAAAAACTTAAGAATTATTCCAAAATTAGATATTAAAAATCATAACCTTGTTAAAGGTATAAGTTTAGAAGGGTTAAGAGTATTAGGGGATCCTAAAAATTTTATTGAAAATTATTACAAAAATGGTGCTGATGAAATTATTTACCATGATGTAGTTGCAAGCTTATATGAGAGAAAACAACTTTTAAATTTGGTTGGAAGAACAGCTAAAGATACTTTCTTACCAATAATGGTTGGCGGTGGTATAAAAAATATAAAGGAAATTAATGACTTTTTAGAATCTGGCGCAGATAGGGTATTTATAAATAGTGCATTTATCAGAAATAAAAATTTCGTAAAAGAAAGTATTAATTATTTTGGCTCGTCAACAATAGTATGTTCAGTGGAAGCGTTGAAAAAAGATAATGATTATTTTTGTTATATAGATTTTGGGAGGGAAGAGACAAAAATAAATCTTAAGGATTGGATTACTGAAATGCAAGATATTGGTATCAGTGAAATAATTGTAACTAGTATTGATCAGGATGGAAAAGGCAAAGGTTTTGATCTTTACTTGGCAGAGATACTCCAAAAATTATTAAAAATACCTTATATAGTAAATGGCGGGTTCGGAGCACTAAATCATTTTGATGATTTATTAAACACATGCGATCCTAGTGGCATTGCTTTAGGTTCAATGTTACATTATGGTTTTAGCAACAATCCTATTAATAGCTCGGAAGGAAACACTTCTTTTTTGAAAAATAAAAAAAAATTTATGAACTTCGGTAATTATAGCTTAGTTGATATAAAAAAACATATCATGACAAAAAAAAATATCAGAAAAATTTAATAATATAACTTTATGAAAAAAATAGGAATAATTAACTATGGTTTAGGAAATTTATTCAGTATCAAGTCTGCATGCGCTCAAGTTGGCATGAATGGTATTTTGGTAGATGAGCAAAAAGATCTATTAAACTCTGATGCGATAATTTTACCTGGAGTTGGAGCATTTAATGTCGCAATGGATAAAATCAAAAAAAAAAAATTAAATATTTTTATTAAAGAATTTGTTAAAACCAATAAACCAATCATAGGTATTTGCCTGGGCATGCAATTGTTTTTCGATAAAAGTTATGAAAATATTTCAACTGAAGGACTTGGCTTAATCCAAGGTGAAGTAAAATTTTTTAATTTATCTAGTAGTCTTAATATCGGTTGGTACCCAATTAAAAAAAAAAAAGATGAAAAAATACTTAATTCTATAAAAAACTTATCGCATATGTATTTTGTTCATTCATATTATTGCGATCCAAAAGATAAAAATAATATTTTATCTATTTCAAATTTTTCTAACATTGACTTTTGTTCTTCAATAAAATCTAAAAACATCTACGGTTTTCAATTTCACCCTGAAAAAAGTGGAGAAAACGGTTTAAAGATTTATCAGAATTTAAAAGATTTACTTTATTAGATTTATGGAAAGCTACTATAATTTACCTCAAAAAATAATTTTTTGTAAAAAATGTGTCTTGTCCAATCAAAGACCTGCCTCAATTCCGGAGTTTACACACCAGAAAAATAGAAAGGGTGCAAAGTATTTGAATATAGACCCTAAAACAGGAATTTGTGATGCTTGTAAAGTAGCAGAACAAAAAGATAGTAAGATTGATTGGGAAGCTCGTGAAATAGAATTACAAAAATTATGTGACAAATATAGGTCTAAAGGTAAAGATTACGATTGTATTGTGCCAGGAAGCGGGGGTAAAGACAGTGTGTATGCATCGCATGTTTTAAAGTACAATTATGGCATGAATCCGTTAACAATCACTTGGCCCCCAATTCTTTATACAGATTATGGTTACAAAAATTTTCGTAGCTGGGTTGAGGAAGGAGGTTTTGATAATCTCACATTAAAACCAAATGGAAAAGTAATGAAACTACTAACTAAATTATCTATTGAAAATCTATTACACCCATTTCAAACATTCATTTTAGGTCAAAAAAATCTCGCTCCTAAAATAGCAAAAAAATTTAATATTCCGTTAGTTTTTTATGGCGAGCCCGAGTCAGAATATGGTAATCCTATAGCAGAACATTCAAACTCATTAAGAAATAACGAATATTATTCAATGACTAATAAAAAAAATATTTTTCTTGCAGGATGTTCATTAAAATATTTAGAGGAAAAATATAATCTTTCTATAAAAGATTTGTCCATTTTTTTACCAATAGATAATCAAGAATTAGAAAATACAGATTTGCAAATACATTATCTTGGATATTACAAAAAATGGGTACCACAGGAAGCTTATTATTACGCGGTGGAAAATTCAAATTTTTCTGCAAGACCATTTAGAACTCAAGGAACATATAGTAAGTACAGTGGCATTGATGATAAAATTGATGATCTACATTTTTTTACAACCTTTATAAAATTTGGATTAGGAAGAGCAAGTTATGACGCTGCTCAAGAAATTAGAAATAAACATCTTACTTTAGAGGAAGGTAAGCTTTTAGTTAGAAAATTTGATGGAGAGTTCCCAGATAGATATTTTAAAGAAATTATGGAATATTTAGAAATAAAAGAAGATAGATTTCATCAGATTTGTGATGAATTTAGATCACCACATTTATGGATAAAAACTAATAAAGGTTGGAAACTAAGACATAACGTCAATAAAGACGGCTATGATGACTAAAACTTAAGCCTTAATTTATTAAAATCGAATGTTAAATTTATTTAATCTAAAAAAAGCTTATGGACTTATACCAGGTATTTTTAAAGGCAAACTTAATTTTTTTATTTTAAGTAATTTTATTATATCAACTTTAGAATTATTAAGTCTAGGTTTAATTTATTCAATAATTAACTTGCTAGTTAATAAAAATAGTAAAATCAAATTTCTAAATTATGAATTACAAGATGATAATATAATTATATTTACTTTAGTTTTGATATCATTATTTATTATAAAAAATTTAATATTAGTATTTTTATATAATTGGCAGTATTCTTACTCAGCAAAAGTTCAACGTTATCTTTCTTGCAGCTTATTAAAAAAGTATATTTTATTTAAGTACCAAGAATTCGTAAAACAAAACTCAACAATATATATGCGAAATGTAGATACAGAAACTACAAGATTCAATAATTATCTTAGTAGTGCATTATCTTTATTTACCGAGTTTGTTATATTATCCTTTGTCTTAGTTTACTTACTCTATATTAATTTTGTTTCTACCTTCGTAATTTTAATAGTTTTTTTAATTATATTTATAATTTTTTATATTTTAACTAAAAGGAAATTTAAAACCTGGGGTGAAAAAAGACTTTTTTTAAGCGGACAACTTATTAAAGGTTTAATCGAAACATTTCAAAATATTAAAGAAATAAAAATATTTAATAAAGAATCTTTATTTTATGAAAGATTTAAGGATATA
>MDSZ01164531.1_pt1 | contig 16267 bp, 6 predicted proteins | sample 811201 | NCBI WGS metagenome assembly MDSZ01 (sample SAMN05326647, study PRJNA326480) | marine metagenome | isolation source: seawater | place: Indian Ocean: North | collected 2010
AATATTAAATTAGAAGAAATAACTCAAATACTTAGAGGTAAGTCTAAGTGGATAAAACACTAAGGTATGCCAGAAATTAAAAATAATTTTACTCAAGGTCGAATGAATAAAGACTTTGATGAAAAGTTAGTTCCTAAAGGACAATATCTACACGCTTTAAATATGCAGATGGCTAGTAAGTTTTCTGGCTCTACATTTACAGCTGGAGAAGGAAGTTTGTCTGCTATTTTAGGTAATAAATCTGTTGAGTCAGTAATCTCTAATGGTCATCTATGTGTTGGAAGTATTGCGGATGAAGCTAAAAATAAACTATATTGGTTTGTAAAACAAAATCCTTTAGTTGCTGGTAATAATTTTGATAAAATAATTGAATACGATCAAAACACAAACTCTTCTACTATTGTTTTTCAAGATACAGATTTTGACGTATTAAAGTTTCCAAATAAATTAATTACTGGTATAAATATAATAGATGATTTTTTATTTTGGACAGATGGTAGTGGTGAGCCAAAAAAAATAAGTATATCTAGATCTATAGAAGGGTCAGCTGGTGGTGGTCAAACACAGCTGATTGTAAATGGAGTAAGTTTAGGTAAGTGTGAAGAAGAAAACATAACTGTTATAAAGAGAAAACCTAATAAAGCTCCTGATGTAAGAGTAAATACTAGTCTTGAAGAAGACAGTTCTACAGGACTTTTAAAAAATGTTGATCCGTTATTTGAAAAAATATTTCCTAGATTTGCTTGTAGATATAAATATGTTGACGGCGAGTATTCTGCTATAAGTCCTTTTACAGATGTTATTTTTAATTCTAAGTATTTTGATGATTTAAATAATTTAAACGCTTACTCTTTTAAAGATCCTTACAATTTAATAATGGTTAATTGTATAGAGTCTATAGAGCTTTGTAATTTTGTTCCATACGATATACCAAAAGATGTTGTTCAAGTAGATTTACTTTATATGCAAGAAAACTCTTCTGTAGTTTATTCTATAGTTAGTGTTAAAAAAACAGACGCAGAGTGGTCTCTTTATGGACATGCTGAAGGTGGTTATTTAAACACTCAAGGTAAACTTAATATTTTTGATATAGAATTAGATCCTGTAAGCGGAACTGCAAGTTACATTGTTGGGCATAAAGGTAGATATAGAATTACAGCAGAAAATATTCACGCTGCTTTACCTGAAAACCAATTGTTAAGAAATTATGACAATGTTCCTAAAAAAGCGCAAGCACAAGAAATAACTGGTAGTAGAATAGTTTATGCTAATTATACGCAGAATTATGATATTGTAGATGTAAGTAATACTGAATTTAATCCTACAGTTAGTTCTACTTATAGTTTAAGAAATAATAACCCTACAGAAACATTTAGTCATGGAGGTCTTCGATCTTTAAAGTCTCAAAGAGATTATCAAGTAGGTGTTGTTTTTGGGGATAAATACGGTAGAGAAACTCCAGTATTTACTTCTTCTCAAGCTAGTTTATATATACCTTGGACAAGTCCATTTGGCTCAGGATTAAATGCTAGTGAAAGTTTAATCATACAATCAAGAATAACTAGTCAAGCTCCTGTCTGGGCTGATTATTATAAATTCTTCATAAAGCAAACTTCTGGAGAATATTATAACTTAGTAATGGACAAAGCTTATAGTCCACCTACTCATATAGATTTTGAAAATGAAGATGATCATATATGGATTTCTTTTCCATCAACAGACAGAAGTAAAATAAGTGTAGATGATTATATAATACTTAAAAAAATATTAGGAACTGCTTCTGCTAGTCAAGTACCTTTTGAAAATAAATACAAAGTTGTTGATATTAAAAACGAAGTACCAGACTCTATATCTTATCATTATAAAAATTTAGGTACAGCTATAAATGCTGGTGATATTTTTACTGATGATACAGCTACTTTTAACGGTGGTCTTGAGCTACTATTTCCTAACGCTTCACGACGTATGGATAGAGCAGATGGAAACGATTTAATTGTTATTTCTGCAGAAAGATGGACTGGTACAGATGATCCACTCACCGGTGGTCCAACAACAGGTAATTATAATAACGCTCCGTTAACTGTTGCTAGTGCTTTTGAAGAAGGTAGTAATCCTACAGAAGAGTTTAAAGATTTATATGTTACTTGGTCTGTTAACGGTCAATCTTCAACTAGATATAGAATAAACAGTATTAAATTGGTTGAAAATACTAATCATTATCAATTAAAACTTTCTGAAGCTATTAGTCAGACAGATGCTGAGTTATGCCTACCAGCTGGTACAGCTTATACACCTGGTGCTGCTCACGCTACTTTACATCAAGATCTTATATTTCAAATACAAAGAAAAGAAAGAAGAGATGCAGAAAACTTTTCTGGTAAGTTTTTTGTTAAGATTCACGGAGATAATATTATAAGACAAAACATATTTGAAGATCAACAAGCTACAGCTGCTTCTTCTTATGTTACTGGATCATTTGAATGTTTTAGATTCATGGATGTGGTTTCTAATAATTATTTTCACCAAGGTCAAGTTACAGGTCTTTCTGGACAAATAAACTCTAACAGTAATTCTAGCTCTGTAACCGGCAATACAACAACAGCTGGTATAGTACCTTCAGATATAGCAAATCATTCAGGTGAGAATATAACTCAAACTTTATCTGATTGGGAAGCTATACTAGCTGCTAACAATAATGAAGGATTTTTCTTTCTTGACCAAATGGGTATGGTTGCTAGTAATCCTAGTAGTCAATCTTTTGCTAAAGAATCTGGACAAGGTTGGGCTGGCGCTTGGAACTCTTCTAGTTATTCAAAGCAAATATGGGCGCCAATAGGTTATGTATCTTGGGATAATCCTAATTCGTTTATGGAACTAGACTGGGGTCCAGCTTATGAAGATCAAGGTTTAAACGTTTTTGGTGTAGGGTCGCAAAGTGTTTCTGGTCAATACGGTGGTTATACTGGAGAAATAAGGCTTACTGTAGATAACGTTGGAACTGTTAATTACGGTAATTTTCCAACTGGTAGCTTTGGTGTTCCTACGCCTTACGCGAGTAGTAATATAAACTCTTTAGAAGGAGCTATAACAACCACCTTGGTTCATACTGCAGATCCTCAAGTTAACATTTCAGGTGATGGAGCTAGAAGATGGAAAGATAATAGTCTTTATAATAATAATTTAGATACAACATACGGACCTGTTGGTAGTACTGGTAAACATTTTATACATGTTTCATTTTTAGCTCCAGGTGAAGATCTTCATGACGGCGCGGGTTTAAATGGAACTTACGGAAATAACACTGCTCCAAGTATAATGTATTTTAGAGGAAAGACGGATAGTTTTCCTTCTAGGATGCAAGGAATACATGGAGGCGGATGGTTTACAAACGCTGGAACTAATGGACAAATAGATTCTGGAGATGTTTTTGGTGATAGTAATGACGGTATAATATGTTTTGAAGGTAACTGGGCGGATCAAGGTAGTAGAGGTCCTGTTCCTGGAAATGTTGAAATGATGGGTTGGTGGGAAGAGCCTAGCGTAGCGCCTTCTGGTCAAGGATACGATAGTGCTTTTGCTAATAGACATATAAATCAATGGGATCCAACTAAAACAACGAGCGCTACAGCTAATGCAAAGGCACAAGTTTTTATAGATAATATAATAAACAATATAGGTGGTAAGTTTAGATTCCAAGGAGATACTGAAGAATACCAAATACTTAGTATTAGTGAAAAACACATATACAATCATACTCCTTGGAGAAAAAGAATAGTTCCTACTGACATTCAAACTGGTTGGGCATCTGATAATATTAGCGTAGAAGAAGCAGCTTTAAATTGGGCTAATACTCACGGCGATGCTGATCTTATCACAGGCGTTAATACTACTTATGCTTTTCTTCCTTTCCCAACTGGTGCTACTGGTACTAAAGGTGGGCAATGGAATCCTTTGTTTGCGAATAATTTTGGTGGCTTAACTTCAACTATTGGCTGGGCTTTTCCTTTTGAAAATTATGGTAGAACTCCTTTTATATGGCCTATGGAGTTTGGATACGCTCCAACTAACAACGCGGAGTTTGATACTCTTTGTGATAAAATAGTAGAGTTTGGTAGAGCAAGTAATAGAAGAACTTGTTATATAATAGAACTAGATAAAGATATAACTAGTACTGGTAACCACGGTGCATTTGGAAGTGCTGGCTTTGATGTTAACGACTTTATGAATATAGAAGTAGTGTCAGCTAATTCTCAAATTGTTACTGGTGAAATAGTTAAAAACCCAGCAATATGGGAAACAGAGCCTAGAGAACAAACAGAACTTAATATATATCACGAAGCTTCTGAAGAAATACCTTTAGAACTAACTATGGAAAACATAGAGCGTTTTGCGCCTATTGGCTCTAGGGTAGAGTTTCCTAATATGGTTTATAGTAATATTCAAAACTTTGATGTTCATGTTAATCAAATATTATATTCTTCTTCTCCTTCACATCTTATTCAAGTAAGAAGTGGTAATTTAATTACAAATTCAAATGGTATTGACGTACATCCAGATGAAGGTTTTAATTGGTTTGATAATACAGGCAACCTAATAGATTACGTTGGAGAAGAAATAAGGTTTTATAGAGATGATGGTACTTATACTTCTGCTATTGTAAAAGCAGCGGAAGATTATTTTCATGGAAGTCCAGCAGACATTCTTTATTGGAGTGGCGCGAGTACTAATTTAAATAATGGTCAAGGATATAGGGTTATATTTCAATTAGAAAAATCAGGTCACCATAATTTAGATCAATCTTTAGATCATACTAATGCTTTTACTTTTGGTGATGGTGTTGAAACTAGTAGAATTAGAGATGGCTTTAACGAAATGAAAATAACTAATGGGCCAAAAGCTTCAGCTACGTTAGAAACTCCTTACGAAGAAGAAGAAAGAAAGCATGGCTTGATATATTCTGGTATATATAATTCTAATTCTGGTATTAATAATTTAAATCAATTTATTGCTGCAGAAAAAATAACTAAAGATGTAAACCCTACATACGGAAGTATTACAAAGCTTTTTTCTAGAAAAGCTGATTTAGTTACGCTATGTGAAGATAAAATATTAAAAATATTAGCTAACAAAGATGCGGTATTTAACGCCGATGGTAATCCACAGTTAGTAGCTTCAGAAAACGTATTAGGTCAAGCTATACCTTTTGTTGGTGACTATGGTTGTCAAGATGCTAGTTCTTTTGCTTATGATTCGTTTAGATCTTATTTTGTTGATAAACAAAGAGGAGCTGTGCTTAGACTTTCTATGGACGGACTTACTCCAATATCAGACGCTGGTATGTCTACTTATTTTAAAGGTATTTTAAATCAAGCTAATTTTATATTAGGAACATACGATAATAATGAAGAAGAGTATAATGTTACTTGGGAATATGATAGCCCTTACTCTGGTAGTTTTAACTTTTTATTTAATTCTTACCTTGACTACGGTGTTGATTTATATACGACTTCAGTTCCAGATCCTATACAAGAAGATGGTGGAGTTTATAATGGGTCATACTTTTATTATGACGTTAATGGAGGATTAGCAGAAAGTGTATCTAACTTTGAATCTCAAGTAATAATAAGAAACTGGCCTTCTATAGATCAAGGATATATAAATCCTGGGCAAGTAGCTCAACCAGCGCAACCGCTAACACCAGCTGTGTATACTGAAGGATTGTTTGATGTTTATTCTGCTGATTTTTCCGCTTATAACCTTAACTCTGAGCCAGAACCTGGCTATGTTACTGGTACAGTTGGTGGTGATCAAGCTTCACTTTTTGTTACGGGTATAGGAGATGGAAATACTATAGCTACAGCTACTAGAGAAATAGCTTTTGGATGTAATGATGGAATGGATTATGCTGGTATTGATAACGGCTCTGGTACAGCACTAGTAGGAGATGTTATTAACGCTGCTAATGGTGATTTTATACCTTGGCCTATTAATGCTGGTGTTTTGAGCGCTTGGCCAGGCGATAGCTATTATGGAACTTATTCCGCAACTAACACTACTACAGGTGGTTCATATAGAGGAGTAGAATATACACATTCATATCATACATTTGGTTTTGCTCCATACTTTAGTTTCTTTAGTATTAATCATATAGGTGATCTACCTGTTATAGCTCAAGACTTTGGTAATGTTCCAGCTGCTATGACGGGTCTTAACGTTGGAAGTCAAACTGATAACAAGCCGGGTATAATATTTCAAGGTCTTAGAGGGGAATCAGATGATGGTGCTCCTGACAAAGGTAGAATAACTTTTAACTTTGCAAATCAAAATCTTACTAGTCCAAACGCTACACCAGGTAATCTAAGAGATATTGATAGCAACGTGCAACCAGCGGTTAACACTTGGGGACCTGGAAATCCACAAAACAATACAACTAACGTTTACGAGCCATCAGCAGGTTTAGGATTTGGTAATCCTACAACGGCATTTAACAGCACTCTATGGGCTGGTGATGTTATAAAGATAGAGTTTAGAACTTCTTTTCATGTTCGCCCAGGTTATACTGAAAGTGATGGTGGTGCTACTTGGTTTATTGAGCTTGTTGATGAAAATGATGATGTAATATCAACAAATCCTGTAATGCCAACATCAGGTACGAACTTTTTAAATGGCGACTATGACACGTTAATAGACGCGCAAAATGGTAACGCATTGTTATATTGGGCTAGTCAATCTTACGATGCTACAATAGGGCCTCCTAACGGACCTAATCATCACGCAGGATTTGTTACAAGCAATAGCTACACTTTTGGTCGTGTTAGTGGTCACGATTTAAATAATTGGAACACATTACAACAAACACATACTATATATTTTAACTTTGCTGAAACTATTCAAGAAACAATGATAGCGCAAAGTTTTAGAGTTAGAATAGGTTGTGAAGCTAGTGGTAGTAATAGCTACATAAATGCTCAATATACTAACTCTCCAGATAATATTATATTAGAAAAAATTATAATAAAGAAGTTAAAGACTCTTGCGCATCCTTATATGGAACAAACTCCAGCGCTACCACAGATTGATCCATATCCTTTAAATGACATACCTGCGTGGGCTGAAGTTATACCTAACGGAGTACTTGGCTGGAATTTTGATTTTTCACAAAACTTTAATACTGTACCAAATAGTAACTTTGGAAATACTTTTGTGCAACAAGATACTAGTATAAATCCTTATTATCCACATAACCAAATTTATGGTAATTTTAATGAAGGAGAGTGGATAGTTGGACAAGATCCAAATGGAACAAACGTATATCTATATGTTGGAGAAGGAAACGGTACTACCGCATACAATCAATATCCTGTAACGCCTGGTAACTATAACTTAACAATTCAAAATCCATTTGGTGGAGCATTACATCCGGCAAACTATCCTATTGATTCTAATGGTATATCTAATCTTACGGGTTGTAATTTTAAAATGGATAACCTTGTAACTGGAACAAAGTATATTGATCAAGTTAACTCGTTTAACTGGGTAGCAGGCGACTGGTACGAGGTTGTTATAGAAGTAGACAACTCTCACTTGTATCAAGACTTAAGTGCTGTATCAGGGGTACAAGAAGGTATAGTGGTTTGTGGCGTTATTGATCATAGTGCAGGTAGTTTTATAAATACTTTTGCGGGTGCCGCTACTGTTACAAGACAGTTTGGTGGCGTTTTTACATCAGGTCAAGATCTTGCTTCAAATGTTGGCAATGGTTCTGGAGGATATATTCCACCTTTTTATTATGGTGATTTATGGGCACCATCTTCTTCTCCTGCACTCCCGCAAGGAAGTATTACAGCTATTGCATCTCCTACTCCAGAAGATACTTTGTATAGCGCTACTGGTTGGGCGAATCCCACTCATTATCGCGCTATATTTCAAGTTGGCGCAAACTCTTGTGTTATGGGTGTTCCTGATAATAACGGGATTAGTTTTGCAAATCAACTTAAGTTAGCCGTTTTTTCAAGTTCAGGTACTAATCCTTTCGAAATTAATGTAACTGATATTAAAATAAACAATATTAGTAACGCTAACTACTTCAATGGTGGTGGTAACGCAGATAATTGGTATACAAATCCAAGTAATTATGATCAAACACTCAATCCTTTACATGTAAACTGGTTAACAGAAGTAAGTAATGATTATCATCCTTATCCTGCTTTTTACAAAGATAACGCTTTGTGTTTTAATGTTGATAATATAAATATATATCCAGGATTTGGCCCTCAAACTCAATTTAGGCCTGAATGGAAACAAGAGTTTAATAGTGCTAATAATTCTAATATAGCTCCTCAAAATCCTAGTATGGATGGATATACATTAACTTTTGATGTTGAAGCTTTACCTTTGCCTATTGGTGACATTAATCCTAGTAGTAGCGTGCTTTCAACTTCAATAGGTACTAAGCTTGAGCTTACTATAGCTAATAATTTAGGTGATTATGCTGCTGGAGAACATGCTGGTATTGTATTTAGTGATTTTGTAGACGCTTCAGGTACATACTCTATAAGCTTTAACTTTGATGACTCTACGCCTTCAGGTACTTTTAATGGAACCGCTTTACCAGGTGTAAATGTTTTTGATAGCTTGCATGGCGCTGGAAGAGAATCTGATGCTTCAATAACAAACATGATTAGATTTAAGTGTTTAAATAGTGATTTAAAATGTATTATTAAAAATATAATACTTCAAGACAACACTATAGGTTTTGGTGGTGGTACAGCTGGCGCTTGGAGTTTAGTAAATGGACTTTTTGATTATTCTCAAGGTCAAGACTACATTTATTGGGACTCTGGTCAAGAAGCTATAGTATTTAATGAAGCTCCAGCGGGACAAGTTTCTTCGTTAAATCCTAATGGACATCCTTTTCAGATAACTCAATATATAGGTGACATTCAAGAATTTACAAATCCTACAGGAAATATTTATTATAGATTTAGTATGGATATAAATCTTACTGGTGTACAGTTTGATGATGGAAATACTCCAGCCGCAACAGGTGTTGAACAGTTTATGATGGAAGTGTATTACTATAATCAAAATGGTGATGGCTTTACAGTATATCCGACGCCGACTTATACAATATCTAATGGAACATTAAACTTTGATATTTATCCAAGTAGTCAGTCGATTACTCCTAACGTGAACTATGGTAATATATTTGGAATAGGTAATCCTAGCCCTACGGGTAGCGCAGGTAACAGTTTGTATTTAGCGCCTGCACTTCAAAATACTATAGTTATTAATCTATATGGAATAGCAGGTTATAATTTTGCTAGTCCTATTTTAACACCTTATCAAAATGCTGGAATTGGAGATGGTGCTTTAATTAGTGGAACTCTTGATAATATAACTTTTTATCAACTTCCTACTCAAAACGCAGAAGGAGTAACTGTTAGTTATAAAGAAAAAACAAAAGGTTGGGTTAGTTTTAAAAGCTTTATTCCAGAATCTGGTTTAAGTTTAGGTAGTAACTACTACACTATAAAAGAAGGTAAGCTTTACGAGCACCATGATATATTAAGTGATATTAATAATTTTTATGGTCAAGCTTATAATTCTTTTGTAGACGTCGTGTTTAATGACATGCCATCTGTAACCAAAGAGTTTATGTCTATAAATTACCAAGGAAGTCAAGCTAAAAATGATTTTTCTAGTGACAATTTGATTGGTTTAAATCCAGAAAACTTTTTAAGTAATGATGATTACTTTTTAGAAACTGAAAGAGAAGGTTGGGCAGTTGCTAATATATCTTCAGATTTAGAGCAAGGTAACGTTTTAAATTTTATTAAAAAAGAGTCTTTGTGGCTTTCTGAAATAAGAGGTCAAGATGTATATGCAGTTCCTTATCTATACGAGGATTATTCTGCTGGAGAAAATAGTAGCTTTGGACTAGGAGTTGTTGAAGAGGCTGTTGACACAAACGCTCCACAGCCTAATGTTGCGCCAGCAGCTGCTTCTTTACCATTACCAAACCAACCTCAAGTTCAACCTCAAGTTGTAAACTTGGTACAACCAAATAATTTTAATGTTAATCAAAACGTACAAACGCCTACACCAAGTCCTACTCCACCGCCAACTAGCGGAGGAACTGGCGGCGGTGGCGGCTACTAAAATAAAAAAATGCAAATATATAACTTAACAATAAACAAATCAAAATTATCTACTGCAGGAGAAGTTAGACAGTTTTCTGTAGAAGGTGGTGTTAATTCTGAGTTTTTTTTACAAGTAGCTTCAAGTAATAGTACTTTTTATGACTTTAAAACAAAAACTTTTACTTCTAGTTTTGGGGTAAATAATAATTTAAAAGTTACTTTAAACTCTGTTAAATATGTTAGTAGCATAACTTTTCCTTCAGGTACTAATAACTATAATTTTTTGTTAATTCCTGATCCATCAAGTTTAACTACAATATCAAGAAATAGAAAATCAATAATTGAAACTGTATCACAGGTAGCTAATACTACGCTTAGTATTTCTTCTGCTACAGCTGAAACATCAAGTTATAAAACTTTACCAAGTGCATTAACAGTCGTTGATAATCCAGGTTCTATGAAAACTGTTGATACAGATTTAAATATAACTGTTGAAAACGTAGAAACTGACACTAATGGATTTGGTTTAAGATTAATTAGACAACCTGTAGACAGTGATTTTATTTTTGAAACTACAGAAAATGTACTTGAAAATCCTTTAGGCGATGCTGTTAGCTCTAATAGGGTTGTAGTAGCAGACGCGACTGGTATAGGTGTTGGTATGACTTTAGTTTTTCACAAAGGCACAACAGCACCTACGGCTGGCACTGTTGTTACAGCTATAAGAGATAACACGCTAGAGTTTAATAATAATGTTGCTTTTGAAAATGGAGAAACAATGAAATTTAAAGCAATAGGTGGTAGAGCAATTTGTGAAGCTACTGGCTTAACTAGATTTCAATATACTAACACAGAGGCTGTTGGTAATACTATAACTAGATTAGTTAGAGCTGATGGTAGTGTTGCAGATGAAGCTACTGATGGATCAAACGCTAAAGTAGCTATTAATGGAACATACGGTTTAAGTGGAGGTAGTCATGTTACTTTTACTGGCGCTGGCGTCGATAATACTAGCACTAATAATATAAATGTTGTAACAGCTAGTGAAACAGAAGGATTATTCACGTGTGATGTAGCGCAGTCTTTAACGGCTGGTACAGTTTTAACTTTTAAAGGATCTTCACAAAACATTAATATTAGAGGAACTATATTAACCGTTGGACAACCTGCGTTTGACGCTACAGTTTCTTTGCAATTAGATAATTTTATAACAGTAGGAACAGCATCTTAAAATGGCAATAATAATAACATTAGCAAATAATTTCGATAACACTTTATTATCAATAGGGGATGGTATAGTGAGCCATCCTGTAGTAAATGGATATACAGATACTCTTAATGGAAATTTTTGTGGTTACGTTACAGCTATAGGACCAGCAGGTGCTTTAACAGCTAACCAAATTGAAACAAACGGAACAACTGCTCCAGGTGTTAATGATTTTCTTTTTGTAGTTAAAAATCAAACTGCAGAAAGCGCTGGTGTTAAAGGTACTTATGTTACAGCAAGATTTATAAACAATTCTCCAATAAGTGGATTAGATGAAAGGTTTAGGCCTAGCTTATTTGAAATAGGTGCTCAAGTTATTGAAAGCAGTAAATAGAGGCCAAAAACTGTGACTATACCAACATGGAATTAAATTTAATTAAATAATGAATAATAAAATAACCTTTAGAAGCTTTAAAGAAGGTGATTATGAAATGTGTTGTGAGTGGTGGAAGTGGTGGTGGAACGGATCAATACCTGTTAAAAGAAACTTATTACCAGATGATGGTACATGTTTTGTAATAGAAAGCAACGACATACCTGTAGCTGCTGGATTTTTATATCCTTTCATAAATCCTTTAGTAGCTTACGGACCGACTTGGGTTGTATCTAATCCAGAATATAGAGAAAAAGACAGACAACAAGTTTTAGAGTTGTTAATAAAGTGTATAGAAGACAAAGCAAAGTCTTATGGCGTAGTACAGCTTTTTACAGTATGTGGCAATAGATTTATGCAAAAAATACACAAAAAACTAAAGTGGGATATGCATAAGACAGAGTACGAAGCTTTTAAATTTTTATAAAATGGGAAAAAATAGACAAAGAGATATAGAAAATCAAATACAGCAAGCTACAGATTCTCAACTAGCAGAACAAAGAGGTAGATTAGCTGCTGCAGAAGCAAATGTTGCTGCGCAAAGGCAAGCTTTTACAGACTTTCAGTTTGAAAATCCTTTTGCAGATGTTGAAAATACTTTTGAAGATTTACAAGTTTCTGATGCAGATGTTAGATTACAGCAAGAAATAGGAGCACAAAGAGATGCTAGTATACTTAGTCAATTAAGTGGAGCTGCTGGTGGTTCTGGTATTGCTGGTTTAGCTACATCGCTTTCACAGCAGGGTAGATTAAGAGATAGACAAGCTACAGTTGATTACGCTAAAAGATTAGATCAAGCTAGGATGTTAGCAGCTCAAGGAGAGCAAAGAAGACAACAATTAGTAGCTCAAGGTGAAGCTGCTGTTCAACAAGCTGAATTTGGTAGAGAAAGTACTTTACTAGCAGCTGAGTATAATTTACTAGCTGGGGCTACCGCTGGTCAGCAAGCTGCTTTAGCAAACCAAATGTCTGGACTTGCTAATATATCATCGATGCAAGGTGCTCGTATGGGTATGTATGGCGCTCTTGGTGGAGCTTTAATAGGTGGTGTAGCTAGTATGGGTGCTGCTGCTTTAGCTCCAGATACAATAATTAATCAAGTAGGGTAAACATGGCAATAAAACTAACACAAGGAGCAGATGCTACTATAGCAACGGCAGCGGCAAGAGCTGGTATGGCCGGCGTGCCGTTAGACATGAGCAAGTCTTTTGAACAGATGAGTAAAAGTCAAATTGACTTAATGAATGTATATGCGAAACAAGGTGCTGAGTTAATTAACACTACATTGGAAATAGCAGCGCCTTTGGTTAAAGAGGCTGCTGAAAGATTAAAAACTAAAATGGGTTTTGGTGGTAACGAAAACATGGTGCAACCTATATCTGAACAGTGGAAAGCTCATAGAAAAAATAAACCAAAAAGAAGAGATTATAGAAATGATGACGAATCATTTGATAAAGACGCGTTTAGAAAAGATAAAGATGCTTGGGACAGCAAAAAGAATAAAATACTAAATGACGGGCAGTACGCTAGAAATGGAATACAAAAAAGTTTACAGCAGGTTGCTATAGATGATATGGATCCGTTAGCTACAGGATCAGAAAATTTATTGTGGCACGGTACTATTACGGCGCAAGGAGATCCTATAAAAACAGGTAAACATAAAGGATTATATTCAGAAACTGGTTATAGAGATGACGAGCTAGGTTTTTATATGAAAACTAGTGATGGTAAATATATTTCAGAAATTGATGAGCTAGGAAGAATAACAACAACAGACAAAAAAGAACAAGCTCTTTGGAAAGATCATAGAGATGTTGAAAACTTAATTGTACCTAAACAAACAGAGCTTATACAAGCTGTTGATGCTTTAAGTGCTGGCTTTCAAGATCATGGTGAAAAAACAGGTAAAGAAGCAACTACAACAATGTTAAACTTAGCTAAAAAGAAAACAAGAGAAGCTGTTGCTACTGAAAACGGTTGGAAAGCTTTAACTAAAAATAGAGGTCTTGCTGGTTCTGATATTAGCTATTTTGATGCTATAAGTGGTGATGATATAGAATTATCAAGCGAAATATTAAATCTTGTTACGCTAAAAACAGAAGGATTTAAAGACGATGGTGATGGAAAAATTACTGCAAAAGATTTTGCTGGTGAAGACGGTATATTTAGCGAAGAAGATCTTAAAGATGTAACAATATTAGCTAACATGAATATACTTCGTAGAGAAGCCATGAATTATAACAACCCACAAGCTAAAGAAGCATTTTTAGCCTGGACTGATAAACAATTTAAAAAAGCAAACAAAGATGGTATAGGCTTATATGAGAAAAAGAATCCAAGAAATCCTAGTAATAGAAGAGCTTTTCAATTTGGTATAGATCCTGATAGAAACTATGGCTCTATTTATTTAGATAATAAAACAAATCAAGTTTTTGGTGATGATATTATTAATGAAGTTAAGCTTTTTAAAGATATAGAAAATGGTAAAATGGGTGAAAACTATACTTTTAGAGCTTACACAGGTATAACTTTTAATTGGACTGGTAAAAACTGGCAAAGAGTTGAAATAAAAGATGGTAAACCAGAGTATAAAAATGTTAGTAGAAGAGCTGTTATAAACTCTTATGGTAGTGATTTTAACACAAAAGGAATAATGGATTATCTTGGCGAAGGACCAAAGATTAACAATACTTTTAATACAGATCCAAATGATAAGGATAGTTCTAATATAGAAAAAGAAAAAGAAAAAGAAAAAGAAAAAGAAGAAGAAAAGAAAGGTGGATTTTCATTTTTTAAAAAGCAATTTTAATAAATAATGGCAGAACAGTATATTAATACTAATACAGGTGAGGTATTTGATGTTTCATCAGACAAGTTGCAAGAGTTTTTAGCTGCATATCCTGATGCAAAAAAACTAGAAGACTCTACAGAACCTCCAAAACCAGTTATTTCACCAAGACAAAGATTAGGTGGTGGTATTGATTTAGATTTAACTGACGAAGAAGTAGAAGATGAAGTTGGTTTTTTTGAAGGTCTTATGAATATGTTTAAGCAACATTTAGGACCAGCTACTGAATCAAAGGTAAATCAAGCAACAGGTTTTCTTAATGCTTTTTTTGATTCTGCAATTACGCCAACTTCTGAGTTCATGACAAACGTAGTTGATACTAGTCCTTTAAACGATACTGACGGTTTTCTTAATTTTTTTAGAGCAGGAGATGCTAGAACTAAACAAGAAGGCTTGTATGACTCTGAAACTGGAAAAACTGTTAGTTTTGATAGAGAAGCTCACAAAAGAGATGGTCATGACGCTCCTGAAAACGCTGAGTATTATAAGCTATTGAAAAAAAGAGCTTCGTTTCCTATATATGAAATAACAGATGATGGTTCAATTAGAAAGTTTGAAAATCCTGTTTACTTAGTAGATGAAAACGGAAAAAAGATTGATGATCTTTATAAAGAAGAACTACTAAAAGTTCATAAAAAAAATGTTGAACTTAATGCTAAAATAGCCAAACTTCCAATAACAGATAGCAAAGGATTTCTTGATGCTGTAAAAAACGGAAGAGTTGGCGATACTTTTCTACAAGGTTTAAACTTTGTTACAGACGCTGCTATGCAGTTTGCAGCCGCTAGGCTTACCTTTGGTACTTCTATGGCTCTTCAAATGGGTGGTATGTCATATATGTCTTTTAACGAAGAAAAGGCTAAAGCTTTGTATGGTGACGATCCTGATGGTTTTCAAAAATTATTAGAAAATGGTGAAGACGAATTAGGTTTACCACTTTTATTTGGTGGTTTAGGTTTTGCTTTAGAAAGAGCTGGTTTTAAAGGTATTACTAGAGAAATAGCCAAACAATCTTTTAAAAAAAGAGGTTACTTTGGTCTTTTGGCTGCTAGTCAAAAAGAAGCTTGGACTGAGTATGGTCAAGGTTTAATAGAGCGTATGAACCAAAATATAGGTAAACAAATGTCTTTTGAAGATGCTATAAAAGACGTAGGTAGCTATATGGGTAGTGAAGAAGCTTGGGATCAGTATTTTGCAGGTTTAATTGGTGGTGGCGCTCTTACAGCTGGAGGTAGAAAAATAAACGCTGCTTTAAGAGCTGATGAGTCAAGTAGTAGATTTATAGCTCAAAAAGTTAAAAACATAGAAGAACTTCTTGAAGCAAAGGCAAGAACTACTAGCATAAAAGAACAAAAAAAATATGATGATTTAATTCAAATACAGCAAGAAGATTTAAATGAGTTTTTAGCTCAAAATAGTAAATTATCAGAGTACTTAAGTACTAAGCAAGAAGATGGCTTAAATAATCTTTTAAGCAACATAAGAAAAACTAGAAAAGAAATAAAAGAAGCTAAATCTTTGTTTAACAAAGGTTTAATAAGTGAACAAGAGTTTAAAGCTTTAGAGTCTACTTTAAAGCAAAGAGAAAGAAGTTATAACGATGGTATTATTAGTATTAAGAACGATGCTAATATGAG
>MDSZ01216734.1_pt1 | contig 16260 bp, 13 predicted proteins | sample 811201 | NCBI WGS metagenome assembly MDSZ01 (sample SAMN05326647, study PRJNA326480) | marine metagenome | isolation source: seawater | place: Indian Ocean: North | collected 2010
GTAATTTAAGAAAATCATAAATGTTTTTAATGGTTTCGATTGGATCTGCAATGAACTCTGAGTATTCAATGTCTAGATTTTGATCAGCCCTTAGCAGGGCCCTCCCAATTTTATTTTTGGCAATTGCATTTCCCCAAAATGTTATTATGTCTTTACCAATACCTTTATTATTTACAGATTTTGAGAGACCCTTTTGAATTTTCGAGGTTAAGCTGCATGTGGATGCAATTGATTTCAAGGGGTCACGAAACAGATGTATAAATTTTGCATTAGGATACACCTTGAGAATTTCTGGAATGTGCTCAATGTGTGAAGGATCTTTTAACAACCATTTTTTGGGACGATTTGATAATTCGAGAATCTGAAAAAACTTCTTATGCCACTCAAAGACATTTGTAAAATCTGTTTGCATTAGATATTGAAAATAATTAGGAAGCTTTGCCATGTAAAGGTACACAACACTTTTTGCTGTAATGGTATTAAGTTGTTCACATTCTTCTGGAGAGTTTGCTCTTATTTTATGCATGGAATCGAGATTGGGAACTATTAATCTAGCTAAGTTCAATTCTAAATCTGTAAATAGCATCCTAAATCTGCTTTTCAAACTTTTATTGCCTATAAGTGGCAATGGCCTTGTAATTTCCCAATACATTGGACCTCTCATATGTTGATTGACATTAAGTAAATCAAATAAAAAGGTAGTACCTGATCTGGGCAATCCAGTTATAAAGATTGGATCAGCTGTATCGTTTAATGCTTTATCTTTGGAAAAAGCACCAATTTGATTGCGCACTTTCATACGATTTAGCAATTGATGCCAAAAAGCTAATCGACCAAAAAAATTTATATTTTCATTATCATTGATATCATCGATTAGCACATCAAGACTTGCAATTAGGTCTTCATCAGGAAATAAGATTCTTTGAAAAAGATTATCTTTTGAAAGTTTCATATGAAGATATTAGCAAAAATACTTAGATTATTCCTTCAGGTTAAGTTCTTGAGCAAGTTATTTAATCTTAAATTTACTCTATTTTTATTTAATAAAATTGCAATAGGTATGCCAAACGATGAGTATAATGTTTATTAAAAATTTTTGGAGAATTTTATGAAATTTGAACGAATCCCAATAACCAAAATTGATTTAGATAAAGACAATCCCAGAGTTGGACATTTTGATGGTGCAAATAAATCCTATGATTCTGAAAGTGAACAACAAGAGTGGCTGCAGGACATTCTGTTGCAACCTCATGGATCTGAAGAATATGGACCCGATGCTCACGAACTTCAAAAATCCATCAGAGCCGCAGGAACCATAATAGAACCAATTATTCTTGTAAAAAATAGTGACAGATATGTTTGTATAGAGGGTAACACTAGGCTAGCAATTTATAGGAAGTTTGCTAGTGATGAAAATATTTCTAAGGAAAATAATTGGGATTCTATCCCGGCACTTGTCTATGAGAATATGGAAAGCCAGTTGATTGATAATCTCAGGCTTCAAGCACACTTTGTTGGGAAGAAGGAGTGGACTCCATACTCAAAAGGTCTATTTATTAATAAAATGATTCACGGTGGGAGAAATGTTGAAGACATAAAAAAAATCGTTGGAGGAAGTGATGCAAAGATTTCAGCAAATCTCAGAGCATTTCATATGTTTCAAGAACACTTTGCTCCACTTTTTAGTCCAGAGAAAGATGGAATTAATCCTCCCAAAAAGAGATTTACTCAATTTGCTGAATATTGTTCTAGGCAAACTATAAAGGATGCACTAGCTGACTTTGCTGGCTCTGAAAAAAAAGCAAAAGATATTTTTTCTAAGTGGGTAAAAGATGAAAAGATTGGTCAAATTCGTGATGTGAGAAAAATACCTGAAATTCTGAGCAACAATGATGCCAAAGAGGCTTTTATTAAAGGAAAAAAAACGGTAGCAGAGATTGCAGCAGAGTATCTATCAACTAATAAAAAAAGTTCATTAGATAATTCAACCATTGCCGATCTTGCCGAGGAACTTGGGGATAGACTGTCAACAGCTAATAAACACAAAAAAAATCTTCCAGAAAAGGATCTTTCAGCACTTGAGTATTTGGGTGTTGAGTTAGGAATTTATTTAGATTCTGCTGAGCACTAATTTTATGTCAATCCATAATCTAGAGGGCACTCACCTAGCTTATGTTGATAGTTTGAATAAGTGGGTAGAAATGCATATCTTGCCCAAAAGACGTTCCTTGAGTATTAGGAAGGACAAAAGCATTGAGGATCAAAGTAAACTAAGCTCAACTCTTAAAATAAAGGAGTTAAATGTTTGTGATCATCCAGTTATTCCAGATTTGATAGCCAGTGATACTTTGGCAAGTATTTACGGAGATGGAAAAAATTTTTATTTAATTGGGGAAGGTAAGTCGGAAAGTGACTGGAACACTGATAAAAAGAGGAAGTTTCAGCAAATGGATGTATATTTTTATCATCTTCAAAAGAAAGCCGAAAGAGATGATTATGAAACTTTACTTTTATATGCACTTCCCGAAATACTTCATAATGAGGCAAGGATTTTACTTGATGAATCAAAAAAAAGGGTGAAAGCAAATTTAGTGGATTATGAAATAATCAGTTAGTTTGAAATTAATAAAGACAGATAAATAATGAAATTCTTGAGGAAATCCCCAATTCTTAATCTAAAGAAAAATGCTTATCCCTTTCAGCAAGAGGCTTTTGATCAAATTAAAGATAATGAATATTTTGCAATATTTCATGAGCAAGGGCTGGGTAAAACTAAGATTGCAATTGACTTAACTTATTTTTGGCTAGGAGAAGAGCAAGTTGACTCAGTGTTGATAGTCACCAAAAAAAGTCTTATAAAAAACTGGCAAGATGAATTCATCATTCATGGGAATCTTCATCCGATAGTCTTAGGAGTTGATAAAGCTGAAGCTTTAGAAAAAATGTTTTCACCTGGTTTTATCTACTTGACACACTTTGAATCAGTCAGAAATAATCTAAAGGCTTTTAAAAGTTTTTTTAATTTTAGAAGTGCAGCAATTATTCTTGATGAATCGACCCAAATAAAGAATCCAAAATCACAAACTGCGAAGGCTTTTCATGCCATTGCTCCTGATGCAAAAAAACGAATTATAATGACTGGAACCCCCATTTCAAATAGACCATATGATATTTGGTCGCAAATTTATTTCTTGGATTTTGGTCAAAGACTTGGTAAAAGTTTTGCTGATTTTAAGGAAGACTATGATATTAATAATAGTTTAAGTAAGAGTTACAGTGATCAAATTATTTTCAAGAATGCATTGAATGCATTACGCGAAATGCTCGCAGATTGCTCTGTAAGAGAAACAAAAAAAACTGCTGGAATTGAATTACCTGGAAAAAAATATGTTGTTGAATATGTAAATTTGGAGACTAAACAACAAATCTTATATTCAAAACTTCAAAGAGAACTTTATGCTTCAGTGATTCAAGATGGTAAGTTAGTCGAGGAAGATGTGGAAGTTATTTTGAAAAGGTTGTTGCGGTTGGTCCAAATTGCTTCAAATCCATTTCTTGTTGATGAAAGCTATTCTGGGTCAGCAAGTAAATTAGAGCCTTTAAGAAAAATCGTCTCCAAAGTAAGATCCGAAAAATCGAAGATCATTATTTGGACAAATTTTATCGGAAATGTTGATTGGCTTTGTGAGCAATTAAATTTAAGAGGATGTGTTGGTATCCATGGTGGTGTGGATGTTAAGCAAAGAGATAAGCTAATTTCAAAGTTTAGAACTGATCCAGATGTTGACATATTAATAACAACTCCAGGAGTTGCAAGAGAGGGACTGACCCTTGTCGAAGCAAATCACTCAGTATTCTTTGATAGAAATTTTAGTCTTGAAAATTATCTTCAAGCTCAAGATCGAATCTATAGAATTTCTCAAAAAAAAGAGTGTTTTATATATAAAATAATTGCTCGAAATTCAATTGATGAGTGGGTTGATGCATTATTGGCAGCAAAAGAAATAGCAGCTCGATATGCTCAAGGAGATATCTCGAAAGAGGAGTATGAAAATGAAATGAGTTTTGATTTTGCTGAGTTACTTGCAGATGTTTTGAGTACGTGAGAAGATTTTTTTATGAAACTTAAGATAAGGGGAAAACAAATTCGCCCAAAAACTATCCAGGGAAAAAAGTATAGTGTTATAAATGGCTACGCAAAAATTACTGATTTGCACTTTTGGAAAGATAATCCGAGAATTTATTCTCTATTGGATGAGGAGAGGGATGCAAAATCAATATCAAAGGCTGTAATTTTTGAAAAACTTTCTTTGACTAAAGATCTTCAAAAACTTAGAAAGGATATTGAAACAGATGGACAGATAAATGAAGCTGTTTGGGTTGCATTGGACACAGCCTCTGATAATTATGTTGTGTATGAAGGCAATACACGTTTGGCCGTAGCTATGGCTCTTCACAGAAAGGGTAAAGATGTAAAAAAATGGTCGGAGATTGAAGTAAATGTCCTTCCGGATGGTACCGATGAAAGAGTGATGAAAAATTTCATTGGGCAAACGCAATTAAAAGGAAAAAATAAATGGGCTGCATTTGAGGAAGTAAATTATTTATTTAGAGAAACGCAAGATATTATAATCAAAGAAAATATTTCTAAATCAGAAGCTATAAAAACGGTTGCCAATTTTTTTAATTTACCGCAATCACGAGTTGGTAGAGCAGTGAAAACCGTTGAGTTTATGCGTGAATATAAAATGAGTTCCTTGATTCAAAAAAAATACTATGCATATTGGCAAAGGATTGTGGCTGGTAATAAGGAACTCAATGCATTAAGAAAAAACTTTAATTCTTATTCATTTCTTAAAGGAAAAATGGATAACCCTAGAGCAAAAGCATTTGATCAAATGATGATCAAGCATGTAAAGGAGGAGAAGCAAATTGAGGATGCTGTTGCAGCTAGCCCGGGCACATCTGCAAAACTTGTTTCCTATACAGATAATCTTCGTTTGATTGGAAGAGCTTATACCTCTCAAGGGGATATTGAGTTGGTTATAGATTTGATGGAAGAAAAAATTGATCTTGCAGAAGCAGTCAAACGAGCTCTAGAAGGGGGAGTGGGTGATGCTGAATATAAACGTGTTAAAGAATTTGCAGATTGGATTATGCACAAAAATACAACTAAAAAAATAAGAAAATCAATTAAGAATTTCAAAGATTTAGGTAAAGATTTAAAGAGTATTGCTACTTATGCTAGACATCTTAGTAATGAGACAATGACCTTTTCTAAGAAAAGAAAGCCTAAATTATGAGTATAGATTTTTCCTCACCTCGTGATAAATATTTTTTTAAGTTAGCAATTTTAGTCATGATTGCTGATTTAGAACCTCATGAAACTGAATATGAGTTAATTTACAAAAAACTTACACAAAAAACTGATATTCATATTGATTCTGAGGACTTTCATGAGGTTGTAGATGAGGTGATCAGAAATGTTTATGAGAATAGAAGTGCTGTTGAGACAGCAGAAAGATATGCAAATTTAATTGAGGGCAAACAACTCCAATTTAAGGTCATAGAATTTTGCGAAGAAGTTTTGTGGGCAGATGGTTTAAAAAAACCAGAAGAGGTTGAAATTATTTCTAAATTAAAGGAAATTTGGGCTATTAATTGATTATATTTAGATTTTTAATGAATTGGCCCAATAAGGTAGTTGATGCTTTCGAAGCAAAGGTAATAAGTCAAAATCGAGCATTATTTCTTCGTTCATAATTTCTTTATATTTTAGACTGAATTTTTGTCCAGATTCTAAGAAGTTTTTGAATAATATAACTTTCATATCCTTGTCTATGCTGGTATCTAAGAATTCCAAAGACTTACATCTAAACGAATTTACAGCACAGTTTATGCTTCTTTTCAGACCTGATTGAATTTCATAGATAGTTTCAATGTCAAGAAAAGACGACATCGCATCATTCTTTGTATAACCTCTAGAATAACCAGAGTAGAATAAATTATCATATATCTTTAATAAGGCTTCCAGTTCGTATTTGGTAAATGTTTCTCTCTTATTAAGGTTTTGAATAAAAAGCTCCAACCCCCAAACATTTTTTGCGTAATCCGAGCAATCTCTGTAACCTAATTCTTGATAAAAAACTTTAACAGCATCTTGCTCAAGATCAATTATCGAAGAAAAAGCACTATGGAACTGCCAATACTCATTTCGATTTCTTAAAGAAAATTTTGCTAATTGTTTTTGATAGTTTTCAATGCATTTTTTTATTATTTTTAATTGATATTTTTGAATTAATTCACTAAGTTCAGATAAATCATTTTTGATATAATCATTGAGATCCGTAAAGGATTCAAAACGTCCTTGCACAAGAAAAGCATTTTTTACAAATCTATCTACAAACCAACTTTCTGTATCAAATTCTTTCGCATTTAAAAGGTCTTCACAATTTTTTTTGAAAAACAGAGTAAACTCTTCAAACGGAAGATGCTCGTATATATTCTGGCTTTTATTATTAATTTTTGAAAAAAATAATGTATCTAACAAAAGCCCAAGGATTTCTTTTCTAGGAAATGTTTTTGCAAGATGCAAAAGCAGTTTGGGTTTAGCAATGTCACTAAATCTTGCACAATGTTCCCAATCCTTTGGATATTTAAAGAAACTAGTGACTTCTTCTTTTGAAATTTTTTCATACTGAGCATTAAATTCTACTTCTAGACTTTCCAATATACTTGATACCTCATCACTCACATTGTTGTTGGTATTGAAGGACCAAAGACCAATTGGACCTGAACCTTTTTTTATTTTTGAAATTAAAAATATTTTGTGAAGATGGCCGGGCAATTGATCAAAACATTTCTTTAAGTAGCCCTCTGTCAAAGAACAACCATCCCTTTTTTCCTTTGCATTGAGAAATGTTATTAGCATAGTCATGTCAATATCATCTTTAGGGTGATGGCCATCTCGTGTTTTATCGATATCAAAATTCTGAAAATATGTATCAATATATTTTTTTATCTCATTAATAAAAGAGGTATAAGATAAATTATCAATTCGATCTAAAGCCTTTTTTAAACGTAAATTGTATGAAAAAGAATAGCCCCGTTTAGGTCTATTGAAACAAGCCATGATGATTTGATAGGGGTACTTACTATCAAATAAGTCATAGGTCTGTTTATTGCAATACCCAATTACAATTTTACTGAAATTCCATAAACTATCATCACTATTTAAATTCTTTAGGTTGCAATTTTTTATAGCAAAGAGGGCAAAGTTATTTAGTGCTTTTCGAAACTTCCAAGAGGCCATAAAGTCAATATTACCCTCAAGAATTTCTGCCCTTGTCATAGAACCAAATTTTTTGTAAGAAGGAATAACTTTAATGGAGTTAAGGAAATTAAATGCCTTACCGGCATCTTTGATTGTTTTAGAATTTTCAAGTAAAACTATTCCTGCTTGAATGGACTTTACATTTTTTGAGCTTTTTTGGTCATTACTTTCATCATTTAGTTTTTGTTCCAAACAGTTAGCTTTTTCTAAAACTCTTTGTATGAAATTTTGCATTATGATTTTATCTGAAGAAAAAATATTTGCATCCCCGCAAACTTCATTATCTTTAACTAATGGCTTAGACCATGAGAAACTTGGCTTCCGTAAGCATCTGTCACCAGATGTAAACTTTTTTGCAATATATAGATCTTCTAACCAATCTTTGATGTCATCGTTGCCATGCATATAAATATATTTAAAAGCTAATCTATTGACCGTTACTTTGTTCCAGCAAAAAAAACGTGAGTTTAAGAAATGATTGCCATAAAGTTTTTTGAGTTTGGCTTTACTGAAACCAAATTCTTGATAGATTCTTTGATCCAAGACTAAATATGCAACTTTAGAAAGATTATGCTGCCGACCTAAAAAAAAATTATTTACATCACTTATAATTTTTTTCTTTCTACCCTCTTTGCTATTTATCTTTTTTAATAAACTCAGGTAACCAAAGATATCAGCAGTTTTATAGTTGTTACTTTCTAAAAAAATTGGAAACATCATTTCAAGAATTTCAGTATTTGAAGTGTATTTCATGATTTCATTTACAAAAAGCAAAGGATTTGGCTCTACTAACCTTCCAAAAATGAGTTCATTTTTATTAAATGGGTCTTCAAATAATTCTTGAAAATCAGTTTCAAGAAACTTAGTTATTTCACTAAAACGACAACATCCATCAGTGAAACTCCGTGCCCCACGATAATTGCCATGTACCCCAAAACTTCTTGAAAAAAGTGAGTTTTTTGAGAAGTTAGGGATAGGTGATTTATCTAAAGAAGACAAAAAATCTCGGATAAATATTGCAGCTTTCCTGGGAACCCCAATTTTAGTGAGAAAGATTGCAATTTCCATTGCCTTCAAAAGAATTTTGCGATGCCGAGGATAAGGATGAATAGGATCATAATGAGCTCGATTTCTATCAAGAATTGGTCCGCAAAAAAGATAAAAACTATTTGCTAAATCAAGTTGTTTCATTAGTGACAATTTATAATTATTTAACAGGGTTAAAATTTTTTTTCTTGTATAGATTTTGTTTTCCCAAAGCCTAAATAGTAAAAATAAGGCATTATTTGATTTATAACCGTCATAATTAATTAAGAGTTTGATTAAACTATTAAAACATTTTGTTTTTTGGTATTTGAATACCAAATCAATTACAAAGGATTGATTAGTTTTTGACAGAAGTGTTTTCAATAATTTCTGGGAAGTTTTTTCATCAGCTTGTTGAATTGTTATCCGGAAGTATTCAAGAAGTAATATCTTGCTTTGCTTTGACAAGGGTTTTCTTAACATGGTCAATGCTTCTTTATAAGAAGCATTATCATTTCGACTCTTGGCATTTATGACATTACTAAAAATTTCATTTTCATGAATTGACTGATTTAGGAAAATGCGAGCTTTTATTTTCTTTAAAGGATATTCTTTAATTGTCTCCATATTTACCCTCACTAAATACAAAGCTACCTATGTCTAATTGGAAAAATTCTTGTTTTAATAAAATTAACATATGCTCATAGTAGATTTTTCAAACGACAGTTAATGACGTATTCGAGGAGCAATAAGCGCTTTAAAAAAATAGAGCTAAATGGAAGAAATTTTTCCTTGGTGAATCTGAGTTTTTGGAGCTATTATAAAATTACTTACAAACCCCAGTATTGTAGCCAATAATTGAATTTTGCCTTTTCTAATTTATGAAAGCCATCCGCAGATGCAGAGTGTCTAGCTGCAAGGATCGCAATATCTTGTAATTTAGAATCAGTGAGAATTTTATCAAAGTAATTCTTTTCGTTTTCACCTACTGTTTCAGAAATAAATGAATTTAAGGTTTTTTCGTTGATATGAATTGATTCGATAATTTCCTTGAAGTCATCATCAATATACTCACCATAAATATCAAAGTATAGGTGTCGTAAGACTTGAATATCAAGAATTAATTCCTGCCTTTCTTCTTTAGCAATTTTTTTGTCTTGAGCACAAATATAAAGTGCAAAAAACATTACAGCTTCAAGTGAATTGGGCCTAATTGCTTTCATATTTTTTTTGTAACCTTAAAGAAAGTTTTTTAAACTCATCTCTTAAAGAGTTAGGCTTTATAACCTCTACCTCATCTCCAAAAGCTCTGATCCAGTATCTCAATTCCATATTGTCCGTGAGCAGATCTTCTACTAAAAGAAAGCCATCTTGTGTTTCACTAATTTTTTGTTTTTTACTAAGTGGAGTTTCGAAAAGATGGCCACCTGCCATTTTCGAAAATTTTAATTTTAATTTTATTTTTTTTTCATGCATTTTAAATCCAAGTAAGTCTTTAACTAGATGCTCTACTTTTTTACCCTGATGAGCACTTGTCTCTTCACTGAGGACCTCAACAGATTTAAATCTTTGCAAAGGAAGATAAATTATCTTCCTGTGACTATCATCAAATGAACAAATCAAATAAATAATTCTACCTCTGTATACCAAACCAGCAGGATGAATTTTATAAATATCTGCTTTGGTTTTTGTTCTTGAACGATATTTAGCTATGATTACTTTTTCTTCCCATAAAGCCTCATGGATACTGTTTATGACATTTTGATTAACTTTAGCAGTTTCTAATTGCAAGCCCTCATTGATAGTCATTACTTTATCTTTCCAATTTTTATATTTTTTTGAATGTTGCTCATTTAAAACCGAGTCTGCTTCTTTGAGGTACGGATTTATAGGATCTAGAATTCTTTTCGGCAGGATTGGATTTAAAAAACTAAAAGCTAAATTAAGACAAATTGCTTCTGTTGGATTCATTGCTGAATATTTTCTTGCATTAAGTGGCTGTCTATATGTAAAAGGCTTAGATCTGTCATCAACTTCAATTAAAAAAGGAAACATATCAGGCAATCTTTTTAAATCTCTTTCTACTGTTCTGATACTTACATTAAAACCCTCTTCAAAAAGTCGATAATAAATATCTCTTGAACTCTTTGGAGCTCTACTAACTATGCTTAGAATGCTAAATCCTCTTCTTATTGCCTCAGAGCTAGAAACTTTCTTCATAATAATTAAATGACATAAAATGACGCATGCTTTCGTTATATTAACATTCATTAGATTGAAATCTGGATAAAGATATGAAAAAAAGCAAAAATCTTAAGAGAAATATAGAACTAGCAAACGATATAAATGAGCTATATATAATTGGTTTGCTTCAGGATTCTTTTTTTAAAGCCGAATCACTTAAAAGTTTTAGTCACATTAATGCAATTGCCTCCAATACAATCGACTTTAATACAATCCAAAAAGCATTCCCAAATAACAACGATGCTGAACTTTTCATTAAAAAAACTGTAAGCAGTTTTAATCTTGATACTAAAAAATCTATACCTTGGGAAGATTATGATGAGCTTGCACAAAGTTGTTTTAAATACATTCCTTCTGAGTCTAAATCAGAAAAATTATGTTTGAATTTCATTCGGAAATTAGGTTCCTCTCATTCTGGCCTCTATTCGCATACTTATAATTTACTTCCAAAGAGAGTATTGAGGACTTCTGCACAACTAGTCCGATTAATCTTGAAAAAATTATTAAATGAAAATTCCAAAATACATGGTGTCATTCATGACAGGGTCTATGTTTTAAATGCATTATTTATAGATACTTTTATTGAGCATGAGAGCATATGGACTAGAGGTAATAAATATCTCAGTTTTTATTTGAAATATAGGAGAGAATACAACCCTTATAATAGTTATGATTACTATGAGAATCAGAACAGTTTTAAGAGACATCCACAATATCCTTATAACTACCATCACATGAGGAGACGCAAACTTGGGTTTAATATACTTCCCAAAAAAGCTCAAGAGTCAAGAAAAATCCAAAGATTATTTATACCTATACTCAGAGAATTAACAACATTTGATTTCCCACATGATTCTCAGTTTGTGGATAGCAATTTGGAAATGCACTCTGAATTTTTTAAGTATATAGACAAAGAATTAATTAGATCTTTGCATCCAGCAACTGCTAATGAGTTATTAGATATTGTGAAACAATGTTATGCCAACAACTACCATTTTGAAACTTTTAGCTTTGCTTATATGAAAAAACTGATAGAAGAGCAAAAAAAAGATAAATCCATGAGAAAAATTTCTATTGAGAGTACATATAAACCTGCTGTGAATCACCGTCGGCCTTATCCTAAATTGCCCTTTTGAATTTGTGATGAAAAATGACTCAAACTGACGCAAATTAGCTAAATAATTTAACAAAGGAGAAAATTATGAAAACCTTAGGAATGAAAAACTTAGAAAAATTTTTAACAAAAATTGTTAAACATAAATTACAAAACTCTCTAATGATTTGGGGTGCACCAGGAATAGGAAAATCTTCTGTAGTTCAATCAATTGCATCTAAAAATAGATTGGAGCTCATTGATTTAAGAATAAGTCAACTTGCTCCAACTGACCTAAGAGGTTTACCGGTTCCGTTGGAAGAGTCCGCATCATGGTTGCCTCCAGATTTTCTGCCAACTTCAGGAAAGGGAATATTATTTTTGGATGAGATTAATATGGCCCCCCCTGCTGTCCAAGGAATTGCTCAACAACTTATTCTAGATAGAAAGGTTGGAAGTTATAAAGTGCCTGATGGTTGGTTTATATGGAGTGCGGGAAATAGAAAAGAGGATTTTGCTGCAGTTTTTGACATGCCTGCACCTTTAGCAAATAGGTTTATACATCTTGAGGTAAAAACAAGTCTCGATGAATTTAAAGAATATGCTTTACATAACAATATTGATGACAGGATTATTTCTTATCTAAATTTTAGGCCCAAACATCTTCATAAGATTGATAAAAATTCACCAACTTGGCCTTCACCACGAAGCTGGGATATTGCTAATAATCTATTGAGTGCAGGACTTGATGTCGACCCTGCTGTTGGAAAAGGTTGCGCAACTGAATTTAGAAGCTTTTGTAAAGTCTACAAAACTCTTCCAGATATAAAGCCAATCTTATCTGGAAAAGCTAATCCTAGTTTTCCAAAAGATTTATCAGCTAAATATGCTTTGACTTGTGCTCTTGCAGTCAGAGCAAATACAGTTAAAGAGGTAGAAAATGCTTTTTTATATTTAGATAAAAAAGGTGGGATGGAGTGGCTGAATCAATGTACTTATGATGTTTGCACAATCTGGAAGTCTAAGGATGATACTGAAAAAATCATTGATATGCTTATTAGTAATGATAAGTTAATGCAGGTAGCTGAAAGAATGCAGAAACTTCTAGCTGCTTAGAATGTTTAAAGAAACTATTCAAAAATGTATTTTGCAAGTGAGGCGGGAGTGTAGTTTCTTTGGCTCATTGATGTTATTTGCTCAAATTGAGACAACAAAAAAATTACCTACTGCTGCAACAGATGGCCGTAAAATCTTTTTTAATGAAGAGTTTTTATACTCTTTATCATCAAAAGAGCAAAATGCATTAATGCTTCATGAAGTGCTCCATATGGCTCTTTTACACGTTACAAGACGACAAAATCGTGATCCTCATATTTGGAACATTGCAGCTGATATTGTCGTGAATGATCTCATTGAAAGAAATACCTCATTTCCTCTTCCACAAGGTGCAATCACTGATAATAGATTCCAGGATGCTTCAGTTGAATATATTTATGAAGCACTTCTGAAATCAAAGAAAAAGTATAAATTAGTTATTAATGATATCTTGCAATCTCAAGCTTTAGAAAATAGTGATGAAGAACCAAAATCATCAGGACTAATGTCTCAAGAGGAAGCAGATGAGATTGAATCTTTTTGGAGAGACAAAATGGAGATTCTGAAAATCTCATCAGAGCATAATCTTAGAAATGGAAAAGGTTCGTTGCCTGCAGGCATTGAGCAAGAAATTTTAACTATTCTTGAGCCAGAAGTAGATTGGCGCCATGCCCTTTGGAAATATGTTGGCAAAACACCAGCTGATTTCGATGATTTAGATAGAAGATTCATTTATAAAGGACTTTATTTAGAAAGTCTTCTTACAGAGGCAGTAGAGGTTTCAGTTTGTATTGATACAAGTGGATCGGTTTCAGATGAGCTATTAATGCAATTTGCTGGAGAGTTAAAAGGAATTCTTAGCTCATATCCAAATGTAAAATGCAGTTTATTTTTTGCTGATACCGATCTTGCAGGTCCTTATGAAATAGACAGAATTGAACAGATGCCCAAAGCAGTTGGAAGAGGTGGAACAAGCTTTGTCCCATTTTTTGATTACTTAAAAAAGAATGGAGAGGAAAATAATCTATTAGGAAACAATAAATTATCTATCTATTTTACAGATGGGTATGGAGATTTTCCTGAACAAGAACCAAATAATCCAACCATGTGGTTAGTTTGCAAGGATGGACTTGAAACAAATAGATTTCCTTTTGGTGAAGTTGTTAGGATTTCAACGGAAACATGTTAAAAAATAATATAAATAAAAAGAATTATATTTCGATCAATGCTGAAATGCTTGGAAGGGCTTTAAAGGTTGCGCAATCTAATGTTGAAACATTTAGAGATGGTATTACCGGCATTCATATATGGTCTAGTGGACATGGTATAAATATTATGGGAACTAATAATCGTGCAGCCATTTTTTTTCATGATGAAAATGGATATTTTGGTGAGGATTTTCATTATGAAAGACTATTTTTTACTCATAGAATTTGCAGACAACAAAAAAAGTTTATGCGAAATCTTTTGAAGCATGATAATCAAAAAAAACAAGTTCGAATTGAAGAAGGTGCTGACGAGGAAAAGCTTGTAAGATCAACTTTTTTTAAACAAAACATAGACAATATTTTTACTTTTAAATTACAAAAATCAAACAAAGCAAATATAAAAATAGTATTAAATTCTGCTGAATCTAAAAGTGGAATACATTTAGATATTATTGAAGATATCTTTTTGAAGATTCCCACAAAAAGCACAATACCCACAGTATTTGATAGAAGATACATAAAGCTTTTAGATCAGATACATCTAAACCAAGGAAAAAATTCAACTAAACCCCAACCGGTGACAATTCATTTTACTGATAGCAATATGCTTTGCGGCATTCGACAACATGCATTCTTTCTTTGTAGTCCCTTACTTATTGGTGAAATGACACTAAGTGATGCATTTGAATCAACCAAAGATAATAATGAAAACATTTTTAAAAAAGCTTTAAGTGAAAAAAAATACAGACAAATTTATCATGATCTTAGAGAATTTTTCCCTGATCTTGGACTCGGAACAAATCAAATTGTGTATACTCGTGAGTAATGAAAAGACATAGATGGAAATTTGATCCTACAAGAAAGGAACCATTTGAGATAAGCAGATCTGGCATAGATATGTTTATAAAATGTCCTGCATGTTTTTGGATGAAGATCGTAAAGGGTATAAAGTTTCCTGGCATGCCTGGGTTTTTATTAAATACCGCAACAGATACTCTCCTTAAAAAAGATTTTAATAAATACAGAACCATTGGAAAGCCTCATCCATTAATGGAAAAACACGGGCTAGGTCATTTAGTTCCTTATAATCATGAAGATTTCGAGACTTGGACTAAATCATTACAGCTCGGTTTGAGAACAGATTTTGTAGAGCAAAATCTTATAGTTGGCGGTGGCTTAGATGATGTTTGGTTCAATCCAGAAACTAATGAAATTCATATCGTGGACTACAAAAGCACGGCTTCTGGAAAAAATGAAGAGGGCAATGGATTAAAAAAAGTTGCTCTAGAAGGAGTTTATAAAGAAGGGTATAAAAGACAAATGGATATTTATTCATGGATAATGAGAAAAAATGGTTTTAATGTAAGCAAAGATTGTTATTTTGTTTATGTGAATGGGGACCAACATTTTGAAGATGGAATGCTTCTAGAAAATTCTGATAAAGGCAGAATGATGTTTGATGTTCAATTAATTAAATATATCTCAGATGATTCGTGGGTTTCGAATACACTTGCTGATTTAAAGTCATGTCTGCTTCAAGATACATGTCCAGAACATTCGCAAAGTGGATATGGCCCAAAAGGCAATAAGCCCTGCGAAAATTTTGTTCTCTTTGAGGGCATGAGACAAAATAAATTAATCTAGTAGAGGCTTACTTCTTTTACTTTTAGGTCAACTTCAAAGTCTCTACCATATCCTGCAAAACTTAGATCTCTAATGTTCTTTGGATTTAGTTGAGGAGATATACCTGATTTTTTTTTAAAGTCTGAGAAATTAATTTCAAAAACCTGCCATTCGGTTGTTACATCAAAAGTTGAACTGTGATATGCCCAGGGAGGCATTCTCAAACCTTGCATGGTTACGTGAACTTCATAGGTTTCATTATTTCCCTTTGCCAAAAAGCGAATACCTTTAACCTCTGTATCTACATTTTCTGGCATATGAGCCAACCTTACGAAACCACCATTATTTATAGTAGTTACATATCCCTTTAGACTGAAGACACCATCATCAAAACCAGCTTGCAATTCTGACTTTCCTCCCATGACTTGATCAGTGACAATGTACCAACTGGAAGGATTATTTGAAATATAAGAAAAAGCACTCATTGATATAGTAATTAATGAAAGTAAATATAATTTTTTCATAAAGTAATTATATATTATGGCTCCCCCGGTGTGGATCGAACACACGACCAATTGATTAACAGTCAACTGCTCTACCGCTGAGCTACAGGGGAGCGTGAAAAGCATTATAATTAA
>MDSZ01217576.1_pt1 | contig 16256 bp, 11 predicted proteins | sample 811201 | NCBI WGS metagenome assembly MDSZ01 (sample SAMN05326647, study PRJNA326480) | marine metagenome | isolation source: seawater | place: Indian Ocean: North | collected 2010
CGGTTCAGAAATGTGTTCGTGCGGGTGGAAAACATAATGATCTTGATAATGTTGGATTTACACCTCGACATCATACTTTTTTTGAAATGCTAGGTAATTTTTCTTTTGGAGGATATTTTAAAGAAGAAGCCATCGAAATGGCGTGGAATTTGTTAGTAAAAGAATTCTCTGTCAAAAAAGAAAGACTTATTGTTACAGTTTTTAAAGAAGATGAAATTTCCTCCAAAATATGGAAAAAAATTTCGGGATTTTCTGATAATAGAATTATAAAAATTTCCTCTAACGACAATTTCTGGTCAATGGGTGATACAGGACCGTGTGGACCTTGTAGTGAAATATTTTTTGATAACGGTGACAAAGTTGACGGAGGAATGCCAGGAACAAAAAATCAAGATGGAAATAGATTCGTTGAAATATGGAATTTAGTATTTATGGAATTTGAAAAAAAAAATGGAAAATTATTAAAACTTCCTGGACAATTTGTCGATACTGGGATGGGATTAGAGAGAATATCCGCTGTTCTTTCTGGAAAGATTAACAACTATGAAACTGATTTATTTGAGTTTATATTTAAAAAAATAGGTCAAGAAACTAATAGTTATTTAAATAATGATAATCTTATTCCTTACAGAATAATCTCCGATCACATAAAATCTATAATTTTTATGATGTCAGAAGGGCTTCTTCCTTCAAATGAGGGAAGAGGTTATGTTTTAAGAAGAATCATCAGGCGAGCTCTGCTTAATGTCAATAAACTTAAACAAAAATCTATTATTCTTCATAAACTAGTTGATGAAGTTATAGCTAAATATGAAAAAACCTATAAAGAACTTAAAACTGCTAATCTTTTTATTAAAAATAATCTCAAAAATGAAGAAGAAAAGTTTTCAGAAACTCTCAATGTTGGACTTGAACTCTTAAATAAAGAAATTTCAATTCTTGAAAGTAAAAATTTTAATCCAGAAGTAGCATATAAGCTTTACGATACCTTCGGTTTCCCTATTGACATGACTAATTCGATTTTAAATGAAAATAAAATAAAATTTGATATTGTTAAATATAGAAAGTTAGTGGAAACAAAAAAAGAAGAACAAAGAAAAACATGGGTAGGTGTCAATAAGAATGAAAAAAATCAGTTCTACAATGATATTTCTAAAACTTTAATTAAAACTGAATTTTGCGGGTATGAATCTTTTTCTTGCAAATCTAATTTGGTAAAAATTTTTGAAAATGAAAGATTAGTTAGTAAAACAAAATATAAAAAAAATCTTGTTTTAATTTTTAATAAAACCCCATTTTATGCTGAAGCGGGTGGACAAGTTGGGGATACAGGTGATGTTTATGATTGCGATAATAATTTGTTAGGAAAAATTCACAACACACAAAAGATTGAAAATAATATTTATTTACACTTCATGGACAAATGCGACTCTAATTTAGAAATTGATGGAGAATATACTTTAGTAGTGAATGGAAATAGACGTAAAAAAATAAGTAACAATCATTCAGCAACTCATTTACTTCATGAATCATTGAGGCAAGTTGTTGGCCTTCATGTTAGTCAACGAGGATCATTTGTAAGCGATACAAAGTTAAGATTTGATTATACCTCTAATAAACAGCTTTCAATTGATCAACAAAAAAAAGTAGAAGAAATTGTAAACAACTCAATTAGATCTAATTTAAAAAGTCAAATTGATCAAATGACTATTACAGAAGCAAAAGAAAAAGGAGCAATTGCTTTGTTTGGAGAAAAGTATCCCGACATTGTCAGAGTAGTAAGTATTATAGATAAAAATAGGAAAAGTGAAACAAATTTTAAATCAATAGAATTATGTGGTGGAACACATGTAAATTTTACTGGAGAGATTGGACTTTTTAAAATTTTAAGTGATGTTTCTGTAGCTTCAGGTGTGAGAAGAATTGAAGCTATAACTGGACAAGATGCAGAAATGTATTTTGATGAACAGTTAAGTATTCTAGGAGAAATAAAACAAACACTTAAAGCTAATAATGAAAATATTTTGGAAAAAATTAAATCATTGAAAAGTATTTCGTCAGAATTGAAGAATAGAAAAGTTAATGAAGATGTAAATTTTAGTGACAAAAATATTATCAAGAAAAAAAAATTCAATATTTATTATGATAATTTAGTTTGTTCATCTAAAGAATTAAGAAATAGTGCTGATAAAATAAAAAAGAATTTTGACTCAGGAATAATTGTACTATCAACATCTGAAAATAAAAAGGTTTCAATTGTTGTAGCTGTTACTGATCATTCCATTAATAAGTTTGATTCGAATGACATTATAAAGAAAATTATTTTATTTCTTGGAGGCAAGGGAGGAGGAGGTAGAAAAGACTTGTCACAAGGTGGTGCCCCCTTAAGTCCAAAGTTTAAAGAGTTGAAAGAGTTTTTGATAGAAAATTTTAATTAATCTTTAATTTTTTCTGTAATATTTTAAAAAATTCATTAGTTGTTATCCATTTTTGATCAGGTCCACACATAAGTGCCAAGTCTTTAGTCATTAGACCTGAATTTAAAGTTTCAATGCATATATCCTCAAGCTTTTTAGAAAAATTTTTTAATTCGATATTAGAATCGAGATAACCTCTATGAAATAGTGCTCTTGTCCATGCAAAAATAGATGCAATAGGATTGGTTGATGTTTCTACTCCATTTTGATGTTGTCTGAAATGGCTAGTCACGGTTCCATGAGCCGCCTCTGTTTTGAGTGTTTTCCCATCAGCACTCTGAAGAACCGAAGACATTAATCCTAAAGATCCATAACCTTGAGCAACAAGATCTGACATTACATCTCCATCATAATTTTTACATGCCCATAAAAATCCTCCGCTCCATTTCATAAGGCATGCTACCATATCATCTATTAGTCTATGTTGATAGAATAAGCCTTTTCTTTCAAAGTCTTTCATAAAACTTTTTTTGTAAATCTCGTCAAAAATTTCCTTAAACGCTTCGTCATATTTCTGAAGTATCGTATTTTTTGTTGACAGATACAATGAGAAGTTTCTTTTTAAAGAGAAGTTAAAACATGAATTCGCAAAATCATAAATCGAATCAAACACGTTAAAATATGCAAGGCCAACTCCAGCTGATTCAAAATCGTGAATAGTTTCTTTTTCCTTCTTGCCATCTTTTGATTCATAAACTAAAGAAAGCTTACCTTTTTTTTGAATTAATATTTCTTTAGCACGATAAATATCTCCAAATGCGTGTCTTGCAATCACAACAGGTTGGTTCCAATGGTTTATAATTTTTGGAATTTTTTCTACAATAATTGGTTCACGAAAAATAGTTCCTTTCAAAATATTTCTTATTGTTCCATTAGGTGAGGGGTATTTTTTTTTTAATTTATATTCGCTTACCCTTTTATCATCAGGAGTTATTGTTGCACACTTTACTCCGACTTTATTTTTTTTAATAGATTCAGCTGCCTCTTTCGTAACCTTGTCATCTGATTGATCTCTATTAGAAATACTTAAGTCATAAGTAATCAAGTTAATATCAATACATGGCAAAATTATTTCCTTCTTAATTTTTTGCCAAAGGACATTAGCCATTTCATCACCGTCAATATCAACTATAGGATTTTTTACTTGTATTTTGGACATTTGTTAAGGTTGTTGGTTTTTAATTAAATAATTAATTTAGATTATAAAAAAACTCCTTAATTATCATTGAAAAAAAATAATAATTAAAGTTGGAAACAAAAAATTTGGATATATTATTAAATTTTAAAGGTTTTTTATGAAAAAAGAATTTGTAATATTATCTATTTTGTCATCACTATTTCTTGTGGTTTATTTTCTATTCCCCAATCTTGAAGAAAAAAAAGATAGTAAAACTGTTGATTCCACAATAGTAAAAGAATTAAGTAATACAGAAAATCAATTTTTAAATTCTCAAAATTTTAAAATATTAACATTCGATATCGTTAGAGTTACAGAGCATGGAGACGTTGTTATGGCTGGTCAATCTGAACCCAATAAAGAAATAGAATTAATAAATAACGATAAAATAGTATCTAGTTTTTTTTCAGACGCTAATGGAGAGTGGATATGGGTAAGTGATTTCTCTTTAGAAAAAGGTATCAAAAAGTTTGAGCTAAAATATGTAAACAACAAAGATAATTTGGAGAGTAAAAGTCAAACTGTAATAATTTTTAATGATGAGAAGAAAATTAGGCCTACGGTTGCAAAAATTTTAAATGGTCCAAACAAGAAAGTTGACATCCTAAATTTAGAAAAACTTAATGATGGTTTGTCTCTTGATGTTGTAGAATATTTGCCATCAGGTAAATTGATTTTATCTGGAAGAACTTTACCAAATAAGAAAATAAAATTTTTAAAAGCTCAAAAACAAATTGGAAGTTATTTTTCTGATGATGACGGAGATTGGAAGTTTAGTCTTAATTTTGACAGTTTGAAAAATGAGACTTTAACAATATCTACAAAAATTAAAAATGAAGAAATTCTTCTTTCTTTTACTCAAACTGATTTAAATTTTAGATTAAAACTTAATGACAAATATTCTAATCAGAATCAAATTATTGTTGAACCAGGCAATAGTCTCTGGAGAATAGCAAGAAAAACAATGGGTGGAGGAATCCTTTATACAGAAATTTACAAAAATAACTTAAAAAGAATTAAGAATCCAGATCTTATATACCCAGGGCAGGTTTTTAATATCCCAAACATAAAACAAAAAATAGTCTATGAATAAACAGAAAGATTTTTTCGACAGATTTGCAGATCTCCTTAAAGAATTGGAATTTGTAAAATCTTATTTTCCAAAGATTCACAAATCAGGTTTTCCTTTTATTGTTTTATTTGTTTTTGGAACAATTATATTTTCTTTAATAGCTGATTTTTTTGGGTGGCTTGGAATAATACTGACAATTTGGTGTGTATATTTTTTTAGAGATCCCGATAGGATCACTCCCCAAAAAGATAATATACTTGTTTCACCAGCTGATGGAAAAATCTTGTCAATTTCATTAGAAAAAGCTCCCGAGAACCTAAGTGAGAATAAAACTGAAAGTTTAAGAAAAATTTCTATTTTTATGAATGTCTTTAATGTTCATGTTAATAGATCTCCAGCCTCAGGCAAAGTAGTTTGGTTAAAATATGTACCGGGAGCTTTTTTCAATGCTTCGCTTGATAAATCGAGCAAAGATAATGAGAGAATGATATCTAAAATAGAAATAAAAAAAAATATTTTTATTTATGTCGTACAGATTGCTGGACTAATTGCAAGAAGAATAAAGTGCGATTTAGAAGAAAATCAGGATATTAAAATTGGAGATCGTTTTGGAATTATTAGATTTGGAAGCAGAGTAGACGTATATGTACCTCAAAACTTTAAGATTAATGTATTAGAAAATCAGGTTGCAATTTCAGGTGAAACAATTATTGCAGAAATTGTTGATTCTTCAAAAAAGCTGAGTAACAAGACTAAAGTATAGAATGAAAAAACTGTCATTAAGAAGTTTGATTCCAAATTTATTTACATTTATATCATTAACCTTAGGTTTAACTTCAATTAAATTTGCCATAGATGAAAAATGGCAAATAGCAGTATCACTTATTGTTTTTGCATCCTTTCTAGACAACATTGATGGAAAACTAGCTAGACTCCTAAAGACGAATTCAGATTTTGGAGTTGAACTAGATTCTTTGTCAGACTTCATTAGTTTTGGGATTGCTCCCGCTTTGGTTGTACATCTTTGGTCAAAATCTTTATTTTTGGAAAGCAGTTGGGCTATAGTTATTTTTTATGCAATTTGTTCTTCATCGAGACTAGCAAAGTTCAATATTACAAGTTTTGATAATGAAAATGATTTAAAAAAAATTAAATTCTTTTCAGGTGTTTCAACACCCGCAGCAGCTGGACTCACTTTGCTCCCAATGATGATATATTTTAGATTTAGTCCACCAGTTGTTTTAAATGAATTTTTGATAAAATTTTATTTATTTATACCTGCCGTCTTAATGATTTCCAATATTCCTACATATTCTTTAAAGGGAATAAAGTTTGAAAAAAGACTTATTTCTCTTTTGATAATTTTATTTGCAAGTGTTCTCTCACTTCTTTTAACCGATTTTTGGTTAGCTATGATATTAATTATTATTGCTTATTTTATGAGTATTCCTTTCGCTATTCGTGATTTTAGAAAGATTTAAAAATTTTTGATTTTTCTCCAATATAAATTAAGCACGGTGTAATGATTAAAGTTAAAATAAAAGAAAACATTACTCCAAAAACCATAGCATTTGAAAGTTGAATCCACCACTGTGAGCTTGGACTTCCAAAGTTTATTTCTGCATCTAAAAAATTAATATTTAATCCAATAGCCATTGGAATCAGACCAAAAAAAGTTGTTAAAGTGGTAAGAAGAACAGGTCTTAACCTTTGCGCGCCTGTTCTTATAATGGCCGCGCGTACATTTTCACCCTTTGTTCTAAGAAACTTGTACGTATCAAGAAGAACAATATTATTATTTACCACAATCCCTGCTAGAGCAATTATTCCTATCCCACTCATCACAATTCCAAAAGGTTTGCTAGAAACTAACAATCCAATCATTACTCCAATTGTTGAAAAAATTACAGCACTTAGAATAATGAAACAATAATAAAAGCTATTAAATGTAGCAATCAAAATTATTGTGATTAAGAATAATGAAATGAAAAAGGCTTTAATGAGAAAATCTTTTGCCTCTTTTTGATCCTCTTCCTGACCACTAAAGATAACTTTTGACTTAAAAGATTTTGAATTCTTTTTCAACCAGTTCTCGATCTCTTTGACTTTATTATTACTAATTATACCTTCTATTACATCAAACTTTATGGTTTTAGAATTTAAAGTTTGGTATCTAGAAACTTTTCCTATTTTCTTCTTTGGAATTCTTTTAACAAGAAGGCTTAATGATACTGCACCATTTTTTCCCTCTATAAGTATTTCATCTAGTTCATCTAATGTTCTAAATTTTTTTTCATATTTAACAACAATATCTATTTCTTCATCGCTATCTGAGGGCATAAATTCTGTTACTTTTAAACCATGTGTTAGCATTTGAATTGCATCACCAATTGTCTGAATATCTACTCCGTGTTTGTCTGCTTGTTCTCTGTCAATCTCTAGTTCCCACTCTATTCCAGGGTTATTTATGTCTGAATCGATATTTTTTATCCAGGTTTGCTCTTTAATAAAATTAAATAAATTTAAAGTATCTTTTGATAAAAATTTAAGATCATTATTTACAATATAGATCTCAATATCTCTATCCTTTGGCGGACCATCTTTTTTTTCAATAAATTCTATATATATTCCGGGAAACTTATCTGTTTGATTTTTAAGATCTCTCAAAATATCCTTTGCTTTGGGTCTTGATTTCCAATCTATTAATTCAATTTTGATGCTGCCAACAACATCTTCAGAATCACTTCTTTTTTGTCCTTTAACTTCTCCACTCCTAGAATATGCATTACTTATATAATTATTTTTAATAATTTCATTTTCGACTTTTTTGACAATTAAATCTTTTTCATTTGGAGAAAAATTACCTCTTGCATGTATTACTATTTCTGCATAATCAGGTTCAATTGGAGGAAAGTATTCAATACCTTTTCCATACCTAAAATACAGAAGTTGGATGAATATTAAAAAAACAAAGGTCAAAGTTATTAATTTCTTCGGATTATCCAGAGAGTATTCTATTAAATTAATATATTTTTTTTGTAAGCCTTTGACTTTTTTTAAATCACCACTTTCAAGTAAATTTAAATTTTTGAGACTTTGTTCGGAAATCGCTTTATCGTTTCCAAAAATTCCTCCTATCGTCGGAATAAAAATTAAGGCCATTAATAATGATGACGATAAGACAGCTAAGAGTGTTACGGGAAGAAAAAACATGAACTCTCCAGCTACACCCGGCCAAAAAACTAATGGAAAAAACGCAGCTAATGTTGTAAGTGTTGACGCTAAAACAGGAATAAGCATTTTCTGAGCAGATAATGAAAAAACCTTTTTCTTGTTAATTCCTTCACTTGCTCTTCTGTTCGCATATTCAACAACAATAATTGCACCATCTATTAAGATTCCAACTGATAAAATTAATGCAAATAATACTACAACATTTATTGTTACATTAAAAAAGGATAAAATTATCATTGAAAGTAAAAAGGAAGACGGAATAGAAATACTCACAAGCAATGCTGATTTCCATCCCATAAATAATACAATTATTACCAAGACTATCAGGGTTGCTAAAATTACATTATTTTCCAGATCTTTGACTTGATTTTTTATCTTCTCGGATTCATCTTGAAAAATTTCTAAGTTTATGAATTCAGGTATATTTTCACTTTCGTAATTTATTAGATTTTTAATTTTATTAATCGTATAAATTATGTTTTCTCCTGTTCTTTTAGAAACTTCAAGTATTATTGCGTTATCTCCATTATTTCTAGCATAACCTATTTTATCTTTGAAAGAATCTCTTACCTCTGCAACATCACTTAATTTGACTACTGAATCTTTATTTGACTTTATAGGAATGTTTAAAAGATCATTTCGATTTTCTATAAGGCTTGGAATTTTTAAATTGAAGCTTCCCTTTTCGTTTGTCAATGTTCCAGCTGGAATCATTAAATTACTTCTAGAAATTGACGAGAGAACATCTTTGTCGGTTAAACCATAGTTTTCAACAACTTTAGGATCAACAATTATTTTTACCTCTCTTTCACTATCTCCGAGAGTTGACACTTCTAAAACTTCAGAAAAACTTTCAATTTTTTTTCTTAAATATTCAGCATATTTTTGAATAATTCTATCTTCAACTTTCCCAGATATTGCAATTGCAAGGACAGGGAATCTCGATAAGTTCACTTCTGTGGCTTTAGGTTCATCTGTTTCATCTGGCAGTTTACTTTTTGTTAGATCGATTTTAACTCTAGTGTCAGAGAGCGCTTTATTTGAGTTGAACCCTGCATCAAATTCTAATACGATGTTTCCTCCTCCAAGGTATGAAGTTGATGATATCTTTTTTACCCCTTCTATATTTTTAAGTTCTTTTTCAAATGGTTTTATGAGAAGTCTTTCTGAGTCATAAGGAGATATGCCTTTATGAGAAACTGTAATATAAATGACTGGCAAACTAATATCTGGATCTGATTCTTTTGGTAAAGAAATATATTTATAAAATCCAAAAACCACAAAGAAGAATAAGAAGGTTAAAATTAACTTTCTTAAGTTGAGAAGTTTTTCAATCATTATTTTTTATAACCGTAACTTTTTCACCATCAATTGTAAAATCTTGTCCTTGAGTGATGATTGAAATGTAATTGTTTGCACTTAATTCTTTTGAATCTATCCAGTAACCATTACCTGTATCACTTAAAATTTCTATTGGAATGAATTTAACTATCTGATTTTCTATAATTTTAATTCCTATCTTCCCAATATTATTTAAAGTGACTAGTGATGACGGGACGAAATAAGCATTTTGTTTTGGTCCTTGAATTTCAATCTCACTTGATAATCCACTCAAAATTTTATAGTCATCATTTTCAATTTTAACCTGAATTTTAAAATTTCTTGTGTTCGGGTCTGAAGTTTTTGAAATATAATTTACTAGACCCGTAATTTCTTTTCCCACAATGTTAACTTTAGCTTTTTGGTTTACGAGAATATCTTTAATCTGCTTTTCATTTGCTGAAGTTTCTATAAATAAAGGGCTTAGGTCAACAACCTTGGCAATAGAGTCACCTTTTTTTAAATAATCACCAAGCTCAACATAACTTTCCTCTATTGCACTATCAAATGGCATTGTTACTTTTGTATTATTCAGAGCTACCTGACTTTTTTCAAATAGTGCAAGTGCATTTTCAAAATTTGTTCTAGATTGACTTAATTTTACTTCTGATCTAAAACCCTTTTTGAATAAGCTTTCAGAAACTTCGTACTCTTTCTTTCTTTGATTTAATAAAGCTTCCATTTCTTTAACCTTTGCTATTTTATCTTCAGGATCAATTAGTAAAAGTTGAGTGCCTGCCTTATAAAAATTTCCTTTTTTAAATTGTTTTGTACTTATTCTACCATCTACCTGAGACTTTAAAATAACAATTCTTGAAGCTTCACTAAATCCTCTTAGTTTTATAATTTTTGAAAATTCTGATCTCTGAAAATTCTTTACTTCAACTTTTTTCTGAATATTTTCAACATTTAATGGAGCTATTGTATTATCCTCTTTAAAAAAGAGTAACAAAATACCTACAGAAAATATTAATATTAAAATAGTGATTCGCATTTTTTTGAAAATTAATTCCAGGTTTGATTAAATAATTAATTATTAATAAAATAAAGTCTAATAAATTTATTAAAAAAAATTGGAAAACTCAATATTTGCAGCAATTGATATAGGAAGCTACAACTGTAGATTAACAATTGTTGAGAAAATAAAACAAGAATTAAAGATTATTCACAATTTTTCATATCCTACAAATTTAATTAAAAATTTATCCTTTAATAATGAGTTTAATTTTAAAAATACTCTAAAAACATTGGATTGTTTAGAAAAGATGGCTAACAAACTTAAGCAATTCAAAGTACAAAGATATAGATGCATAGCAACAGAGGCATGTCGTCAAGTAATAAATCCAGAATTTTTCGTCAAATTAGTTAAAACTAAGACAAATTTGGATGTTGAAATTATATCTTCTTTTGAAGAGGCAAAATTATCTTTCAAAAGCTGTTCAACTTACGTTAAACATATCAAAGATAAAGGAATAATATTTGATATCGGTGGAGGTAGTACTGAACTTACAATATTTTGTAATAATTTAAAATCATTTAAGACAAGATCTATTTCTTATGGCGTAATAAATCTATTTGAAAAAAAAGAATTATATGGGATGAGACAAGTTGAATCGGGATTAAGAAATCACTTCATTTCTATTAAAAATGATTTTTTGGATAAATCCGATCTCAAGTTAAAATCAATTGGTTCTTGCAGTACTGCGACTACTCTTTGTGCAATCTACAAAAGTTTAAAATATTTTAATTTAAAAAAAATTGAGGGTTGTGAAATTGAAAAAGATAAATTTTTAAAAGTTGCTGATAAAGTTGCAATGATGACAAACGATGAACTTAAAAAAAATCCATGTGTAAAATCAAAGTACAAACTTTTAAAAAATGGTGTGATTATTCTTAAATTCATACTTGATATTCTTCCAATAGACAAAGTTGTGATTTCTAATAAGGGACTAAGAGACGGAATTTTAAAAGACCTTTTAGATGAAGATGAAGAAAATTAAACTAAAAAAAAAAAATTTGAGTAATAAAAGTTTCAGGTGGTTAGACAGACACTTAAATGATGAATTCGTTTTAAAATCAAAAGCAGAAGGATTTCGATCAAGATCATCATATAAATTAATTGAAATAAATAAAAAGTATAATATTTTTCACCAATCAAAAACTATTTTAGATTTAGGATGTTCTCCAGGCGGATGGTTGCAAGTTGCAAAAAAGCTCTCATCTAAAAATACAAAAATTTTAGGAATTGATATACTGCAAATTAAAAAGATTGAAGGTGTAAAGTTTTTAAAAAAAGATATATTTGATGAAGATATATTTACACTAATTCAACAAAACTTTTCAGCAAAAATTGATTTAATGATGAGTGATATGTCTCCCAACTCTTCAGGAAATAAAAGTGTTGACCATCTAAGAATTATTTCTTTGGTTGAGAGAGTTATAGAAATTTCAAGGACTTTATTAAACCCCGGTGGTATATTAGTATCTAAAATTTTTCAGGGTGGTGCTCAAGGAGAACTCATAAAAACAATGAATAAAGGCTTAACTCAAATTAGATATTTTAAGCCAAAATCATCTAGAAAAGAATCTCCTGAAACTTATTTAATTGCAAAAAAAAATTAATTATTTTGTTTTAAAATTTTCAATAATCGATTAAATTATTTTATGAAGAATTTAATTGAGGCATTAACCTTTGATGATGTCCTTATCGTACCTGCAAAATCATCAATAAAACCAAATCAAACAGATGTTTCATGCCGCTTAACAAAAAATATAAAGCTAAATATACCACTTTTGTCAGCAGCTATGGATACAGTTACAGAATCAAGTCTTGCTATCAAAATTGCTCAGATGGGTGGACTTGGTATTATTCACAAAAATCTAGATTTTAATGAACAAGCACAAGAGGTGGCAAAGGTAAAAAGATTTGAATCTGGAATGGTTGTTAATCCAGTGACAATTAATCCTGAGAATACATTAAGTGAAGCTCTGACTTTAAAAGAAAAAAATAATATTTCAGGAATACCAGTTGTTGAATCTGGAGTCAAAAAGTTAGTTGGAATATTAACTAACAGAGATATTAGATTTGCTACAAACCTTAATCAAAAGGTTAGTTCATTAATGACAAAAGATAATTTAATTACAGTATCTGAGAATATTTCGATGAATGAAGCACAAAAACTTTTACATAAACATAGAATAGAAAAGTTAATAGTCGTAGATAAAAATTATAAGTGTGTTGGATTAATAACTGTTAAAGATATTGAGAAGGCCGAAAAATTTCCTTTTGCTTCGAAAGATAAACTTGGAAGACTTCTCGTTGGAGCTGCAGTAGGTGTTGGTGATTTTGAAGGAATTGAGCGTATTAGGTTTTTAGAAAAATCAGGTGTTGATGTTGTTGTAATAGATACAGCACATGGACACTCAGCTAATGTGATTAATACATTAAAAAAATCCAAAAAACTATTTCCAAAACTTCCAGTTATAGTCGGTAACATTGCAACAGCAGAAGCCGCAAAAGACTTAATTAAAGAAGGAGCAGACTCACTTAAAGTTGGAATAGGACCAGGTTCGATATGCACAACAAGAATTGTTGCCGGAGTTGGTGTTCCTCAACTTCATGCAATTTCAGAAGTTTATAAAATAGCAAATAAGTACAATATCCCAATTATTTCTGATGGCGGTATAAAATATTCGGGAGATATAGCTAAAGCAATAGCATTTGGAGCAGACTTAATAATGATTGGGTCTTTGTTTGCTGGAACTGACGAATCACCTGGAGAAATATTTTTGTCAAATGGAAGAACATATAAATCTTATAGAGGAATGGGTTCTATTTCCGCAATGGGGAGGGGGTCAGCAGATAGATACTTTCAAGAAGAAATAATGAATGATGACAAGTTTGTTCCAGAAGGAGTAGAAGGAAGAGTTCCTTATAGAGGAAGTGTTGTCAAAATAATTGAACAATTAATTGGAGGTTTAAAAGCTTCAATGGGTTACACTGGTAATAAAAATATTAAAGATTTTAAAAATAAAACAAAAGTTGTAAAAATTACTTCAGCAGGTTTAAATGAAAGTCACGTACATAGTATTTCAATTACAAGGGAATCTCCAAATTATCAGCTAAACAAATGAACGAATCAATTATAATTATTGATTTTGGATCACAGGTTACTAAGCTTATTGCAAGAAGAATAAGAGAGTTTGGAGTTTTTAGTCAGATAGTACCATTTAATAAAGTTAAAAAAAAATTATTAAATAATGATTCCATAAAAGGAATTATCTTTTCAGGTGGCCCAAAATCAGTTCATGAAAAAAATTCACCCAAGATTGATGATTTTATTTATGAACAACAAATTCCGATTTTGGGTATCTGTTATGGGCTTCAATTAATTGCAAAACAATTTGGAGGAGAGATAATTCCCTCAAAAGATAGAGAATTTGGTAAAACAAAAATTAAGTTGGTAAAAAAATCTTCGCTTTTAGAAAATGTAATTTTCCCGAATAAAAAAGTTCAAGTGTGGATGAGTCACTCAGATAAAATTTCAATAATTCCAAATAGCTTTGAAAAGATAGCATCATCAGATAATTGTGAGTTTGCTGTAATTCAAAATCAAAAAAAGAAACTCTATGGTGTTCAATTTCACCCAGAAGTGGTTCACACAATTGGAGGGAAAAAAATACTTAAGAATTTTTTAAGAAATATTTGTGGTTGTTCTGGAAAATGGAATATGAAATTTTTTAAAAAAAAAATTATTGAAGATATAAAAATGAAGGTTGGAAAAGAAAAAGTAATATGTGGTTTATCAGGGGGGGTTGATTCAACAGTTACTGCTGCCTTAATAAACGCAGCAATTGGTAAAAATCTAATTTGTGTTTTTGTTGATACTGGTCTAATGAGAGAAAACGAAGGAATAGAAATAAAGAATCTTTTTCAAAAACACTTTAGAATAAAACTGAAGGTGATCAATGGCTCTAAAAATTTTTTTTCAAAACTAAAAGGTGAAAATGATCCTGAAAAAAAAAGAAAAATCATTGGAAATGAATTTATAAAAATTTTTGAAAAATTTGCATTTGATCAAAAAAATGTAAAGTTTTTAGCTCAAGGAACTCTTTATCCAGATGTAATAGAATCACTTTCAAAAGTTGGCAAAACATCAGTTACTATTAAATCCCATCACAATGTTGGAGGATTACCAAAAAATATGAAATTGAGATTAATAGAACCATTATCTGAATTATTCAAAGATGAAGTTAGGTTATTAGGTAAAGAACTAAATGTTCCCGAAACTTTTTTGAATAGACACCCTTTTCCTGGTCCAGGACTAGCAATAAGACTTTTGGGATGTGTGGATGAAAAAAATATTAAAATTCTGAGAAAGGCTGATTCAATTTTTATTAGGTTAATAAAAGAAGAGGGTTTGTATGAAAAAATTTGGCAGGCATTTTGTGTTTTACTTCCTGTAAATACTGTTGGTGTAATGGGTGATAACAGAACTTATGAAAAAATTTGTGTGCTAAGAGCAGTGACTTCTATTGATGGAATGACTGCTGAAACTTATAAATTTAATGATGAATTTATTAAGCGCTGTGCCAATGAAATTATTAATAGTGTGCCTGGAATAAATAGAGTTTGTTATGATATTACTTCAAAACCGCCTGGAACAATTGAGTTTGAATGAGAGAGTTGTGTTTAATTTGTAGTGGATCTGTAAAAAAAATTAATTGCTACTCACAGAAATGTCAAGAATGTGGTTATTATTTTTCAAGTCTTTCTCCAGGATTTGGTCAAGATGTAAAAGGTCTTGAAAATCTACGTAAACAAAATTTTAGGAAAATATTACGTATTATTTTAAGTTTAAATAATAAACCAAATATTTTAGAAATTGGTTCTGGTGATGGTTATTTTATTGAAGAATGTATTGATTTGAACATATCGATAAGTGGTTCGGAGGCGTCTCCTGATAGTTTAAAAAAACTAAAGAATAAATTTAAAAAAAAAGCAAAAATATATAAACTTTCTCTACCTGAATCGATAATAAAAAAAACAAAATCTAAATTTGATGTTATTATTTTCAATGATGTTTTTGAGCATCTTAAAAATCTAAATAAAGTTATAAATTCTTCACTGCATGCACTTAAAAAAGGTGGAATAATTATAATAAATTCTCCTACATCAGATGGAATAATCTTTAAAGTTTCTTCATTATTAATGAATTTAGGTTTTACAAAATTTTATGACAGATTATGGCAAAAAAATATGAATTCACCTCATTTAAGCTATTTTAATAAAAAAAACTTAAATTTACTATTTTCCAAGCATAATTTTTATGAATTAAAGTCAGGTTACCTTAATTCTTTAGATGCAAATAATTCTTCAAGATTTAGAAATCTTTATGATTCCTATTTTAAAAGAATAACTTTTTCTATGTTATGTTTTTTGTTTGTTTTCTTTCAACAAATTTTACCAAAGGATATTATGTTTATTTTTTTTAAACATAAATAATTGAGTAAGTAAAAAACAAAGAAAAGATTTAAAACGTAATTCTATTCTTTTTTTAAAATTTTTTAAAATTTACACGTCACTTTATCATCTGAAAATTTAAAAACTGGCATAATAATTGCTGAATATTAATGAAAAATTTAAATTTTTAATGATGAAACAGATAAATTTTATTATTGCAATTGCTACATTCAACAGAATTGAAAATCTAAAGGTTGCAATAGATTCAATTCTCAAACAAAAATTAAAAAAAAATGTCAATCTTGAGGTGGTTATATCAAACTCTTGTTCCACGGACGAGACATCTTCTTTTCTCAAATCTTTAAAGACGAACAAACAATTTCACATTCATAATAAAAGTGAAAAAATACCAAATAATACGTTATCTCAATTTATTAATTTTGAAAATTTGTC
>MDSZ01124924.1_pt1 | contig 16253 bp, 12 predicted proteins | sample 811201 | NCBI WGS metagenome assembly MDSZ01 (sample SAMN05326647, study PRJNA326480) | marine metagenome | isolation source: seawater | place: Indian Ocean: North | collected 2010
TCGGGATGGCCGGATTTGAACCGACGACCACCACACCCCCAGTGTGGTGCGCTACCAGGCTGCGCTACATCCCGCTATTAAAATTAAGAAATGAATTCTATATATAAATATATATTATTGTGCATTTAACTAAAATACTTAACTTAAAATACTTAACTCAAATACTTTTAACTAATTAATGATTAAAAAAAAACAGTAAAATATGTACAAAATGTAATAAAAAGATATAATTCTTCTACACAGCCTGCTTTTTTAACAGTTAAAGGGCTGGTCAGAGAATAAAAGGAAATAATTATGGCAAAAATAAAAAACAGGTTTAATGTATTACTCACAGGTTTTTTAGCGATCTTATTCGGTAACAATGTTGTTGCTCAGGATAATAGCGATTCTGGCTCTGCAACAAATGATGATTCTGTAGCTCAAGAAGCTGCTGAGGGATCACTGTCAGCCGGTGCTATCGCAGCTGCTGTTGCTGCTGCTGCTGCTATTGCTGCTGCTGCTGATTCAGGAAGTGGAGGTTCTGCAGCGCCTGCTCCGACTCCAGCACCTACTCTAGGACCACAGCCTGCACCAACACCTGCACCAACACCTGCACCAACACCAGCGCCAACAACTATTATTAGTTTCCCAGTGACATCAACATCCACTGCTACCGCTACATCCACTGGTACAGCAACGCAAACATCTACAGCTACAGCGACGCAAACAGCTACAGCTACAGCTGCTGCAACAACAACAGCTACAGCTACACAAACAGCAACTGCTACTGTTTCGACTAATACAGGTGCGGGAACTGTTGACGTGTCAGTTGATGCTAATGGTAACCCGATTATTGTTACTGAAGTAGTTGAAGTAGTAATAGACACTGTAGAGGTTGTCGAGGTTGTTGAAGAAATCGAACAAATTGTTGAAGAAACAGTAGTTGTACCGACAGAGGTTGAGATTGAAGTTTCATCTACCTCTACAGCAACTATTGCGACTACTCAGTAATCTAACTTTTTTTACTTTTAATGGCCTCTTTTGAGGCCATTTTTTTTAGTGGTTAACATGTAACTTATAAAAATTCATTTCTACTTTAGGCAGAAGTGGATTTATTTCAGTTATTGATCTCACTACCCTTCCCTTTTCGTCAAGATAGTAAAAATTACGGCCTCTCCATTTAATCTCTGCAGCATTAAAGTCCTCAATGATTAAGTTGTCTTTGATAGATCTACGTAAATTCATGTAAGTGTTAAATGGATAATGATCTTTAGAATAAACAGTAATAAGATTATTTATTTCTTTAATATTACTTAAAGCAAGAGTGGATGTAGGGTTAACATAATTAATATTTTTTTCAAACCCAGTTGATTTAATAATCTTTCCGTTTACCGTAAAAATTTCAAAACCATCACTTGATATCCACCGCAATGTTTGATTATTTACAGTTGATAATACTACGTAAATTATTGGGCCTCTTCCTACCCTTACTGAAGCATAAGAATATGGAAATGACTCATTATATTTTTCTGGTATAGACCTATCTGGATAAACTAGCGGTTTTATACTGTCATAAAGATTCTGAAAAGTAATACTTCCTGTAGTGCATGAGGATAAAAAAATTATCATCACGGATACTAAAAGAACAATTTTAGTCATAAAAATAATCCTTTGACCTATTGAGTGTATTAAATGATGCTGAATTTGTTACTCCCCATAAATCATATCCTGTAATTAGTCTTTGAGCTCCATCTCTAGTGATTGGCCTTAAGCCATAACCTGTAACTGCCTTGCTATGCCTTTGAAAAAATATTTCAAGAGGCATATTGAAATAAAAGCCCTTATCAAAACTACCTTCACCAAATTCTGCCTTACTTATGTCTGTCTTACTTGCAAAAATTCCCATACTAAGTCCTGACTTAAATCTCCTAGAAACATCTAAAGTGATGCCCGAATCCTTTGCCAAATATCTACCTCCAATAATTCTTAGTAACACATTAGAATTAGGCTCTTGAATATATAGTGTAGTGTGCCCAGTAACAACAGAATAATCTATGAAATCAAGCATCCCATCAAAATCTCTCTGCTTAGCCCAATATAAATCTGCCCCTATTGCAAAATTAGAATTAAAAGGCCGGTATAGGATTTCACCACCAATTCCTCCAAACATTTCTTCAAAAATTCCAGCTGAAAATCTGGTATAAAGGCTTTTTCCCGGTTTTTGAATATTATCGTATTGGATTCTTGTAATATTATAGTTCTGGGTTCCTTTTAAATATTTAATAATTTCAGTTCTTACTCGAGGCAATACACTATTTGACTTTTGTCTAAGTTCATCAAATGTGTCATAGATACCAATCCCTATTGAACCTGTAATAGAATTTTTTCTATCAATAACTAATCTAGCATCACCTCTCAACCATAGTTGTCCTAAAATAAAGCCTTCAGGACCACCCAGGTGTGATCTTAGGGCTGGACCAAAAGAATAACCCCAAAATGGAAATTCAGCTTTCGGTTTAAACTCATAATCTTCAACGGATAAATTTTTACTGGATAGCTCTACAGAAGAAAAAGAAGAATTAAAGTCTTGATCTAGTGCAGATAAATTAAAAGACTGTCTATCTATCTTCGCATTATAATTTATAAAAGGTCCATTAATTTCACCGAGATTAAAAGTAGTAATATTATCGGGAGCAATCTGATCTAATATTCTTGTTGCTCTGCCCAAGGCAGTTATTGAATTGTAGTATTTAGAGTGAGAATACATAACCGTATATGCTTCATCTTCTAAGTTCGCATATTGGAGATAAATACCTTCTGACTGAAGGTCTCTTAGTGAAGTTAGAAAAAGATATCGTTTATTTGATGAATTTAAATCCTTTATAATTCGAGCATTTTTAACCTTTTTAGGTTCATCATTTTTTTTAAAAAAAGGTGTTTTTTGTCCATAATTATGAGTGAAAGAAAAACCAAACTGAAAAGTATTTCCACGAGTGAATGCGAAGTTTACTTGTATCAAATCATTAATTGGAACAACATACCCTAAATTAAAATTAGACTTTGCTTCTATTTTTCGCTTACCTTCTAATGGCAAGTCCGCGTCATCATAATTGTTTGAATCAAATTCTAATTTAAGTCTGTGGCCTCTAGCATTAGGTAGCATCCATTCAATACCACCAAAAATACCAATCTTTTTTCCGCTAAACCATGAATTAGTTGCAAAAGTCCCTCCCACACCTCCAGCAGCCTCCCTTATAGCAAATCTATCACCAAGGTTAACCAGTGGATTTTTAATACTCAAATCACCTCCAGACATTACGCCCCAGCCCATACCAAGAGTAAAATCAAAGTTATTTATGAACTTACTAGCAACAAGATATTCAGATTGAAACCTATTTGTGCCTCCAAAATCTCTAAAACCAAATGATACTGAGGGCAAAATATTTGATTCATCTAATAGTTTAAATTTAACATCAAAGCTTTTATCTTTTAGTGATTGACCCCCACTATATGCTTTTGAGGAGGAATATAAGGCATCATTTATATCTGTATATTTATAGATAATCTCAAACCAGTTGAATGGATATGCAACTATGCCACCTCTCATATATGGTTCATTTCTAGACCAAACAAAACCAAGACTACCCTCATCCAAATATCTTGAATTCGGCATTTGAATAAGTCCTAAAGTACCGTAATCTGAAAAAGAGGGATTATTATATGGAAATAAATAATCTAATCTTGATGCACTAACGTCAAGCGAGATAAGTGCTACTGATAGTATAAGAAATTGCCTGCAATACATTCCTAAAATTTCTAGTCATTAATTGCGGCAATTGAAGCTGCAGTAACTGAAAGACTAGCAATAGTTGGAGCGATCTTCTCTACCAAACCCAGGCCATCTAGGTTTCTTGCCTTTCTTGGAACAATAATTGTTGCGCCTGGCATAATGGTCTTGGTGGCTCTAAAGCCAAATGATCTAGCAGATTTTAAGTTAAAGGTTTCTCCATTTGGATTAATAACATAAATACTTGATTTATCAGCACCCTCTTTTATACCTCCTGCCGAATCGATATAGTCGTAAGGTTTAAGTTCAGGCGAATAAACAAGAGAGGATGGATTCAATACTTGACCACTCACATTGACAGTATTCTTTTTCCTCGGCATATATATTCTGTCGCCATCTAATAGAACTAAATCTTTAGTTGTATTTTTGACACTAGGTCTTAAATCAGTTACTAATCGTCCGCTCACTTGAACGGTGTTAGCTTGAGCCATAACATCCATTAATAACATAAGATCAGTAGGGTTTTGCTGAAGATATCCATTTGAAATAGCTGTTGTTAGAACCTCAGATAAATTATTTCTAAAAATATTTAATGCCTTAGCCTCTTCATTCTTAAGATATTCTCTTGTAAATATGGCTCCATCAGGAAATGCGGTATCCTTAAGACCACCAGCTCTTTTGTATATGTCAGTTAGACTATCACCATCATATATGGCATATGTGCCTGGATTGCTAAATTCACCTGATAAGTGCACAAAGCGAGTAAGCTGATCTTTTTCTATTTTGTTAAATGTTAGGAATGAGAAATCAGATGATTCAATTAAAGAGTTATTTAATTCAAAAGAAACATTATCAACACTTAATCTAAACTTTTTAGGGTCATCAGATGAATGAACATAATCAAATATGTTGTCTAGGTAAAGTTTGCCACCCAAGGGTAGGATTCCTGGCATATCCACATCACCAAAAATTAACTTTGAGCTTCTTAAAAGTAATGCAACCATAAATTCATGCGTATTAAGAAAGCTAGTACATTCTTGAGTATTCTTAGGCAGGAAAGATGATGTCTTCTGTGTAACTTCTTTTAAGAAATTTTGTGTAAGGTACTGCTCGAGTGAGTTGAGACATTGCATGCTGCGAATTGATCTTGTCTCCCCTTCATTGTTAACAGAGGACTCAAGTTCTGATAGTCGAGTATCAATAGAACCTAAATTTGTAACTTGATTAGCATTAATACTCTTATAAGACCCACTGAATTGATCATAAACGTCATATGTAGCAGCATTTATCTGAGATCTATTTGTATTTAAATTAGATATATAGCTGGCTAATGAGGCAGAATTTATGAAGTTGATATCTTCATTAGAAAGAAAATATATCTCATCTCTTGGAAATATATCTATATCCTCAAAAGCAACTCTGTTTAATAAATTATACAGCTTATACTTCCAGACATTTGAGGAAGGTTCATACCTTTTAACAACAAATAAAGGGAGGTAAGTCGAATCCAAAATATCATTTTCAAGAGAAACAATTGAAGTAATTTTCTTAACTCCATTGAGCTCAAAATTACCAGTTCTTCTAATTGCTCCAAAGACTTTTACGCCATCAACAAATCTTTTTTCAACTTGATTTACCTCTAAGATATCTCCATTTCTTAATTTAACAGGGTTTGAATTAGAAGCTAAAATTGAAAGGTATGACCCATTACTATTTAATCTTTTGACTACCATATAATCATCGCTGTGCGGTTTGGTACCCAATCCCATTTTTAGGAGATCATTTGTATCCTCACCTTCAATAAATTCATAAATAGCTGGTCTATTTACACTTCCTGTTAAATAAACAAAATTTTCTGCAGGCGGTACATTAACAGTGTCACCACTTCTTAAATATTGAGGTGGGCTTGGCTTCCCATAAATTAAGCTGTCATATAAATCTTCATACCTGATTGCACCATCACTTGAAATTATTTTTATATTTCTTAATGAGGGATTCCCAATCAGCCCCCCTACAACTGCAACTAGATTTAAGGCAGTTGATTGACCAGAAATTTTATAAGTTCCTGGATATCTTGTTGATCCACCAATATTTACGGTTATATTTTTTAATTTCTTTAGCGATATAAAAACACTAGAGCCAACTCCCTTAGAGGAGATAAAACTTGATATTTTCTTTTCCGCATCCTTAAAACTTAAGTTTTGTACATACACAGAACCAAAGTCAGGGATATTGATAGTACCATCTCTTGAGATAGGAAAACTATCCATTTCGGATCGTGGGCCTATTATATTCAGAGTCAACACATCCCCAAATCCAAGAATATAATTATCTGGAACTGGTGTGTTATCTACCAAATCAAAATTCAATGGATAACCAGAGAATAAGTCGAGCCCAAAAAGCTCCAAATCATTTACATCAAAAACTAACTCTTGAGTCGACTTATGCTTTGAATAGTTATCAATCAGATAGCAAGCTTTCTCATCTAGAAGACAAAGCTCTGTGGCTAATCTTTTTCGGGCAGTAATTTGATCTTCATAGAATTTATCTTCTTCAATTAACCTGTCAAGCTCATTGTACTGTTGAACTGAGTTATCAATAGTTACAATCTGATTATTTTCATTTGACTCACCAATACTTTTATTTGATTGTCTCTGCATAGCTTTTTCAATAGATTCCTGCAAGTCAGGAGTCTGTGAAAATACAGGTATAGAAAACAAAAAAACTAAGATTAAATAGATAGATGTTTTTGAGTTTGAATGCTTGATTTTACATAGCATAGTTAGTGGATTTTAACTGAAAATAAGTCTAAAAAATAGCTATTTATTTTTGATGAATTGTTATCTTTTTTGAATTTTTTTTATTAAATTCTGAAATAGAGTAAAAAACTAATATTATCAAAATCCATATTGGTAACCTTCTTAAAATATCCCCTCCTAGAGCATAAATCAGCAGGGGAACCATTGATGCAAAAAAAAGACTATGAGGAGAAAGATCTTTAACAAATTTTGATAGAAGGATAATAAAACTTATAAATCCTATTATTCCTGCTTGAACAAAAACAGTTAGGAATGTTTGGTGGATATCCCAATAGAGTTCAGCACGCCAGATATGTGCTCCTGGACCTCTACCAAAGATGGGCGATTCATTTATAAGACTGAAGGAATGTTTGTAAAAATATGCTCGTCCTCCTCCAACGTCAGCTTCAGCGAAAAAAGCTAAAAAAGCTAGATATAGATCAAAATGATAGATTATGAATGTAATTAAAACAAAAATGAAATAGATAACAAATGCCTTCATAGTTTTATTAAGCATTGAAAACATGAACAAAAATATTGCAGAAGCTACAGCCAGCCAAAAACCAACAAATGCTTTTGTAGCGCCTGCAGTAAAACTCATTGATATAGTTGAAATAATTAAACAAATATAAAATAAAACAATGATGAAACTCATTTTTTTTGAGTTATTCTTGATTTCTTTTTCTAGAATTGCTGCACATAAAAATGGAAGCATTATATAAAACATTGAAATTTGATGAACATTATTTACTAATGGTGCGAAATTAGATTCATACATCAAATTAAATCCTAGAAATGTTGGCGTATAAAAACTTATAAGTAGAAATATGCTAAGCATAAAGGAAGAAAGCAATACAAAATATTTTAACGCTTTAAAAGGATCCAGATTTTTTTGATTGATATTAGTCTCAAGGACAAATGATGTAATTAATATGAATATATATGCAAATAAATCAATAGATAGTCCAACCGTTGTGCCAGTCTCGGTTGTTATAAATGTAAGATTTATAAAAGCACCAATAAGCGAACTAAAAATATATATTAACCAGAAAAAAGTGAAAGGAAAATTTTTGAAATTGAAATCTGGAATTGCAGATATATTAGTTAAGAAAAAAGTTAAGATAATTAATATTTCTCCCAATCCAAAGAATGAAAATCTAAGGGATGTAAAAAGAGCTAGAGTTGCCCCAGTGCAAAGCAAGAAAAGAAACAGGCGGTTTATGCTTATTGGCATATAAAAAGTAAATAAAAATTATTGATCAATTTTATTTATTTTTATCTCAAGGGGATAAATTCTTAATTTTAGTAACCGTCCCTGAATGAAGAATATAAAGCTTACGAATATAACCGATGAAAAGCTTATAGCTAAAGAAATCATTACAATTGCAGATCTTCGAGGGCTAAATTTTCTATCAGGTATTCTAGAGGGGTCTAGGACTCTAAAAATGTATTCTTCGGTAATATTTGCCAACATTTTTGTTTGTATCTGATCTTCAATAACATTGGACAATACATTCCTAATCTCATTAATATTTGTTAATTGAAGTTGCTCAGTAAGGTAGGATATTGCATTATCAGCGCTAGCTAGGTCGATTTCTCTCATGTGGTTATTTATCCCCTTAATCAGTTCTTTTAAAATCATATCTGCATGTAATGGAGAAATATGATTAACAGATATTGATATAAAGCCTGTATCAACATCCTTAACAACTCTTAGGTGATTACTTATAAATTCTCTATAGGTACTCATTTCACTGGGTTCATTTCGCTTCCAGGTACGGGATGATTGGTCAAAATCAGATGAATATTTAAGAGATTGAGATGAGGAATTCCAGCTTTCTTCGGCCATTATCTCAGGAATTAAATCTGATGTTTTAAGGAAATTGATGATAAATAATCTTGATTCAAGAATCTTTAAGGCCTGAGACCCTTTATCTGATGATGCATCTCCTTGTGCCAAAGATATTCCTGCTAAAGATGCCAGGGATGCTGCAGCTGATCCAGGTGAAGACTGACTATTAGCTTTTTCAGTAGTTACTACAATTGAAGTAGCCCTATAGATGTTATCAATAGTCAGAGAGTAAAGTATTACAATAAATGTTATTGAAGAAACTAATATGATTATGAAATTCCTAGAATCAACTAATGCTTTTAAAAAAACAGTAAGATCTAAGTTTCTATTGCCATCATCCATGCCCTATTATATACATCTAGAAATAAGATAAGTAATTTATTAACTATTTTGATTGATGTAGTGATCTACCAAAATATCTAATCCATCAATACAACGAATCTTGGGATTGTATGAAAAAAAAGATTTAGCTTTAGATATATCTGCAAGAGATGATCTTACATCTCCGGGTCTAAAATCAGAATATTTATAGTCCTTAGTGTAATTTATACCAAAATTCGATAATGATTCTCTTAGTGAATCTGCAACTTTTTTAAGTGAGGTTTGCTCTCCAACTGCAACATTAAATACCTCATATGAATTAACATTGGATATAAGTGCTGAGCTAATTATCTGAGTTGCATTATCAATAAAACAAAAATCCCTGGTAGTCTCACCATCACCAAATATTACTATTTCTTCATTTTTATGCATCGATTTAAGCCACTTAGGAATAACAGCCGCATAATCTCCATCAGGATTCTGCAACGGGCCAAATACATTAAAGAATCTTAAGCCTATTGATGGGTAACCATAAACCTTAAAAAATATTTCAGCATACATTTCATCAACACGCTTTGTAAGAGCATATGGAGATAAAGGCTCACCAATTATACTTTCTGATTTTGGCAATTTCTCACTATCTCCATAAACAGAGCTAGAGCTTGCAAAAATAAAATTCTTAACTTTGTAAGTTTTAGACAATTCAATAATATTTAAGAATCCATTTATATTTGACATATTTGAATCAATAGGATTTTTGATTGATCTTGGAACTGAGCCTAGTGCAGCTAAATGCACCACAGCATCAGCATCTTTAATAATTCCTGAAGATTCAAGAAATTTATAGTCTGAGATGTCAGCTTCATAAAAAGTGAAATTATTCCAAAAATCACCTACAGATCTTTTAACATATTCAAGATTGTCTTTGCTACCAGTTGAAAAGTTATCTATGCCAACTATTAGATAATTATCTTTTAGTAATTTTTTAAGTAAATTTGAACCAATAAAACCAGCAACGCCGGTGATAATTATTGTATTGAGTTTTTCTTTGCTACTCATTTTTTTAAAAATATTAGGATCCTATTAACTTTTTATGCGTGCACTTTTTTATTTATTTGCATTTGTAATTCTATTTTTTGATGAAACTTCTAAGACCTTAATTACATTTATAGCTTCATTTATGTCAGTTATATTATTAACTTCTTTATTAATTAGAGATATAAAATGCTGGCACTCAAGTTTCAAGGGCTCAGTATCTTCAGGTAGTGGAAAGAATTCCTGTTTACTTTTATTTAGTATGCTTTCATTATTTCTTGATGAAAATTCATAAGAAATCTTAGAAACTTTTTCTGACCATGGCAGGGTATCATCAAATATTAAAATAGAATTTTTAGATGTAACTATTAATTTCTGCTCTTTACTTGGATGCATCCAAGAAACATGTATATTAGCAGTGATATCCCCAAAATCTAAAGAAAGATAAGAGATATCAGACAAACCTTTCTGAACAAAAGAACTATCAATGCGATTAACAGATAGGGGATATGATTGAGTTATGCCTAGAATCATTGAAATGTCATGAGGTGCAAAGCTCCATAAAACATCCTCATTTGATCGAATGCGCCCAAAAGCACATCTTGATGAAGATATATGCTTAATATTTTCAATGCCCTCTTCTCTTACTAGATCTAAAATAGTTCTATATCCTGGATGGTAGTGCAATAAATGCCCAACCATTAGCTGGCCACTTGAGTTCTTTAGTGCATCATGTATCGTATTTGCTTCAGATAAATCCATGCAAAGTGGTTTCTCAATAAATATATTTTTATTAGCCTCTAATAACTTACATGCTAATTCCATGTGGGTAATTGGGGGTGATGCTATTACAACTCCATCTATTTTTTTATCATTAACAATCTCTTGAACTGTCTGTATTTTTGTATGATATTTCTGAGAATAGTAATTCGAAGCCTCAGGATTGTTATCACATACTGAATAAAGGCATCCTAATTCAAAATAGTTTCTTATAAGATTTTTACCCCAATAACCACATCCAATTACAGCGATTTTTCTTTTTTGATTCATAATGAAAGCAGCGTAAGGTTTTTATTATTTTTTATATCAGGATCAAGTATTTTACTTTTTACATCAAAAATAATAACTTCCTTCTTTTGCAATATTTTTTTAAGTGATTCACTGAATTGATCTATTAATGAGTCGTGCGGGGTTGCTAGTATATAAATATCTGAATCTAGCAAGTCATCAAATTTTGATAATCTAAGATTAAAATTTTTCTGAATTTCTGAGCTATTAACCCAATCATCATAAATTAACGGACTTATTCCCCAAGTTTCAAGTTCATCTATTATTTCTAATGCTTTACTGTTTCTTATATCAGGACAGTTTTCTTTGAATGTAATTCCTAACACGCAAACTTTTATTTCTTTTAAATCATAATCTTTTGATAATGCAGTCTTAATAGTTCTCTTGGCAACATGATTTGCCATAGAATCATTAAGTCTTCTACCTGATAAGATTACCTCGGGAATATATCCTGTCTCTTCAGCTCGGTAAGTAAGATAATATGGATCAACTCCGATACAATGACCACCGACAAGACCAGGCTTGAAGTCTAAAAAATTCCATTTTGTTCGTGCCGCTCTTAGAACATCTGAAGTATTTAAGTTTAGCTTCTCAAAGATGAGTGATAACTCATTTATAAAAGCAATATTAATATCTCGTTGAGAGTTTTCAATTACTTTTGCAGCTTCAGCGACTTCAATAGATTCAGCAATGTGGACGCCTGCAGATATAATTGTTTTATAAAGATCTGATATTTTATCTGTAATTTCATTATTGGAGCCACTTACAACCTTAATTATATTTTCTAACCTATGTTCTTTATCTCCGGGATTAATTCTTTCAGGGCTATATCCACAAAAAAAATCTTCGTTGAATTTTAAATTTGACCCTTTCTCAAGCAATGGAACACAAAACTCTCTTGTACAGCCAGGGAAAGTAGTTGATTCATATATGATGCAGTCTCCTTTTTTGATAATCTTAGATATCATTAAAGAAGCTTCTTTAAGAAAGGTTAAATCAGGAACTTTATTTTGATCAATTGGGGTAGGAACAGTAACAATGAAATAATTGCATTCCGAGCATGTATTTATATCATCGGTAAAATTTAATTGAGTTGATAGAGAAATTTCATCGCTGGTAAGCTCAAGGGTCTTATCATTAAGTTCTTTAAGCTCAATTATTCTTTTTTCGGATATATCAAAGCCAAAAGTTTCGAATTTTTTACCAAATGCTACTGCCAATGGAAGACCAACATAGCCTAACCCTACAACACAAATACTTATTTTTTCCATAGCTTATAAATTATATATATCGAAAGATTACTAATCACCAACTCCATTAATAGAATCAACAATTTTTTCAAGATCATCATTTTTTAGATAGGGAGACATTGGTATGGAAATAGTTGATGTAGATAAATTATCAGTAATTGGAAGACATTCATCCGATGATTTATAAGCACTTTGAATGTAAATTGGTCTTTCATAGTAATTCATGAAAGGTATTTCTTTAGCATTAAAGACTTCCTTTAGTGAGCGAATAGTCTTCTTATCACTTTTTAATGTATATTGTGCAAAAACTGATTCATTATAGCTCTCAATCTTGGGTGTTTCAGCAATAGATGGATTGATATTATTCGAGTAGAAAGAATGGATTTCATTTCTTAGCCTTATTTCTTCGTCCAGCACTCCAAGCTTAACAAGTAAAATAGCAGCTTGAATTGAATCAAGCCGTGAATTCCTGCCTATTAAAGTAAAATTATCCTTTCCCTCTTGGCCATGGTTCGCAATCAATCGCATTTTTGATGATAGGTCTCCATCATTTGTAAATATTGCACCACCATCACCATAACAACCCAAGGGTTTAGATGGAAAAAAACTTGTTGTGGAAATATGCGCAATGCCACATGACTTTGTTCTATGATGACTTGCCCCAAAACTCTGAGCAGCATCCTCAATTAAAGTTATATTATTTTGATCACATATCTCTTTTAACTTTAGGAGTTCTGCGCATTGTCCAAAGAGTGAAACGGCAATGATAGCTCGTGTTCTAGAGGTAATTTTTTTCTTAACATCATCTATATCGATATTAAATGTACTTTCTTTAACATCGCAGTACACAGGGGTTGCTCCAAGATATTTAACAACCTCCGCAGTCGATACCCAGGTATAAGAGGGTACCATCACTTCATCATTTGGCAGAATATCAATAGCCTTTAGTGCGATTTCGAGTGCATCAGTGCCATTAGCTACTGTAATGCAACTATTTACGTTGCAATAACTTGAGAGTTCATTCTCAAGCAACTTTACTTCTGGTCCCTTAATATATCTTCCATGCTTAAGTACATTAGTTATTGCAGAATTAATATTTTTTTCTAACTGTTTATATTGTTTTTTTAAATCAATGAATTCCATTTTTATTTTTACATTAAGTTTATTAGATGTTCACAATTTTCTTTACTGGAGGCTGAAGCCGGAATCGAACCGGCGTACACGGCTTTGCAGGCCGCTGCATAACCACTCTGCCATCCAGCCAAGATGCACATTATATACGGTGTCCCTAAAAATACTTAATTTAATATATTCTTTGTATACTGCATGCCTGTTTTTATAGAAATGAGTAGGCTTAAAAATAATACAAATGAAGACAAGAAAATTCCGAGGCTTAAATCAAGACTAAATGAATAATAAAAGGAGCCTATAGCAATAAATTGCAGTGTTGTTTTTATTTTTGCAAGATAAGTTACATCAGATGCAGATTTCATTTGGTTTAGAGCTGAATATTCTCTTAGACCAGAAACCCAGAACTCTCTCAATAAAATAAGCATTCCCATCAAACCAATAAAGTAGTCTTTTGAAATCAATATAATTGAAATGACTGTTGAGCAAAGCAGCATCTTATCAGCGATCGGATCAAATAACTTTCCAAGAGATGACTCTAAATGAAATTTTCTTGCGAGATAACCATCTAGAAAGTCCGAAACTGAACATACAATAAATACTATTAGAGATGCTAAATACATTTCAAAAAAAACTGATAATACAAAAATTAACGGTCCAAAAAAAATTCTTGAATAAGTCAGCAGCATTATAAAATTTTTCATGACAATTTCAGCATCTTAATCTGATTTGCTATCCGCTGATTTACCCCCTTAACATTTTGCAAATCATTAATATCAGAATTTAGAATAGCATTAATAGATTTAAATTTATTAAAAAGTCTTTCTTTGGTTTTAGGTCCAATGCCTTTTATAGAATCTAATATTGAGAATTGCATATCTATGCGTTTAGCATTTCTGTTGGCCTTGATAGCAAATCTGTGAGCCTCATCTCTAGCTCTTATGAGAAGGTTAAATAGCCTAGAATTGACTTCAATGGACTCTTGACCATTTATTGAGTAAATATTTTCAGTAAGTACTTTTCTTTGAGATCCCTTTTCAATTGCCAATATAAGAATATCTCTATTCTTAATCTTCGAGGCGAGTACATTTAACTGGGCTTTACCACCATCAACCAGCAATATGCTTGGGTTTTCATCGTTTTTTTCCAATCTTTTATTTATTGCATATGCAATTGATCCAGGATCATTCCCACCCAATTCTTTGGGAATATTATAGGCGCGATAAAGTTTTTTATCTGGGCCATTTATGTTGTATCTTATGATTCCAGCTTTTGGAAAACTGCCAGAGTGATGACTTATATCTATGCAGTCTAGTGATGGATTGATAGTATTGAGCTTAAATTTTTGAGTTAATTCATCGAAAGCTAGCTTCATAGGAGGCTCTTTATTTTCTGAATTTATAAGGGTTTGTTTTGAATTTAACTTTGCTAAATCTAAAAAACTTTTACTGCCTCTAGGCGCTTTTACAAAAATATTAATTTTCTTATCAAATGTCTTTTCAAGTGCTTCTTGAAGTAGTTTTCTCTCTGAGATTTTATTTGCAATAAGTATTTTGTTTGGAATATGGCTTTTGTGTAAGTAGTTATGAAAGATTGCGCGCCTAAAAACACTATCGATTTCTGAGGATGCATTTGAATCTATTAAATAAGTTTTAGTAGATCTCACCTTGCCATCTCTCACTGATATTTTAGCCAGACCAGTCTTATGTTCAAAAGAACCGTGCCATATATCGATATCTAGCGGATGGATATTTATAGATGTCTCATCTTCAAGTGAAATAATGCTATCAAGTCTTTTCTTGTATCTATCAGCTTCCTCAAACTGAAGTAAATCTGAGTGGCGATGCATTTTTTCTTTTAAGATTTTTTTTACATGTTTTTTTTCTGTTGTTAAATATCGTTGTGCAGCAGATACGTCTTCGGCGTAATCAGACTTACTAATCAACTTTACACATGGAGCACTACACCTCTTCATTTGATACTCAATGCAGGGTCTAGATCTATTACTAAAAGTACTATTTGAACAATTACGTAGTTTAAAAATTTTTTGTAATTCTTTAATCTGGTCACGAACTAATCTTGCATTCGTATAAGGTCCATAAAAATTTTCATCAATTGCCTGCTTGCTTCTTTTTATATGAATAGAAGGAAAATCATGAGAACCTAAAAAATAGATGAATGGATAAGTTTTATCATCTCTTAAAAGAATATTGAACTTGGGTTTATATTCTTTTATAAGTTGTTGTTCTAATATAAGAGCCTCTGTCTCTGAGTGAGTCGCAAAAGTTTCTACTTTAATAGCTTGCTTTTTAATTTGCTCAGTTTTTCTGTCTTTAATTGCTGGAGTGAAATAAGATCTTACTCTTTTGTTCAGATCTTTTGCCTTGCCAATATAAATTATTTTTGAGCTATTAAAAAATTGATATACACCTGGTTTATTAGGGACATGTGAGAAATCTTTGATCATTAAATAATTATAAAAAGCTACTGATTTAAAATTTTCCTAGCAACTCTTTTCCCTGCATTTACACCAAATTGATCAAAAGGATTAATATGAAGCATAGCAGCAGTAACAAAAACTCTATATTCCCAAAAAGCTATAAGAGCACCTAATGAAGAAAGATCTAACTTATTTAATGAGAAAAAATTTCCTCCAATATTGCTATTGGCAGCATCCATCCCTTTATTGAATTTGATCTTTCCTGATAGTAGCTTAAATTGCCCCTCAGCTTGAGAGTTTAACAGTGCTGAGTGACTGCTACGGCTTGCAATGAAATCAGCTGAGGTTTTAGAGGTACCCTGATGTAAGAGTTGAAAATAAGAATGTTGAGCTGTTGGGCCAAACCCACCGTAAATAGTTTGGCCTGTGTACCCAAATATTGATTCAGGATTATTTGGCTTACCAAGAGACTCCATTTCAAGTTGCTGTAGATAATTTGTGATAGATCTAAGCTTCCAGTTATAAGAAAGTATGACTCTGTTTTTTTTATACAGGAAGTTATGAGACCAAATATCATTAAAAACAATATTTTTAA
>MDSZ01241143.1_pt1 | contig 16250 bp, 14 predicted proteins | sample 811201 | NCBI WGS metagenome assembly MDSZ01 (sample SAMN05326647, study PRJNA326480) | marine metagenome | isolation source: seawater | place: Indian Ocean: North | collected 2010
CAAAGATTATAATATTAAAAAAGTTATAATAGCATCAACTGGCGGGGCAATAATGGGAAATCAAAATCCCCCTGTTGATGAGAATAGTCTTCCAAAACCAATATCACCTTACGGTGCGAGTAAATTGTCAGCAGAAGCTTATTGCTCTGCTTATGCATATTCTTATGGCATCTCAATTACTGCCCTAAGATTTTCAAATATATTAGGTCCGTATAGTTGGCATAAAAAAGGTGTAATTACAAAATATTTTAAATCTATACTAGATAAAAAACCTTTAGTTATTTACGGAGATGGAGATTCAACTAGAGATTATCTATATGTAGAGGACCTTTGTGATGGTATTTTAAAAACCTTGAAAAAAAAATTAGTAGGATTTGAAGTTTTACATCTCTCGAGTGGTAAAGAGACCTCTATTAATAATTTAATAAAAAAAATTTTTAAAATTACCAATACATTGAACTTAAAAGTTATAAAAAAAAAAGCAAGAAATGGAGAAGTGAATAGAAATTTTAGTTTAAATATCAAAGCTAGAAAAAAAATCAATTTTAAACCAAGATATTCTCTAGACAAAGCACTGATTGAAACCTGGAAATGGTTCAAAGACTTCTCAATTAATGCATAATTCACTAAAAGATAATCTTAAATTTAATAGTAATTTTTTAATTTTTTTTTCTTTAATTTCAATCTCGTTTGGTTTTAATTATCTTAATTACGTAGTACTCAGTAATTTTTTACCACAGCCTAACTTTGGAATTTTTTATACATCGATAGTTCTGTTAAATATTTTGATAACACCTTGTGTAGTATTCAACTTTTATATTTCTAAAATAATTGTAAATAATAAAGAAGATAAAAAAAAAATAAACATTCAAGAAAACTTTTCAAACTTAGTCACTCTATCATTTTGTTATTTTTTTATTCTACAATTTTTATTTTATTTTCTAAGTATTTATATTAATATAAATTATCAATTGTATTTTGTTGTTTCATTAATTACTTTATTACAGTGTTACATTGAGTATTTAAGATTAATACTTGATACAGGTAAACATTATATAAAATCTTCAACTTATACTTTTTTCTTTAATCTTTTTAAATTGATTTTTTGTTCAGCATTAGTATTTATAAATGTTAAAGTTTCTATTATTTTATTAGGATTTTTATTTTCACAAGTTTTAATTATCTCACATTTTTATAATCAAAGTTATTTAAGATTTAGTTTAAGAGCTTTAAATTTGAGGGAGATTTTAAATTTTGACTTTTTCATCTATTTTATATTTTTCATATTTATGGTTTGTTTTGCATATGCTGATGTTATTTTATCGTATTTTCTTCTTTCAAACTTGAATGATTTTTCAAACTATTCATCTTCAAATGTTTTACCTAAATCCATATTAATGTTTTCACTTCCATTTTTAAAAGCAATTTATCCAAATTTACATAATCAAATTATTGCGCTAAAAGAAGTTTTTTTACTATTTTATTCAATAATATTGATTTCATTTTTAATTTTGTTAGTTGTGTACTTATCATATTTTTACTTCCCATCAATCTTACAGATTAAAAATGTAGATCCATTTATTTTACTTTACTCTTGTTGTTCAACATTTTGCGCAATTATGACTATTTTTTTTATTTTATATAATTTAGCAAATAGAAATTATAAAACTATTTTTATAGGTTTTATCTTATGTTTTTTTTTTATGATTAATTCTTTTTTAAATACCAAAACTTATATTCACGAATTTACAAATTCAGTTTTATACTTTTATGCCTTTAGTTTTGGAGTTTTTTTTATATTAAGTATAATAAAACTTAATAATTTTTATAAAAAAAAATGTCGTTAGATATAGTTATACCGATTTATAATGAGTCAAAAATTTTAGAAAAAAGTATTATTCATATTCATAAAAAAATTAAAAAAATAATTCCAAATAAAAGATTTAACTTTATCTTAGTTGAAAATGGAAGTACCGATGAAAGTTTAAGACAAATATACAGACTAAAAAAAAAATTTAAGAATATTAGTGTATATAGAAGAAAAAAATCTAACTATGGAGCTTCACTGAAGCAAGGGTGTATTAAAGCTAAAAATGACTTTATATTGATAATGAATATTGACCATTTATGGGATGATCATTTTTTTAAATGGAGCTGGAAGTATAGAATAAATTTTGATGTAATAATTGGTTCAAAAAGGTCGGACCCTTTTTTAAATAAACAATCTAAATATAGAAAAATTCTAAGTGGTTTATTAAATTTTATTTTGAGTTTTTTTTTAAATAGTGTGTTTGCAGATACACATGGGATGAAAATGATAAATAGGAAAAAAACCTTAAAACAAATAAAACTTTGTCAATTATCCAGAGGTCAATTTGATACAGAGTTGATGCTTAGACTTGCAAGGAATCAATATAAAATCGCCGAAATTCCAATACCATATATAGAGAAAAGAAATCCAAGAAATTTTATGTTAAGAAAAATTTTACAAAATATCTTTGATATTATCAGATTAATTAAAATTTTAAAAAAAATTAAAGTTACTAAATCGATTAATTATAGACGATATAATCGACATGATGTTTTAAATCTATATGTCTAAACAAAGTAATAATCTAGTTAATATTGGTTTATTAATATTATTCTTATTTTTTTTTATTAAATATTTTAATTATAGTAAATCAACTGTAGATGCATTTGACAACCTTGATGGCACATTTGTTAATTGGTCTCTACTTTCTAATACCTATATAGAATATTTCAATCCAACCTTTGTAATTAAACAAATCGGTGAAGGTATAATGATTGGAAATATATTTCCAAGTATAAGTATAGGTGAACTATCGTTTAAGATTTTGCATCCTTATAAAGCATATATCTTAAATGAAATATTTGCCAGAGTGATTGCATTTATTGGTTTTTTTTTATTAATAAATAATCATTTTAAATTCAAAAACTATAATTTATATATATCTTTTTCTGTTTCGATTGCTTTTTCATTATTGCCATTTAATCCTTCACCTTTTTTAACAGTTGCCGGCCAACCGTTATTATTATATTCGATATTAAACTTCTATAAGCAAAAACAAAATAAATTTGATTGGATGATATGTTTGATATTTCCATTCTATTCAAGTTTAGTACTAGGTGGTTTTGCCATTTTATCTGCAATTTTTTTTATTTTAATTTTCCAAATATATAAAAATAAATTTTTAAATTCTAATTTACTATCTTTATTAATTTTGATGAGTGTTTTGTATTTATTATCAATTTATAAAGGTCTTTACCTTGTTTTTCTTGAGCCAGATTTCCAATCAATACGTTCCGAATTTATTAACAATGTTTATAATTTGTATAATAGTATATTAAGTTCCCTAAATAATTCTTTAGGAATTTTTTTGTTTGGACATGAGCATGCTCCAAGCATGCACACTTATATAATACTATCTAGTTTAATTTTTTCAATTTTTTTGATTAAAAAAAAAAAAAATATAGAAGATAAAATATTTTATAATTTAATATTACTAAATTTTATTATTTCCATTTTATATGGGATACTTGCATATAGTGGTATAACTAGCATTGTTTTTAAAAATTTCGGTTTTTTAAAAACTATAAAATTTCAAAGAATACACTGGTTACAACCAATTATATGGTATCTTCTGTTTTATTTATCTTTAACAAAAATAAACACCATAAAAAATTTAAATAATAAAAAGATAGTATTTAATAAATTTATATATTTTGTCATATTTATTTTTATAGTAATTTTATTTTTAAAATTATTTTACTTACCAATTATAGAAAAAAACTATATTTTAAGTTATCCTTTTATCATTACTAAAATTGAGAATCTGGCGAATATTACCTTATGTTCTTTATCATTTTTTATTTTGATAGGCCTCATTTACAGAAAAAATCAATTTTTTCTCAAAACTATTAAATATAATCACGCTATAGTTTTTTTTCTAATTTTTTTTCAGAGTTTGTACAATTTGAATTTTTTTAAAATGAATAAAATTTTGACTTTTGATTACAGATATAGTTGGCATCATAATGGAATTGATACTACTACTTTTGATCAGTATTTTAATATAGACTTATTTAAGGAAATAAAAGAATATATAAATAAAGATCAATCGGAATATAAAGTTGGCAGTGTAGGCATTTCTCCATCTATCCCATTATTCAATGGTTTTAATGTTGTCGATTTTTATTTATCCTCCTATGATATAAAATACAAAAAAAAATTCAGAAAAGTAATTGAAAAAGAGTTAGAAAAAGATTCAATTATTAGACATTATTATGATAATTCTGGAAAAAGAAATTATATTTATTCCTCGGAACTGGGTAAAAATTTTATACATTTCAAGAAAAGTGTACCTAAAAAAATAAATTTAGACCTTAATTATACAGCATTAAAGAATCTTGGATGTAAATATATATTTTCTATTACAATAATAAAAAATCAAAATGATAAAATAAAATTACTCAAAAGATTTAATAATATTAAATATCCTCACTTAAACGATATTTACTTATATAAATTGATTTAAAATTTATGATACTGAAAAAAAAATTTTTTCAAAAAAAAAAACTAGACCAAATTGAGAATTATTTGGAAAATAATAAGAAAAAAAAATATCCTAAATTTACAAAATTTTACAATTTAAAATATAAAAGATTAAGAAAGGAAATAATAAAAGAATACACAAAAAAATTAAATTTAGTACACTGTAAAAATTACAAACCTGTTGAATGGCAAGTTTTAATTGGCCCATGGTTAGATAAATCACTTTCTATTTATTTGTTTTATAGTTATTTTTTCAAAGGAAACAAATTTAAATTGTTTTTTAAAAATTATAAGAAAAAATATAAAATTAAAATTCCTGAAGATTATAATGAGTTTTTAAAACTTGTTAATCAAAAAGAGTTTTACCCATACTTTATAGCATGTATGAAATTTGACTTTACAGATATAGAGGACGTTAATGAAATTGAATTAAGAACAAAATTAAATTGGAAGATGTATTTTCTCAAATTTGTGAATTTTTTTCATAAAAAAAAGGTTTATTTATCCAATTCAAGGTTTGGTAATAAAAATCTTTTAAAAATATTTTTATATTCATTTTTTAAAATTATTCCTATACCAAATCTACATAATAATTTATCAATCAGATATTTAAGTGAAAAATCTACGCTCAGAGAAAAATTTTGTTTAAGTTTTGAAAAAAAAAATAAAAATTATAATATTTTAAAAGTTTTGAATAATATACTTCCAAAATCTTACTTAGAATACTTTAAAAATCTAAATTCTCTAGGTTCCTCAATTATAAAAATGCCAAAAAAAATTTATACTGACACCACATACATTGATGATGAATTATTAAAAATTCAAATTGCAGATTGGAAAAATAAAGGATTTAAAAATTTAATTTTAGCTCAACATGGAGGAAACTACAAAATTTATAACAAAAACTATTTAGGAAGTCATGAACATGATATTTCTGATACTTATATAGATTGGTCTAATAAAAATAAAAAAGGATTAAAAAATTTAACTTCTATTAGATTAAATTTTTTTTTAGAAAAAAACAAAAAATATTCGGATATTAAGAAAAAATATTCAATATGTTTTGTACTTAGGCCTTTAAGAAAAACAAATTTCCAATCTGTATTTTTTGAGTCATATTTATACAAACAAGATATTCGACAAATTTCACAATTTTTAAATAGTTTAGGCACCAATTATGTAGTAAAATATTACCCTGAATTAAGATATCCTGACCAGCTTACAATTAAAGAAATTAGTAAAGAGTTAAAAATTCCATTTGAAAAGCTAAAAACTAGCAATGATTTTATATTCAAATCAAATATAATTATTTTTAATTATATCAGCACTATGTTGTTTGAAATATTAGCCTTTAATATCCCTTTTCTATTAATAATTGATGATAAAAATCATTGTCTATCAAATTATGGTAAAAATTTTGTTAAAGATTTAAAAAAAGTTAATTTATTTCACTCAAATTATCAAAGTGCTCTTAAATTTTTACACAATAAAAAGAATTTATCTAGTTGGTGGTTAGATGATAAAATACAAAGTGAAATTAAACTTTTAAAAAAAAAATATGGAAATACTAATAACAATTATGTTAATGATTGGTATAAATATTTTATAAAATAATTATATTAAATAAAAAAAAAATCTAAAAAAAAAATGATAATTTCTGAAATAGGTTGGAATTTTCTCGGAGATTTGAATCTTGCAAAAAAAATGATTAAGGCAAGTAAAGATGCTGGTTGTAAACATGTAAAATTTCAATTGTGGAATCCAAATAATCTAGTAGCAGGGGTGTGGGATAAAGATGGTAGAAGACAAATATATGAAAAAGCTTACTTGGACGAAAATAAATACATAGAATTACATGAGTATTCTAAGTCTTTAGAAATGGATTGTTTTGCATCAATATTTGATAAAAAAAGCTATGAAATTCTCAAATCAGTGTCACAAAAACTTATCAAAATACCATCAGTTGAAGCATATGATTTAGACTTAATTAAAAAATCTCTCAAAGATTTTAAAAATGTGATTGTCTCGACTGGAGCTTTAAAAAAAAAAGAATTGGAGAATCTGCTTCAATTTAAAAATGAAAAAAATTTTTTTATTTTACATTGTGTAAGTTCTTATCCACTTGAATATAAAAATTCAAATTTTGAAAAGTTTTTTTATTTAAAAGATAATTTTAAAAATGTTGGATATTCTGGTCATGCTTTAGGAATTAACGATGCTATTTATGCATTAAGTCATGGTGCAAAAATTGTAGAGAAACATTTCACTATAGATAATAATTTAGAGGGAAGAGATAATAAATTTGCAATCTTACCAAAAGAGTTAAAATTTATCTGCGATTTTGAAAAAGATATCAAGAATATGGAAATAAAGCATGGACTGGATTTGCAAATTAAAGAAAATGAAGTTTACAAAAATTATAGAGGTAGATTTAGAAAAAATTAATTAATTATTCAAAAAATTCTCTTTTTTTATCAAATTTAATTTTGTAAAATTCTCATACAAGAAATCGAAATCTTCTTTTTGAATATCAATATTGTTTAAAAGTAAATCGTCATGATTTTTCCTAAAAACTCCTAATCCAAAATCTGTTAGGATTAAGGAATAGTCATGATATTTTATATTGTTCAATAAAAATGAAATCTTCCACACATCTCCACACCAATTATTACTTATTCTAGGTACATGCTCTTCCAACCAATTCCTTGGAATTAAATCGTGCATGACAATATATCCACCATTATTTAAAAATTTAAATGAGTTATGAAAATCTTTTAAAATTTGATCAAATGTGTGTAAACCATCAATGAAAATTAAATCAAATTTTTCCTGGTTAATTTTAAAAAAATTATCACTAGTATCTCTGATAGTGCCTCCTTTAAATGGATCTACACCTACTTTATGTTCACAATTAACATTATTAAAAACAACATCAGTATCACAGCCTATCTCAAGATATTTTTTTGCAGATATTTCTTTAGAAATCTTATTTAAAATATTTATTCTTTCATTTTTTATATTCGATATTTCCCAGTCAAAATTAATTTTTTTTGAACTATAGTGATGTAAGTAAAATAATGGTTTCAAAAAATAATTTATTATATACAAAATCCTTGATTTAAAAATTGTCATAATTTTCATCATTTTCAAAATTAAAAAACTTTTTGTTTTGTTTACTATTCTGTATAAAAAAATTTGTATAATTTTTATAATTTTAGATTAATAATCAGTTATTTATGAATGACAAGATAACAGTTGGAATTCCCACTTGCAAAAGGCCAAAACTCTTGTTGAGAGCATTAAATAGTTTAGAAAATTTTGAAAAATTTGGTATCAACATTATAGTTTCTGTTGATGGTATAGATGAAAAATATGATGAATATAAAAATGTAGAAAAGGAAGTATCCTCAAAAAGAATAAATTTTTACTATCACAAAAAAAATATAGGAAGTTTAAAAAATTTTTTATTTTTAAGAGATAAATGTTTAACAGAATATTTCATGTGGCTAGCAGATGATGATGAAACAAGTTTATTTACAATAGAAAAATTATATTCAATTCTTTCTAAGAATAACAAAGCCACTACAGCAGTTCCATACTGGTTGCTTTATAACGAAAATTTGGAAAAAAAATTATTGCGTCCATGTTTTTTCGATAGTGATTCAGTTTTAAAAAGAGTTTTATCTTATTGTTATAATTCAGATGATGCATTTTTTTATGGTTTACACAAATTAAGTTATTTAAAAAAATGTTCTTTTGATGGTTACTGGTGGCCAAACAAAATGTCTCTTTCAAACTGGTGTTATGTTTTTCAAATGGATTTGATATTAAATGGTAAAATATTATTTTTAGATGATAAAAATTGTAAATGGATAAATCATGATTATGGTGAAAAATTTTATCCACGATCGAGCACTGATAGATATTTTAAATATTTTGCATACGGTGTTAGAAGATTGAATGTATATTATTTGTATTTAAAAAAAATTTTTGTAAATAAAAAATATTCAATTTTACCTATAATAGCTTTAATATTACCATTTCTATTATTCAGAGATTTTTTATTTAGAGAACCTGTTTTTCATAAAGTGCAGTTTAAATAAAGTTAAAGTAATATGAAAATATTAATAATTAATGCAGGCGGTAATATTTTATCATTAAAAAATATTCTTTTTCATTGTGGATTTGAAGCCAAAGTTTATGATGGTGAAGATATATTGAGTGATTTTGATTTGGTGTTTTTACCTGGTATAGGTTCTTTTGATAAAATAATTGAAAATTTAAATAAAATTAATCTAATCCAGCAATTAAAAAAAATTTACCACCGAAATAGCACTCATCTTGTTGGTATTTGTGTTGGTATGCAAATTTTATTTGATAATAGTGAAGAAGGCAAACTTGAAGGTTTGGGATTAATTCCTGGTAATGTAAAAAAATTCCTAAGCACTGAGACAAAGGCTGGATTACACATGGGATGGAATGAAATTAATACAAAAAAATTTAAAGATTTCGATAAAAAAAAGTTTTATTTTGCGCACAACTATTATGTTGAGTGTAATAACAAGTATATAATTTCAACCTCCAATCATTTGATTGAATTTCCAACAATTGTACAAAATAAAAATGTAATAGGCATACAATTTCATCCAGAAAAAAGCCATAAAAATGGAATTAATTTAATTAAATTTTTATTAAATAATATTGTTAATGTTAATTAAAAGAATAATTCCAGTTTTACTTTTAAAAGATAGAGATTTAATTCATATAACTAGATTTGACAGAGCAAATGAAACTTATATCGGAGATCCAATAAATGTAGTCAACATTTTTAATGATTATGAAGTTGATGAAATGATACTTCTAGATGTAAATAAAACAAAAACAGGTGGCAAAGTGGATATAGACTATTTAAAAATTGTTTCTGGAGAGGCTTTTTTTCCAATGAGTTATGGCGGTGGTATATCATCAATTCAAGAAGCAGAACAAATCATAGAGGCTGGTTTTGAAAAAATTATTCTAAATAATAAAAACTTAAAAAATTTTGATCTAAGCAAGCAATGTATTAAAGCAATAGGCTCTCAAAGTGTAATTGCTTCTGTAGATATTATCAATCATAAAGATGATCTCTTTCTATATAATTATGTTAAAAATGAAAAAGTAAAAATAAATTTACAGGATTATTTAAAATCATTAATAGAAATAGGTATTGGAGAAATATGTATAACAAACGTAGGTTTAGATGGTTCTATGTTGGGTTCAAATATAGATATATTGGAACATTTGGGAAATATTTTCAATGTACCAATCATATATAAAGGTGGTGCTAAAAACTATTCAGACATCAAAAAAGTTTTAAAAACTAAAGCAAGTGCTTTTGCAAGCTCAACAATATTTATTATGAAAAAACCTGGTGGAGGAATAGTTTTAAATTATCCTTCCTTAAAAGAAAAAGAAGATTTATATGATTAGTTGCCCCGTTTGTATAATGAACGACTCAATTAAAGAATTTAAAATGACAAAAACAAATATCTGTAATTTTTGTGTCGAATGGGAAAAGCAAAAACACCTATATACAAATTTTACGCAAAATAAGATTAGTCAAAATTTATCTAATATTAAAAAAAAAATTATTGGTAGCAAAAATAATAAGAAATATGATTGTGTTATAGGATTAAGTGGAGGTACAGATTCCAGTTTTGTCGTTTATCATGCTTGGAAATTAGGTCTAAATCCAATTATAATACATATGGATAATGGCTGGAATTCAAAAACTTCCAATCATAACATTAACAAAATTCTTGATAGAACCGGCTTTGATTACAAAACTTTAATTTTGGATTGGGAAGAATTTAGAGATTTACAGATCAGTTTTTTAAAAGCAGGTGTCCCAGATATTGAATTAATTACTGACCATGCCATATTTGCATATATCATAGATTTTGCAGTTAAAGAAAATATTAAGTTTATTTTATCAGGTGTTAATTTTGCTACAGAACATAGTACCATAAATAGTTGGGGATGGAGAAAAGATGATTTTAATCACATCAAAAAAATCCATAAAATTTTCGGAAAACACAAATTAAAAACTTTCCCAAAAATGTATCCTTTTAAAAGATTTTATTATGAAAATATAAAAAAAAAAATAAATGTAATTAATTTATTAGATTTCATAAATTATAATTCATTAGAAGCAAAAGAAATTTTAAAAAAAGAGTTTAATTGGGAAAATTATGGTGGTAAGCATAGAGAGTCTTTTTTTACGATGTTTTTTCAAGGATATATTTTGCCAGAAAAATTTAAAATAGATAAAAGAATTTTACATTTATCTTGTATGATTAGAAATCAAGAAATTACAAGAGACAAAGCATTAGAAATAACTGCTTTACCACCATTAGAGAGCCAAAATATTAATCAATATGTAAATTTTTTTAAAAAAAAACTTCAATTATCAAACGACGAGTTTGTTAAAATAATGTCAGAAAAACCAAAACGTCATTCTGATTACGATATAGATATTTATAATAATTGGGTATTTCAATTGATTAAAAAAACTGTAAAAAAACTATTATGATTAATGCATTAATTATTGGATGTGGAAGAATATTTTCAAAGCACTACAACAGTCTAAAAAAAATTGGAGAAAATAAGATTAAAATTGTTGGGGTTTGTGACCTTAAAGATAAAAAAAAAAATGAAATAAACAAAAAATATGGTTTAAAATTTTTTTTTAATTATAAAAAGGCAATTCTAAAAACAAATCCTGATGTAGCTATTATACTAACCCCTTCAGGGCTACATGCCGAACATATTTCATTTTGTTTAAAAAAAAATTGTCATGTGATTGTTGAAAAACCAATGTGCTTAAAAGAAGCAGATGGGAAAAATATTTTAAGGTTATCAAAAAAAGTTAAAAAAAGAGTTTTTGTAGTTATGCAGAATAAATTTAATATTCCAATTATAAAATTAAGAAGAGATATTCAGAATAAAAAATTTGGAAAGTTATTACACGGCAGTGTAATCGTAAGATGGATGAGAAATGAAAATTATTATAGGCAAGCAAGCTGGCGGGGTACGTGGAAATATGACGGAGGTGTTGTTGCAAATCAAGCAAGCCACCATTTAGATTTAATGAGGACTGTAATGGGTGATCCAATCTCTGTTTATGCTCAAGCCACGAATCATTTGGCGAAAATACAAACTGAGGACACTGCGTTAATTTTGTTTAAGTTTAAAGGAAAAAAAACTGGAATTATGGAAGCTACTACAGCAATGAGACCACACAATGTAGAGGGATCATTTAGCTTAATGGGAGCCAAAGGTTCGGCAAAAATAGGAGGGTTTGCATTAAATGAAATAACTTATTATTACACAGGAAAAAGTTTTAGTAAAAAAAAATATACTACGAAACCAAAAAATGTTTATGGATTTGGGCATTTAGAATTTTACAAACATTTTCTATATTCAATTAAAAAAAATAAAAAATCAGAATTTGAATGTGAAGAAGCATATAAAACTGTGAAACTTATTAACGCTATTTATAAATCAATAGAAAAAAATAAAGAAATATACTTAAATCAATCTACTAATTCTAAAAGACTTGGAATTAATTAAAATAACTGTAAAAACAAATAAATGAAAATTTTTATCACTGGAGTTGCAGGTTTTCTTGGAAGCCATTTAGCCAAAAGAATGTTAGATTTAGGTCATGAAGTAATTGGAAACGATAATTTGATAGGTGGAGATTTAGTTAATTTAGATAAAAGAATTTCTTTTTTTAACACAGACTGTAACAATCTTGATGAAATGTCTAAGATTACCAAGGAATGTAAAGTAATATATCATTGTGCTGCTACAGCTCACGAAGGTTTATCAGTTTTTTCCCCCCACATAATAACAAATAATATATTTCAAGCGAGCGTATCGGTTATAACTGCTGCAATTAGAAATAAAGCTAAGAGATTTGTTTATTGTTCATCAATGGCTAGATATGGAAAGCAAACCCCACCTTTTAGTGAAGAAATGACGCCAAAGCCTGAAGACCCCTATGGAATTGCGAAAGTTGCAGGAGAAAATGTCCTTAAAGTATTAGCAGATTTAAATGGTATGGAGTGGAACATTGCGGTCCCACATAATATTATTGGACCTAATCAAAAATATGATGATCCATTTAGAAATGTTGTTTCAATATTTATAAACAGAAATTTACAAAAAAAACCATCCATAATATATGGTGACGGCAAACAAAAAAGGTGCTTTTCATATATTGATGATGTTATTTATTGTTTAGAGAAAATTGCTCTAGATGAAAATATTAATAAACAGATAATAAATGTTGGTCCTGATGAGGAGGAGATAACAATCAAAGAAGTTGCTGAAATAGTTGCAAATGAAACAGGCTTCAATGGAAACCCAATTTATTTGCCAGATAGGCCTAAAGAAGTGAAATTTGCAACTTGCAACTCGGACAAATCAAGAAAATTACTAAATTACAAAACTAAAACTTCACTTAAGGATGCTATAAAACATACAGTTAATTATGTTAAACAAAATGGTGTAAAGCCTTTTAAGTATCACCTACCAGTCGAAATAGTAAATGAAAAAACACCTTCTACTTGGGTTAAAAAACTTATTTAAAATATAATTAAATGAAAATTTCTTTTTTAGATCTTAAAAAACAAATAAGAGGTATTGATAAAAAGATAATCAGTTCAATTAATAAAAATATTAAAAGCTCCTCATTTATTGGTGGTGAAGATTTAGATAATTTTCAAAAAAAATTCTCTAAATATATAAATGTAAAGTATTGTTTAGGAGTTGCAAATGGCACTGATGCTCTTGAAATAGCAATAAAATGTTTAAATTTAAAAAAAAATAGTGAAATAATAGTACCAGCAAACACTTGGATTTCTACCGCAGAAGCAGTATTAAACAATAATCTATATGTCAAATTTGTTGATGTGGATGAAACTCATAATATTTGCATTAAAGATTTAAAAAAAAAAATCTCAAAAAAAACATCTGCAATAATAATAGTACATCTATTTGGTAATCCAGCAAATATAAATGAAATAAAAAAAATTTCTAAAAGCATGTCAATTAAACTAATAGAAGATTGTGCTCAATCGCATGGCGCAGAGTATCATGAAAAAAAAACAGGATGTTTTGGAGATATTTCAACCTTTAGTTTTTTCCCCTCAAAAAACTTAGGGTGTTTTGGGGACGGAGGCTGTATTGTAACAAACAAAAAAAAATTATTTGTTCAAGCTAGAAAAATAGCAAATCATGGTGGATTAAAAAAAAATCAACACACGTTAATTGGAAGAAATTCAAGACTAGATAATATTCAAGCAGGCATATTAAAAGTTAAACTTACTCAATTAAATAAATGGATTGAAATAAGAAAAATTCAAGTAAATATATACAGAAAATACCTAAAAAATGTTGGAGATATTGAGTTTGTAAAAACAATTGATAATGCAAAATCTTCAAATCATTTGTTTGTTATTAAAACAAAAAAAAGAAATCAATTAAAAAATTATTTGAATAAAAAAAAAATTTCAACAGGTATACATTATCCACTCTCACTTCCTCAAACCCCTTTGTTTAAATACAAGCATATGTTCTATTGTAAAAAAATGAATGCAGTAAAGTGGAGCAAAAATATTATTAGTTTACCAATTGGAGAACATTTAACCAAAAAAGAAATTATTAAAGTTTGTTTATCTATCAAGTACTTTTTTAATGATTAAATTAACAAGAATATCAACAGCTTATCCAAAAGCTGCTAAAAATATAAATAAAAAAATTTTAAAAAAAAAAAATCTTAATTATAATGAACTATTAAAAGAGGTCTTTGTTTTGGGATTTGGAGAGAGTAATAACATCACAAAAGAATTATCAAAAAAAAATTATGACTGTAATGAGATAATATCTAATATTAAATATTTACAAAAAACTTGGAGTAAAGAATACTTACAAAAAAAAAGTAATAAAAGTATAATTCTAGAACAAATTTTTTTTTATAAACCTAATGTAATTTATTTTGGAAATTACTCACTTTTAACAAAAGATTTATTAAAAGAAATTAGAAAATTAAATCATGTAAAATTGATTATAGTATTTCATTGTTCTCCCATCACATCAGAAATTGAAAAAAAATTGAAATTAGCTGATCTAGTTATTACTTGCACTGATGGATATAAAGAAGAGATTGAAAAAAAAATTAAAAAAAAAACATTTTTAATTCATCATGCATTTAATACTTCTTCTAAAAAATATATTAAAACTAAAAAAAGATCTATAGATGTAACTTTTGTTGGTTCACTATATATGAAATCTGGTCTTCATATTAATAGAATAAATTTAATTTATATTTTGTTAAAAAAATTTAGTAATACATATATAGGTGTTGATTTCCCACTTAAAAATTTTTATTATATATTTACTTTTTTATTTTCACCTAATTCTCATTATAAACTTTTTGGAAAGTTAAAATTAATTTATAAAATATTTTATATATTGATTAATTGTAGAAAAGCAGTTTACGGAAATGACATGTTGGAACTTTTAAATAAGAGTAAACTTTTAATCAATTCTCACATTGAAGATACGAGGTATGCTGGAAATATGAGATTGTTTGAAGGAACGGGTATGGGCTGCTTAGTTTTAACTGACAATAAAATTGGATTAGATAAGTTATTTAAAATTAACAAACAGATAGTGGTTTATAAAAATCTTGTAGACTTAACAAATAAAATTGTTTTTTATCTAAAAAATAAAAAAAAATTATTACTGGTCGCAAAAAATGGATATAAAAAAACTCATTCTAAACACAATTATAAAAATAGAGTTAAGATTTTAGATAAGTTAATTAAAAAAAATATAAAATCTTATGAAAAAAATTTATTCTAATTTAGAGAGTTTTCACTCATTTCTTCCAAATTTATATTATTTTTTTTCATCTAATTTCATTACCCAGGTATGTTCATTTGTAGTGATCTTGCTTTTTGCCAGAAACTATTCTGCTTTGGAATTTGGTAAATTTACAGTTGCACAAACAATTTTTTTTTTACTTTATAGTCTCTCATTTTCAAATATTCATTATTATTTGAATAGGGCTATTTCTCAAAATTTTCAAAATAGACGAAGAGAAATTGGCTCTTGTTTCTTAATAACATTTTATGCCTCAGTATTTCTTTACACATTTCTTGCTTTAAGTTTAAATTTTTTTTCTTTTGATAAAGACCTTAAAAATCTGATATTGATTGTTAGTTTAATCCTTATAGTTGAGCCATTTTCTATTTTTTATAGTGAAATATTTGTAAGAGGTCAGTTTAAAACAATCTTTAAGATTAGAGTTTTACAAAATTTTGTTTTTTTTGTTATTAAATTAATTATTATTTTAAACAAATTTGACTTTGTTTATATAGCTTTTGCCTATTTTTTTGAAAGTCTATTTTTTGCTTTGCTAATTATTTTCTATTATAAAAAAAACGGAAATAATTTTATAAGTCTAATATTTGATAAAGAATATACAAAAAAAATTTTAGAAAAGATTTTTTTGTTTCCTCTACTTGCTTTTTCATTAATTGTTGCAATGAGGATAGATATTTTAATGATCTCAAATATTTTAAGCCATGAACAATCAGCTTATTATTCATCCACTTCAAGATTGATA
>MDSZ01039821.1_pt1 | contig 16248 bp, 11 predicted proteins | sample 811201 | NCBI WGS metagenome assembly MDSZ01 (sample SAMN05326647, study PRJNA326480) | marine metagenome | isolation source: seawater | place: Indian Ocean: North | collected 2010
AGCGAAAAGCTGGGGGGCGCCTTGCCGGCCCGGGGGATAAGTTCCCCCAGGAGGCATAAGGCTTTGCGGCATTAAAAGCCGCTTATAAAAAAATCCGTTTTAAACTGTGGGACAGCAGTGAGCTGATGCTCCTTTTTTATTTTTGCTTCAGCGGATTGCTGTCCGCTTTCTGCTATCAGAGTGTCAGGCTGGCCTTCAGCGCGTTAATAAAACGGGCTTTGAGTTCAGCTGAAGCCTTAACGGTTAACCAGCGGCTGACCAGTTGCTGACGCTCCTGATCAACACTCAGACCTTTACCCAGACCTTCTGCCAGACGCTGTACCTGAAGCTCCATCCGGCGGGCTTTATCGCTGGCCGGTGTTTCCACATCCGCCAGACTTTCCAGCTGAATGCAGATATCCTGCGCACTGTCACTGTCACTGTCACTGTCACTGGTCTGGCCATCACGGTAAGCGCTGAAGGCGTCGTCGCCGTAACCTTGTGGCAGAGGTTTCTCACAGGCCTGAGCCCACTGGCTGTCGTCACTGTCGAGGTGTTCAATGCGGTTAAGCAGCCCCTGCCAACGACTCAGTTCTTCGGCTTTTTTCTGCGCACTGGCCAGATCATTCAGACCATCGCTGACCTGATTCAGCGATTTAACCAGACGCTGATGCGCGCTGCGTGGCAGCTGAATTGCACTGAATTCATCACGGATAGCTGCCAGTTGATCACGCAGTTCGTTCAGTTGCTGATCACTGCTCAGCAGTTCATTGGCTTTGTTCACCAATGCTTCTGCCGCGGCAACGGTTTCATTCAGCTCTGCTTTACGCGCTTCACGGTTTTCATTTAAGCGTTCAAACACATGGTCACAGTGTTTGCGGAATTGCTTCCATAATTTCTGATCAGCGCTGCGCGGCATAACGCCGATGTCTTTCCAGCGCGTCTGCAGGGCTTTTACCTGATCAACCGCGCCACTGAGATCTTCGGCTCCGGCAATTTGCTGAGCGTCGTTTACCAGCGCCTGTTTCAGGGCGATGTTGCGGTCGTACTCATCTTTCAGGTGCGCATAAATACGGTCGCAGACCTGATTAAAACCGTCCTGAGTGCGTTTGTGTTCACTGCGCTCAACCGGTGAATAGCTGCGGAATGTTTCCCGCGCTGCATCCAGCGTCTTTTGCACGGTTTTCCAGTCGGCAGAGGACCAGTCCATAGAGGACTCATAGCTGTCCAGTTCAGCGATTAACGCATCGCGCAGGCCGATATTCTGTTCGCGCTGACGGGCCACTTCGGCAAAGTATGCACGGCAGGGTTCAAACGCTTTATCGCCGGCGGCCTGGAAGCGCTCCCACAATTCGTTATCGCCATTTGCGCTGCCGAGGGATTTCCATTCTTCCTGCAGGTCGTGAATTTTTTCTGCCAGCAGGTCAGGGGCGATGCTGGCTTCTGCCAGAGCTTCCATGGCTTCAACCAGCTGCTCTTTTTTCGGTGCGGTGGCAAAACCTGCCCAGTCACGCATTTCCTGCAGACGGGCCTGCAGGGCACGGAAGCGGCGCTGCAGTGGGGCAGCACTTTTTTCATCCAGCTGGCGCAGGCCGTTGTTGATTTTGTTGCTCAGGCGTCCGGCGTCTTTCACCTGACCGGCATCCAGACTCTGTTCCAGATCTGTCAGCTGATCATCAATGGTTTTACTGCGGCTGTGTTGCTGCTGGTTCAGTTCTTCGCACGCTGTTGCCGCCTGCTGCTGACGTTCATTCAGCTGGTTCAGCCACTGTGGTGCGGCAAAGGCTTTCGGCCAGTTGATGCTTTTCAGCCACTGTTCTGCCTGACGGCGGGCTTTGGTCAGTTGTTTAAGGTCTTTGTCCAGTGGCTGCTGCAGCGCGTTCTGTATTTCTTCAGCCAGTGAAGCGCTTTTCTGCAGAGCGGACTGCAGGGCAAACAGACTTTGCAGCTGGTTTTCAAACTGACGGGCCTGGTCATCAGCGGGTTTGTTCTGGCGGAAAGCTTCGTCCCAGCGACTCTCAAGCTGTTTCAGCAAAGGCTGAAGGCTTTCGGCATTGTGCTCAGCAGCGTTGTCGCTGATGGCGGCGACTTGCTGCAACAGGCTGGTTTGTTGTGCCGCTGCAGCAGCGGCCTGCGCCTGTTGTTCGGCCAGACGGGATTCTTCTGCGGCGTGGGCGGCAAGAATGTCCGCGGCGGATTTCAGTTCCTGTTCGATGGCTGCTGTGGTGCTGCTGTCTGCATCGGCCTGCAGCTGTGGCCATTGTTTGCTCAACAGCTGGAATTTGCCATTGAACTCAGGGTGATAACCAATGCGGTTCAGATGACGGGCCTGCGCCAACAGCTGTTCTACTGCTTCATGGCGTGCTGCGTTGGCCTGCTGCTGTGCTTTCTGTTCGCTCAGGCGGTCTTTTGCCAGACGATACAGCGCTTTATCTTTGCCCTGAGCATGATCCTGCAATTGCTGCAGTTTGTCGGCATCGTGGATGCCTTCAGCGGCTGCCAGACGCACACGGGCGACAGGGTGTTCCATGGCCAGCTTCAGACGCTGGGCTTCATCACGGATGCCGGAAACCGCCTTCAGACGCAGTTCGTTGTCGGCGGTCAGTCCGGCAATGCGGATCAGGGTATCGGTATCACTGATGGTGCTGATGTCTTTACCGGCTGGCAGTAACAGATTCAGCAGTTGCTCTCGCGCCTGCTGGCGTACGTCGTCCTGCTTGTCGTGCAGAAGTTGTTCGAGGGCTTTTTCACTTTTGATGAAAGTGACGGCTTTTACCCGCAGACGGGCAAGGCTTTCGCCGGCAATAAACGCCAGGCGTTCGTCGTCTGTGCTGAACCCATTGAGTGCCTGTTCGCGAACTTCGGGTTCCGCGTCCTGCCATTTCTGTGTACGGGATCTGGATTTAAATAACTTCTCGAATAATAACATCCGCTTGCCGTCCGTCTTTTCCGGTGTCTGATCCGTTCTGTTGTCATTTTTTACCGTATTTTTACGGTGCCTGAGCGCTTTTTGCACAGAACGGAGAAATAAAAAGCGCGACCATTGTACCCGCACGGGTTGAATAGGGAAGGGGCGGATAATGGCGGATGTGAACACTAAAGAAGCCAGCCGGCCATGCTAACATCCTGCGCTACCTGCAGGGGCCGGGCTTTAACGGTAGCGTGCACTCTGCAGCGGAAATAAAATAATAAGACCGCCCTGGGGAATATCATGACTTTTATCCGCTTTATGGCAGTGAACGTACTCTTCTTGCCTGTCCTGCTGACTACTGGCTGTGCCTCTATGGGATTTGGACCACGCGCGTTGTCTGAACTCACAGATCATTACGCCAACGATAAATCCCGCTTTGTGGCGGTTGATAATCTGCTGATGCATTACCGTGATGAAGGCCAGACGCAACCCGGCGTACCGGTACTGGTGTTGCTGCATGGCGTAGCGTCGTCACTGCATACCTGGGATGGCTGGGTGGCTGAACTGAAAAATGATTACCGTATTATTCGTCTGGATTTGCCTGCTCACGGACTGACCGGGCCTGACCCGGATGTTAAGCGCTACGATACCGCGTACATGACGGATAAGCTGGATAAATTTCTTAATGCCCTCGGTCTCACTGAGGTCAGTCTGGCAGGCAACTCGCTGGGCGGCTTTATCAGCTGGAATTACGCTTTGTATCGTCCGCAGCGTGTGGAGAAGCTGATCCTTATTGATGCCGCCGGCTACCCGCAGCCGATGCCTTTTATTATGGACTTCGCCTCCTGGCCTGTGATCGGTGAAATGAGCAGCCTGATGATGCCGCGTTTTCTGGTGGGGATGAACCTGCGCGATGCTTATGGTGATTCAGAGAAGGTGACGGATGAGCTGGTGAAACGCTATCACGATCTGACCCTGCGCCCGGGCAACGCCATGGGGCTGGTGAATATCTTCCGGACCATGAAAGTGCAGAGCCGCAATCCACATCTGGCCGATCAGGTGCCGCAACTGCAGGTTCCGACGCTGTTGATGTGGGGTGAGCAGGATGAATGGGTGCCGCTGGATGTGCTCGCCAGTTTCCGCCGCGATCTGCCCGAAGCCAGTGTGATTACCTACGAAGGTGTGGGGCACATGCCGATGGAAGAACTGCCTGTTCAGTCTGCACGGGATGCGCAGAATTTCCTGCGGACGGGAAAAGTCTTTACACTGCCGTCTGCTACAGCAATGAGTGACTGACCCCGCCCGCCAAAAAGGTTTCGGGTCCGGCAGTCACGGAGGAAGATTGGCTTTTGAACAGTATTGTCTGGTACGACTACGAAACCTTTGGTGCCATTCCGGCGTGGGATCGTCCTGCGCAGTTTGCCGCAATCCGCACCGATGAAGATCTGAATGAAATTGAAGCGCCGGTGGAGTTGTTCTGCCGTCAGTCTGACGATTCCCTGCCGCACCCGCAGGCGGTTTTGATCACGGGTATTACGCCGCAGGACTGTCAGAGCAAAGGCCTGAGCGAAACCGAATTTATGGGGCGCATTAACGATGTGTTCAGTGTGCCCGGTACCTGCAGTGCCGGTTACAACAGCATTCGCTTCGATGATGAATTCACCCGTTACGGTCTGTACCGCAATTTTTATGACCCGTATGCGCGGGAATGGCAGGGCGGTAATTCGCGCTGGGATCTGCTCGATATTGCCCGCTGTGCCTACGCCCTGCGCCCGGAAGGCATTGAATGGCCGAAGCATGAAGACGGCCGCATCAGCTTTAAGCTGGAGCATCTCACCGCCGCCAATGGGCTGGACCACGGCAAGGCTCACGATGCCGTCTCCGACGTGCGGGCGACCATTGCACTGGCGCGCCTGATTCGTGATAAACAACCGAAGTTATACCGTTATCTATATGATTTGCGCACGAAACAGAGTGTCGGTGCGCTGGTGGATGTCAGCAACCATAAGCCGCTGGTGCATATATCCGGCATGTTCCCGGTAGAGCAGGGCTGTATGGCCGTGATCGTACCGCTGTGCTGGCATCCGACCAACAAGAACTCCTTTATCGCTTTCGATCTGCATCAGGACCCGACGCCGTTATTTGAGCTGAGCGCCGAAGAGATTCAGCAGCGGGTCTTTACCCGTACGGCGGACATGCCGGAAGGCATGGAACGCCTGCCGCTGAAAGAAGTGCACATCAACAAGGCACCTGTGCTGGCCCCCGCGAAGACTCTGACGCCGGATCAGGCGGAGCGCTGGAATTTAAGCGGCGACACGCTGCGTAAACATCTGGGCATGATCAAGAACGGCGAAAACCTCACCAGCAAAATGCACCAGGTATTTTCGTCACGGGAATTTGCCAAAACCACCGATGTGGATGCCCAGCTCTACGACGCATTTTTCCCCGCTGCCGATAAACAGGCCATGGAAACCGTGCATCAGCTGTCGGACTGGGATCTGGCCGACTGGCCAGCGCCGTTTAAGGACCCCCGTGGCGAAGAAATGCTGTTCCGTTACCGGGCACGTAATTTCCCCGATACGCTGGATGAGAAAGAGCGGGAACGCTGGGAACAGCACAGAACAGCGCGTTTGATGAGCACAGATCCGGCATTTCCGGGTCTGAACTTTGAGCGTTTCGCCCGTGAACTGGAGCTGGCTGCCAATCAGGTGATGGATGATCCTGTAAAACTGCAGTGGATTCAGGATCTGCAGTTGTATGCGGAATCCATCTATCCCGCTATGGATTGGTAGTGGAGGGGTAGTGGCGTGGTAGTGGATTAGTATCAGCGTACATTTTCCCGGTGATGTTAATAAATGTCCCGGGATGTCTTGGTTTATCTACTTAATTGGAACCAGTATAAATACCTGTGCTGTAAGTGCGTAATACCTTAGTCGAAAACTAAGACTAAGGTAGCTCTGCGCTGTATCGCTTCTGCATTTCCCTTTCATTATCTTCCGTCTGGCCTGACATACCAATTAATAAAAAAAGGGACCCCTCGATGCAAATTCAGCCACGCCGTGAAGGCGAAGAGCAGCCGTATTGGCCTGCAGGTCCGTTCAAGATCCGTTTACCGTTTGTTCATTACCGCTGGGAAATGCCGGAGACCATTCAGGCTCTGGTTATGTTCGTCGTCGGCCTGGCGATGATTCCTCTGTTGGAGAAATACCTGGGCATGCCTTACGAGGCGGCGCTGGCGTTTACCTTCATCGCAGGTTTAGGCTACATGCTGCCGGCGTTGCTCGGCGTACCACTGGTACCAGGCTGGATTACGCCTGCGATTCCGGTGGTGATTCTGTTCCTAAACGGCTATGAACCCGGTCCGGATGCGATCAAAGCCCTGTTCGCGCTGCAGATTGAGGTGACGCTGATCTTCCTGATTCTGGGGGTTACTGGCTGGGGTTCAAAACTGGTTCAGGTAATTCCGAACTCGTTGAAGTCCGGCATCATCATCGGAGCGGGTATTGCCGCAATGATGGGCGAACTGAAAAGCGGTGGCCGTATTGATGCGACGCCGATTTCCCTGATTATCGGTTCTGTGGTTTCTGCCTACGTACTGTTTTCTCTGTCGTTTAAAAACGTCATCGAACAATCCGCCATTGCCCGTAAGATTGCCAACTTCGGTATGGTGCCGGGTATGATCGTTGCCATGCTGGTGGGCTGGATCGTGGGTGAATACCCATGGCCGGATATCGAGTGGGGCATTACCAATCCAGACTTCGGTCTGATGGCTGAATACCTGGTATTCTCCGTTGGTTTCCCGGGCTGGGATGTCTTCCTGATGGCGATTCCTACTGCTCTGATTGCTTACGTTATCGCCTTCGGTGACATCATTGTTGGCCGTACTCTGGTTGAGCGTATCGACAGCGTCCGTCCGGATGAAAAGATCGAAGTAAACGTAAACCGCGTACACACAGTGACTGCTATCCGTAATGGTATTCACGCCTTCTTCGCCCCATGGCCGGGGCTTGCGGGTCCACTGTGGACAGCGGCGCACGCGACCGTAGCAGAGCGCTATGCGATGGGACGTAAAGCGATGGATTCCATCTACAGTGGCGGCGGTACCTTCTGGATCACAGGTATGATTGCACTGTTCTGTCTGCCGCTGGTAACGATGTTCAAACCGGTTCTGCCGATTGCACTGTCGCTGACGCTGGTTCTGACTGCTTATATCTGCATCATGGTGGGTATGGAACAGCTGAAAAACCCGACTGAGCGCGGTGTTGCCGGTATTGTGGCGGTTACTCTGGCGATGCCTGATCCAAAATCCACTGTGTATGCGGTGATTATTGGTCTGGCTCTGTATTTCCTGATTGAGCGTCCGCGTCTGATGGGGAAACACAACCCCGATGATGAATTTATGTTCGCCGATCCGGAAACGAAAGAAGCTGAACAGAAGAGCTGACGCAAAAAGCTGCAGTTAAATAACAAACCCGGGCTTGCCCGGGTTTTTTATATCTCCGTGTTGCACGGCTGCTACTTGTTGGTGGCGTCTGATAATGATGACGACATATCGACGCTCACAGAAAATTGACCGCCATTGGCATGTCTTTCCACTGTCAGTTGCCAGTTCAGCCGTTCACAGATCCGTTCAACAATGGTCAGGCCGTAGCCATAATGTTTATCCTGATTATGCTTTCCTTTCTCTTTGTTTGGAGAATGATCAGGTAAGTCTGACGTTGGGTTGGTGACGGTTAACCGGGCCTGAGTGCAGGTAACCTCTATTATGCCATTGCTGTAGCTGAGTGCATTGCGCAACAGGTTATTAAGCATAATAAGGACGAAGCTCTGTGGTGCGCATATATACAGTTCGTCAGGGATATTGGTTTTAAAAAGTGACTGGCCGGTGCAGTGCTCAGCTGTTGGCTCTGATAACAGACACGGCGCAGGTTGCAGCTTTGCCGCCTCAGCGATTTGTTGATGCAACTGGACAGAGAGGTTTACCCGGTCGTAATGTTGGCTGTCTATATGATCAAGGCCGAGCAGTAAAAATGTATCGGTTAATAAACGGATATCCTGCGCTGCCTGAGCAATGCGAATGGCGGCCTTATAACCTGGCTGATCATCACTGATACAACGGTTGATGAGGTCGGCAGACCCCTGCAATACCATAAGTGGGGTGCGGATTTCATGGGCGGCAAATCGACTGAATTCCTGTTCGCGGCGGAAATAACCGGCAATCTGACGTTTGCTGTCGCTCAGGGCCTGTTCAATGCGGTAGATTTCCTCATAGGGAGACTCTGCGCCAAAATCCGGTTGGTCTGGTGGCATCTGCTGTATTTTTCTTCCAAGCTGCTGCAGTGGCCAGGCAAACTGACGCACCAGATAAGCACCATAGGTAATCATTAATAGCAGCACTGCGGTGCCGGTAATAAGACTGGCAATATGAAGTTTTTCTTCGTAAGGATCGAGATAATCATCGGCGTTATCTTTAAACACGATGTACAGCAGGCCGTTACCGGATGGGTCCTGGCGGATCAGGAAGTGCTTGTCTTCCGGCCCCAGCTGGTGTTCGAAGAAGCCCGGTTTTGTATAGGAACTGAGCCAGGCAGGGATACCGCTGTTGGAACGATAGATATCAAATTCCGCTGGATTAGGGCGATAAGAAAATGACTGTGTTTGCCGGTATTCATTTTCCAGCATATTGGCTTCTGCATCCAGCCAATGGTGCAGGCTGATGATTTCCATGTGTTCCTGGGCGACGTAGGTGGTAGCAAAAAACAGGCTGATGAACAGTATTCCCAGAAGCGAGGTATACAGTGTCAGACGTCGGAACAATCGTGGCCGCTGATGCTGTTCAGATTTCAAGGCAGTAACCTTTGCCAGGCAGGGTTTTTAATAAGGGTTTATCCGGGAAACGGCTGAATATCTGGCGAATGGCGTACATATGGCTGCGTAAAGCATCGCTGTCCGGTTCTTCATCCTGCCAGACTTCATCAATCATTCGTTGACGACTGACCATTGCTGGGTAGTGCGTCATCAGCAGCTGTACGATGCGGCTCTGTATCGGACTCAGATGTATGTCCTCACCAGCAAGGCTGAGCTGTCCGCTGTTTATATCAAACATCAGAGAGCCAACAGTCAGGTGAGGGGCTGGCGAGATCATGCTGCGCCGGCACACAGCGTGTATGCGCAGCAGTAATTCCTCCATAGCAAAAGGCTTGATCAGGTAATCGTCGCCACCAGCATTAAAAGCGGCGGTTTTGTCATCCAGACTGTTTTTAGCGGTAAGAAAAATAATAGGTGTGCGGATATTCATTTCATTGCGCAGGATATTAACGGCGTCGATGCCATTCAGCCGTGGCATCATAATATCCATAATGATGACATCGAAATCATGCCGTTTTACCAGCTCGATGGCCATCTGCCCGTTATAGGCACAATCGACTCCAAAGCCATCCAGTTCGAGATATTCAGCCAGGGTCGCCATGATCTGTTGGTTGTCATCGACAATCAGAATACGCATAAAATTATTCGCCGGTTCCGCGCTTCCACACACTGTGACAGGTAAATGGTAAAGCAGGCAGATCTATCCGGTGTAATAAATGACACCTTTGCATCTGCCTGCACTGTCAGGTTCGAGTTATTTTATGGTTAAACGTTCGATTTCGATCTGTACTGGTTTATCGTGATCGACTTCCACCTCTCCCATGATCAATATTTGGGTATTTTCATCAAATGGCTGAGGTGGAAAGTCTTCCTGCTCAAGCTCCACCTGAATTTCATCAGTGCCATCAGAAAATACATAGGTTTCGTAGCTTAGTTTTTTCACCAGATATCCGCTCAGAGTCACCGGCTGATCGTCAACTGGGTTGGCCAGAATCTGAGCCAGAGTGTGATCGCCTTCAGCAGTCGGGCCCGTGTATTCAGCATGCACCGGCATGGATAACGCTGCGACTGGCAGCAGGGCAGAAAACGCCAATAAATGGGATTTCAACATTTGCATAGTATGTCCTCCGTTTAATTACCGGAGAAATAACACCATAACGGGCGTGAAGAAAACGTGAAGACCTGGATGACCGCTTCGTTTATTTGTTAAAGCCCGGCGTTGTTATCTTTGGGAAAAGTTTTACCAGAGGTTCCTCGCCAGGAAAGTCGGGCACAACCCAGATCTGTTCAAACGGGTGGGGTGGAAGGTTGAGATGAGGCAGCAGCTGACAGAAGTCCTGCCGTTGCCATAACGGGCTGGCGTTACGGATGACCAGCCAGCAGCGCCGTGAGTTGTAGTGCTTGCGGGCTTTGCTTGTCAGTATGCGGCTAAGCGACTGTTTCAGGCGCTGTTGCCAGTCCATGCATGCCAGGTCGTGCAGGTAGGCCCAGAGGTGCTCGCTGCCGTGATAGTGCTCATGCTCTCTGCTGCCGGCAGCATCACCCGAGGCAATGCGGGCTTCCCGTTCGCTAGCGTATAAATGCGCAATTTCCAGATCCAGTTTCTGCCCCTGTAAATAGCAGGAAATATCAGGCTTGGCCGGATCATTGTGCCAGATATGGCGGATACTCTGATGGAACTGATGTTCATAAGCACGCATAAACAGACGCGCTGCTTCATGCTCGAGGCGGCGCTTCTCGCTTTCTGACGCACTGAGGCGGCGTCCGCTGTGGTCGTGATGAATATCTGAAGTCACTGGCGTTGCCTTGTTGCCCGGATGTTCGCAGTACCTGACAGGCTTTCGGGTTTTTGCTTAGCAAGTGACCAGATTACACTGTTTCTGCAAAGTTTTGTTGTTCTTATCAACAGGGTGCCATATCGTCGCACTCTGTTGCCATTTTGGGTCCTGTCTATGTGATGTGGCCCTTTCTTTGTGGCCTTTGCCGGCGCTTCGGGAACATTCCCGCCTGCTGAATCTCAACCTGCTGTACGGTTTGCTCTGATGCCTGAAATTACCCCTGAACTGCTCCTGATGTTATTTGCTGTGGCTGGCGTCGCAGGCTTTGTGGATGCCGTCGCCGGTGGCGGTGGTCTGTTAACGATTCCGGCAATGCTGGCGGCAGGGGTTCCGCCGGTACAGACAGTGGCCACCAATAAGCTGCAGGGCAGTTTCGGCAGCTTTACTGCGATGCGCTATTTTGTCCGCCGGGGATTGATCAGGCCCCGGCTTGAGATCCCGGCAATCGTCGTCTGTTTGCTGGCGGCAGCGGCGGGTGCTGTGGCGATTCAGTGGTTTAATGCCGACCTTCTGGTGCAGGTCATTCCGTTTGCTCTGATCGGTATCGCACTTTACCTGCTGTTGGCGAAGAATGTCGGTCGCCAGGCGACTAAGGCGCGCCTCAGTAAAACTCAGTTTGGTGGCAGTCTGCTGCCCTCAGTAGCCTTCTATGACGGCTTCTTCGGTCCCGGAACCGGCACCTTCTTTACCGTTGGCTATTGCCAGTTGCGTGGCATGAACATGCTCGATGCGACAGCACACGCCAAACTGATGAACTTCACCACCAACATCGTCTCGCTGGCGGTGTTTGTGTTCTCCGGCCAGATCGTCTGGACCGTAGGTATCTGTATGGCTGCGGGACAGGTGATTGGTGCCCGTCTGGGTGCAGCCTCGGCCATGCGCCACGGCGTTGGCCTGATCCGTATTATGACCATTGGCGTATGTATCGCCATCAGCCTCAAACTTTTGCTGTCTGACTGATCTCACTGACTCATGTCGTAAGCTTCGCTGAAGCGGGCCAGAGCCCGGGCATTTCCTGATTCTTCGTCTAATCTGATCTGTAAACGTGTCTGCGTTTATGGCAGGTTGGAATTGAGGTGACCGGATGTCCGATGAAGTCTTTGCCTTTGCGGCGGAAAGCGATCCGCAAGGTTCAGAGAATGGTAATGGCTGGAAGATTCTGTCAGTAGAGGATGATGCAACGTATCAGGCCTCTCTGCTGCATAATCTGCGTGGCATAACGGTCGACGACAGCCCGGTCAACGTTCTTACCGCTTCTTCTGCTGCGATGGCTGCCAACGTTCTGTCTGAACACCCTGATATTGCTCTGGTACTGGTCGATGTGGTGATGGAAGAGGACGATGCCGGCCTGACGTTGGTGCGTTCTATCCGCGATGTACTTGGTAACTCGGCCATGCGTGTGATTCTGCTTACCGGACAACCCGGTATGGCGCCACGCAAAGAAGTGATGGAACAGTACGATATCGATGAATACTGGAACAAATCCGACCTGACCCGGGAAAAACTCCATTCTGTAGTGCGCAGTAACCTGCGTACCTGGCAGTATATGGACAACCTGACTCAAGCCAGGAAAGGCCTGCAGGTAATCATTGATGCTTCCCGCAACCTCTACAGTAAACAGGATTTAGTGGGATTTGCTGAAGCGGTACTGAGTTCTATCGGCAAAGTGATTGATGCTGAAGGCGGCGGTATCGTCTGTAGCAGCAGCAGCTTCGGTGCTGATCAATTTGAGGTTATTGCCGGCAGTGGCAGATTCAGCCAGCTGAACGGAAAAACACTGACGCCAGACCTTCTGGCGAAATATCATGCAACTCTGCAACAGGCAAAAAACAGTAAAGAGCATCAGTTTGAGGCAGAGTACACTGTCCTCTATTTCGAAACCGCACACATCGATGGTTACCAATATCTGGTCGTCGTCGATGGTCAGGTAAAACCCAGCGAACATCAGATTTATATGCTGCAGGTGTTCAGCGAAAATATCCGCACAGGATTTGCCAACGTAGCACTGATTAACCGTGTTTCTATGGTGGCTTACTTTGATGAATATCTGGGTGTATTCAACCGCAATGGATTACTGCGGGAAATCGGTTCCATGAGTTTACCGGAACGTCAGCATTCTGTACTTATGCTGGTTTCGATACGACGCTATCCGGATATGATGATCGCTTTTGGTGAAAGCTATTGCCGCAATCTGTTGATGCGGTTTACGGAAGATCTCAATGATGTCATCCCGGATTACACCTGCTTTGCGGTGGTCAGTTCAGGTGTTTTTGGCATCGTATTGGATAAAACTCTGGTGCCGGAGCCCGGCGTTATGGAAATGGCGGCGGAGCGCACCCTGAGTATTGCCGATATTGAGCATCATCTGTTGCTTAGTTTTTGTCGGGCAGATCTGTCAATGATGGCGGAATTACCAGCGCAGGAAATACTGCAACTGGCAGAAGCCTCTCTGGTTTATGCCAACGAAAAGAACATCAGCTACACCGAATATAAAGACGATTATCGTATTCAGATCCGTGACCGGACACTATTGCTGCAGAAAGTGCAGCAGGCGTTGCTGAACCATAGTCTGACGATCATGCTGCAGCCCAAAGTGGATATGCTGACCAATGAGGTAGTCGGCTTTGAATCGCTGGTGCGTATCTTTGATGAAAACGGTGTGATGATTCCACCGCTGGACTTTATTCCACTGGCCGAGGCATCCGGGCTGATAACTCTGATTGATCAGCAGGTATTGGGTATGAGTCTGGAAGCTATTCAGGCACTGGACAGCCATGGCTATGCATTGCCGGTTTCGTTTAATGCCTCGGCCAAAGATCTTTTCAACCGTCACTATTCCAAAGCTATCTTTTCTGTTGTTGCCAGTAAGCTGGTTGCGCCTGAGCTGCTGGATATTGAGATTACCGAGTCGGAAATGATTGCCGATTTCGAAAAGTTCGACGTATTGCTTAAGCAGTTTATTGCTTTGGGGATGGGTGTCAGTATTGATGATTTCGGTACCGGATATTCATCTCTGTCACGCATTACCAATCTGTCTGCCACAACACTGAAAATTGATAAATCCTTTGTTCAGGTACTTGGTGAATCGGAAAGTGCGCTGCACGTGGTGCAGATGATATGCCGTATCGGTGAACGTTTTGGCTACAAAATCGTAGCGGAAGGCGTCGAAACGGAACAGCAACGTGACATTCTTTTAAAAGCGGGATGTCGGGTGGCTCAGGGGTATTTATACGCTCGTCCTATGCCATTGGAGCAGGTTATGGAGTGGTTGCGGAAGCAGCATGAAACAGCTGAATAATATAGATTTCGGACTTTTTTTTGATACTGATTCAGGAATAAGGCGTCGTGCCCGCTTCTTTTCGGCATTAATTGTCATTGTTGCTGTTTTGTCAGCAGCCGGGGTGTGCTACACCCTTAAAAACCGTGAGCTGCAACAAATAAATCTGCAACAGGAAATACAGATATTTCAGGTCGCTGACCGGATTAATCGTGAGCTCGGGGATATCACCCGCGCAATCCGGCTGATAAAACATGACAATTACGTGCAGCAGGCACTGAATAATTCGCAGCAGGTTAAACGTACCTTGCTGGCAGACAGGTTTGCTGATTTCAGTCAGGGGCTGGGTAATATTATGCAGGTCCGCTGGCTGGATGGCAGTGGAATGGAAATCGTGCGGGTGGATTACGATTATCGCTCTGGGCAGTCTTCGGTGATTGCTGAACAGGGTTTGCAGGATAAATCCCAACGTTATTATTTTACTCAGGGTATATCGGTTGCACCGGGCAGTGTTTATTTGTCTGACGTTGATCTTAACGTTGAATTCGGCAGGGTGGTAAAGCCACATCAGCCAACTGTCAGAGCGACGCTAAGAACCACAGAAGAAGACGGTCTGCATGATGGTCTGTTGATCATTAATTACGATCTGCGGCCATTATTTGCAGCGATACGCCAGAATACAGATGGCGCCGCTGACACAGAAATTCTGGATTCGCAGTCTTATTGGTTGTTGCATCCTGACACTACGCAGGAGTGGGGGCGTGATCTTGGTAATTCAGATCGGCGGATGAATAAAGAAGCCCCACAGCTTTGGGATCAACTGCTGGTCGGGCCGGTCAGTGGACTTGAGTATAAAGGCAGGCTGATCAGTGCCCATCAGCTGATTCTGAACGAGATGAATTCCGCTCAGCGCGCACTTCTGATTCTTATGGCAGCGACGTCTGCGGAAACATTAACGGGTGTTTTTCTACAGGCTTTGTGGCCATCCATTATTTTATTTCTGCTGATATGCGTGGTTGGTTTTTATCTGCTTATTCATGAGCTTCATCATCAGAAAGTCCGTCTGCAATTGATGGAGCACATCCGCAGCGAAAAAAATGAACTGGAAAGCACCTGTACACAGCTGGAAACCAGTCTGAAAGAACAGCAGCTGCTGCAGGATGAACTGGTGGAAACGCGCAAATTGTCTGCGCTGGGCATGATGGTGGCGGGTGTCGCTCATGAACTGAATACACCCATCGGCGGTGCGGTAATGATGGCCTCTGGTTTAGCCGATGCCTGTCGTGATCTGAAACAGGCGACGGAAACCGGGCTTACCAAATCCAGGCTGGAGTTTTACCTGCGCGATACTGAAGAAGGTCTGGTATTACTGACCAGTAACCTGCGTCAGGCCAAAGCCAGAATTGACGGCTTCAAACGCCTGGCGATTGACCGTTTCAGCGAAGAGCTGGTGGAATTTACCTTTGAACAGGTGGTTGAAGATCTGGTTGCCTCCATGCGCCAGATCCTGAAGGATGGTAAGGCGACACTGGACATTGCACTGCACTCAGACAACGGATTTCCTATGTACGGCTATCCCGGGGTGGTTTCTCAGATCTTACAAAATCTGATAATGAATTCTCTGAAACATGCCTTCGATAATAAGGGTGGGAAAATCAGTATTACAGCGCAGTGTCATGATGGAGTGACCTTGCGTATTCACTATGCAGACAACGGCAAAGGTGTCAGTGACAGTGTTAAAGAAACCTTATTTGATCCCTTCGTAACGACAGGGCGTGGCAAGGGTTCATCAGGATTGGGCTTACATCTGGTGCAGCAATGGGTGACGCGGATGTTGGGTGGCAGCATCCGGATAGCTGCACGACACAACATGGAATATCCGGGGCTGGGGTTTGATATTGAAATACCCTTGAGGGTATCTGAGCAGTAATGGGGTTACAGAGCTGCGTCTGCATTACCGCTTAAAAAGGATGCCGTAAATGATTTTACAGCATCCTGTCTTCTGGCTGTGCCGGCTGCGAATTAAACGCGGCGGACTTTAATTGCCTTACCTTTGATTTTGCTTTTCTGCAGATGTGCCAGTGCTTCGCGGGCAACCGGACGTTTTACTGCGACATAAGCAACAAAATCCAGAACATCGATTTTGCCGACTTCTGATCCCGGAATGCCGCCGTTGGATGTCAGCGCTCCCAGAATATCGCCAGGGCGCAGTTTGTTTTTACGGCCACCGGCAATGCACAGGCTGACAAACTGCGGGCGGCTGACGTCTTCAGCCACGGACGACAGCTCGGACTGATCCATGATGTCCGCTTTCATGTGCTGTTGATCTGTGATGGCATCCTGTTTGTACTGTTCTTTTTCCGTGGTCAGACTGA
>MDSZ01097348.1_pt1 | contig 16248 bp, 12 predicted proteins | sample 811201 | NCBI WGS metagenome assembly MDSZ01 (sample SAMN05326647, study PRJNA326480) | marine metagenome | isolation source: seawater | place: Indian Ocean: North | collected 2010
CACACAAGATTAAAGATCAATAATTAAAAATAATTCATTTTACTTTTAATAATTTGTGTTTTATAATTTTTTTTAAATGGCTGTTAAGATATGTGTGGTATTTTCTTTGCTAGGTCATTAGGATCAAAGATAAACGAAGATAAATTAGAAGATGCCTTAAAATATATTAAAGAGAGAGGTCCTGATAAAACTTATATCTTTAAATCAAATAAATATAACTTTATTTTAGTTAATTCAGTATTAAATATTACTCAAGAAGAGGGAGATATTAGACATCCTTTTGAAGAGAATATTCTGCTTTCTTACAATGGTGAAATATATGGCTGGTCACAGGATGATGAATTTAAGAATGATTATTCTGACACAAAAACATTTAATAATATTCTTGATGATGACATACAAAAACTATATACAAATAATAAGGCTGGATTTTTTGCTTTTATAAAATTATTTGGGAAAGATGAAAAATTTACTAATGTTTATTTTGGAACTGATTTAACTGCAGAAAAAAATTTATATTATTATTATGACCACAAAAATATCATAATCTCCTCTTCACCAAAGTCTATTTATGAATATTTAGCTATCAATGATATTTGTAAACCAGAAGTAGATATTTTTGCATGTCAATCTTATTTATTTTCAAGAAATTTAATTCATAATCCAGGGACGTTTATAAAGAATATTAAATTACTTCCATATGGAAAAATATTTAATTACGATTTTAAAGAACATATAATTCAAAACATTTCTAAAAATTCAATATTTGCAGAATATAAGAAAATATATAAAGATTTTTGTGATAAAAATAACGATGAATTTTTCATAAATCAAGGATTAAATATATCAACAACTTTAAACAAAAATAAAATTATTAGCTCTACATTTAGTGGTGGGATTGATTCATCAGTAGTGTCATATTTTATGATAAAAAATAATCCCCAAAAAATTAGAAACTTAATAACATTAAATTTCAAAAAAAAAGATCAAGTATCTCTTAAATCAAATTATTTATATCAATTAATAAAAGAAAAAAATACATCACATTTCGAACTTGATGTTGATTTAGAAATGTACGCGAAGGAGTCAGAGTACTGTTACGAAAGACTATTATCCCCACTACCCACCCACTCCTATCCATCCTTTTCTCTAATCTGCAGAATGCTATCCAAATATGGATGCAAAATTTTATTTGTAGGAGACGGCGCCGATGAACTTTTTGGGGGTTATTCTGCTTATGATTCAATACAACTTAAAAGCTCTGATACATCAATTAGTCCTTACTCCTCTTTTCAATGTAAAGATGATTCAAAATTTAAAGAGATTTATGAAAAAATAAAAGATAAACTTAATAAAATAACAAATATTAATACTATAAAATCCTATCTAAATTGTAATGAAATAAAAGCAACTCTCATAGCAAGCCGATATTTAGATTATGAACTAAACCTTAGATCAACTGGGTTATTATGCAGTGACTTAATAGGATCATCTCACGGAATTGAATGTAGATCTCCACTAATAACAAAAAACATTGTAGCCAATTTCTTATTTGGATCTACTAAAAAGAAAATTAATGATATTAAAGAGAAAAAAAGGGATTTAAAAAATATTTTCAGTGAAATATATGGAAAAAAATATATCTTTCCTAAACAAGGATTTTCCGGATTTCCCAATGAATATGCTTTAAAAATGTTTGGTAAAAATTCAACCCCAGAAAATCTTGAAGATCTTTTTAAATTGAAGATTGGAAACTATTCCAATATATCAAATTATAGAGAGCAATGGAAAATACTTAATCTTGAAAAATTTCTAATTTCTTTATAAAAATATAAGTCTTTTTATTAAGCTGATTTTTTTGTAATTAAATAAACACCTGGCCATGCTTCAACAACATCAACATCGTTTTGTGCAGAAAAAGATTTTATTATTTTTCTTACATAATTAATATTAAAGCCTTGAAATTTTTGAGTAAAATAAGTTCTCCTTTTTCTCCCAGAACCAAAAAATAAGGAGTAATTTATTTTTATTGATTTAAAAATCTTGGCAAAAATTAAGGTGAAATTGTTCATAATTTTATTTTTTTTAGAGAAATTACTTGAATCGATTATATTTTCAATTGTCTCCATAGAAAAGTCACAAAAACTTTTTTTACCAGAATTTTGAACATAATATTCAACTTGTTTTTCATCAAAATCAAAAATCTCATTTTTTGTTATTAGATTTTTTAATTCATCAATATTCCTTGCATTATCTGAACATATTATTGGCAATTCATATTCAAACTCTTTATTAGGAAATGGAGTATAATTTATAGTCTTAACACCTAAAAATGCTGATTCAACAGCAGTTGTGCAATTATGAGAAATAATTTTTTCTGCTGCTAAAATCCAAGGTATTATAGAATTTCCATCAGTTTCTATTATCACATTATCAAGCTTTATTTTATCTGCAAATTTGTACCATGTATTTAAATCCTCTACAGGATGAGGTCTTACTATTATTTTTTTATTACTAAATTGTTTAGCACATTCTTTTATAGCATCCATATAACCATGCATATTATCCATCTCCCATTCTTGATTCTTAATTAGTTCTTCATACACACTTTTACTCATAGTTTTAAGATTTAATTTCATAGAATCAGCATAACTTTTCCCATAATTCAATCCATTTACCCTAGGGAATTTACTTGCAAATAATAAAAAGTTTCCATATTTCTTTTTCAATTTTTCAACTCTATAATCATTTTTACTCATAGATTTAAGTATATCTATTCGAGAATTACCAGCACTATGAACCTTTCCAACAAGATCTGGGTAATAATTTATTATACTTTTCGTATGATCTTCTCCCCAACTAAAAAAAATATCTAATAAATTCAAACATTTTTTTGACAACCTATATCCAAAATAAACTTCATCACTTATCCTCATTAAACCTTCTTCATCAATTGCAGCATTAAAATGCCCTAAATTTTTAAATTTTTTTATTAATTCTAATTTCCTTAATTGAACACTTTTATGAAAAAAGATACCTTTTTCTACCTTTGACATTAAGGGATATAGGTTTATTTTTTGCCCGAAATATGCTGTATGGCCCCTTTTAGCAGCTTCAATACAAAAATGAATTCTCGCATTAAGTTCTCTAGCTTGACCTTCAAAAGCAAAATAAATATTCATCTATTTCATTTATGAATTACTAATTTTAGCATAAATAAAACGTATTTTTGCGGCCGAGTTTTGACTGTTTCTAAAAATGTAAAACTAATCCAAATCAATTTTAGATTCCTTCAGCAATAACTCTGCCATTAAAAAGTCTTCTTCATAATTTATATCAAAACCTAAATATCCCTCGATTATTAATGGGGAAATCCTATATCCAGAGAAATTATCAAATTTTTTTAAATTTGAAACATAAAAAAGTTCTAAACAACCATTTTGTATATAAACGGGAGGTAAACTTTTATATTGGACCGAATGAGCTGGTTTTGAATTAATAAAATTCGAACTAAATGGCAGCATGAATTTCTTATCCTCATTCATGATCCAAGCTTTATAAGGATGCTGTTTACAAAGTTCTACACCTCTAACAGAATCAGCTTTTGTGCTTTTAATTATTTCATATGCCTCTGTAATTAGGGCAGTATTTCTAAAAGGGTTAGTTGGCCTAAGAATATAAATTAAATCATTTTCATCAATATCTTGATATGTATCAATAAACCATTTAATCCAATCGAAATCAGTTGAAATATCTGTAGCAGTGTATTCAGGTCTAATTCCAATACTTTCAGCTCCATAATCAAGAGCTATTGACTCATATTCTTGTGAGTCAGTTACTATAAAAGTCTTATTAATTAAATCAGATTTCTTTGAACAATTTATTGAATAAGCCAACAGAGGTATACCATTTAGTTTCCGCACATTCTTATTAACGCACCTTTTACTTCCTGATCTCGCTGGTATCAAAGCAATAACGGACATTAGTTAAACTCAACTACTTATATTTATAAGATGCTCGCAAGCTTCCCTAACTACACCATAACCACCTTTCTTTTGTAAAACCTTGTCTGCCATTTTAATTATCTCAGGATAAGAATCACTGACTGCTATCCTATAGCCTACAACTTCAAAAGCGCTTAAATCATTAATATCATTTCCCAAATATGCCACATTAGCAGGATTTAAATTATTTTCTTCTATGTATTTAGAGATGAATCTGCCCTTATCATCAATACCTAAATAAGCTTTAAAACCAATTTTTTTTGCTCTATGAGTTACGCAATCTACTTTTTCTGATGAGCAAACAATAAAATCTATACCAAAATTTAATAATTTAGCAATCCCTATACCATCTGCTCTGCAGCACTTTACACTTTCAAGCCCATTTTCGTTAATGTACACTGCGTTATCAGTAAATACTCCATCAAAGTCAGAAATTAATAAATTTATCATTTCGATTTTTAATGAATATCTTGGAACTTTGCATAATCAAATTTTTCAACTCTTCTTTTTAAAACTTTGTTTAAAAAATCTTTTATTTTGTAAGGGGGTAACCCATTACCAGGACATCTAAACTCAAAGCAATCCTCACTTAATATTTCCCCTGGAGAAAAAGAATTTCGATAAACAATAGATTTCCTCATTTTATATACAGGTTTTTCTTCAACTGCAAGTGGTTTCTTGTAGGATTCTCCCAACATTTTAGGAATTCTTCTAAGGTTTCTAACTAATTTTTGAAGACCAGTTGGTTCCAAAGAAAATTTATGATCAGTACCTTTTTCAGCTCTATTTAAAGTAAAGTGTTTCTCAAATACTCTCGCACCAAGCATATAGGCAATACTAACCGCATCTATCCCATTTTCATGGTCAGATATTCCTATTTTATGTTTTGGAAATTGTTTTACTAATTCAGGAATACAATTTAGGTGCATCGACTCTATGGGAGCAGGATATGCAGCTGTGCAGTGTAATATTGCTAAAGAATTTTCTTTAAAACAATTTACAGCTCTTTGAACATCCTCATATGTAGAGCATCCTGTACTTAAGATGACGTTTTTATTTGTTTTAGAAATTTTTTCTAAAAAAGGTGTATGTAGTACATCTGCGGAAGCAACTTTATAAAAGGGTAAGTTAAGTTTTTCTAATTCATCTAAACTCTCATAATCAAATGGGGTTGCAAAGAATGTTATCCCTTTTTCAATACAATAATCATTTAATTTTGACATTTCTTCTATGTCCAGTTCAACAAATTCTCGATGTTCACCATAGGTACTAGCAAAACTATTATCGTTTTCATAGGAGCTATTAAAGAAATCAGGAGTGAATAATTTCTTATTGCATCTTTTCTGAAATTTAACGGCGTCGGCTCCTGCCCATATTGCTTCATCTATTAGTTTTATAGCTCTATCAAAAGAACCTTGATGATTATTACCAATCTCAGCAATAACATAGGCATATGATGGATCAGTTATTTTGAATAAATCTAGATTTTTTTTCTGAAAAATTTTTGACATTAAAATTAAAATTATACTTCAAGAATATCATCGAACTTTGTAGAAGGGAGTCCTTCTTCATTTTTTTGCCCAAAAGATTTCTCCATCCTTACTCTATCGTTAAAGTGCGGAGTTGTTACTTCTATTATTATAGAATCTTTTAAAGCCTCCTCTTGATGAATACAATAAGGTGGGAAATGAAATGATTCTCCTGGCTTTATTATTTTTTCTTTTAATAACAAATTATCCTCAGAATATCTAATTAATAGTTCACCAGATATTAGGATACCACCTTCATCTTTCAATCTATGATACTGCAACCCCCCTTTGGCTCCAGATTTCATAAATAATTTTTTTAACATCCACTTTCCACTTGATGATTCTAGGATATCTTCAGTACCCCAAATTCTATGCCCAGCTGATTTTGGCCTGCTAAAAATTGGTCTTTCCCATTTTTGATTTTCATCCATTTGTATTATCTTTTACTAATAAATTTCATGTTATCACAAGTGTATAATCAGATGTTTATTTACTAAAACTAGTAAATTATGATGATTAAATTAAATAATTAATTTACAGTTTATATATTTGAAAAATCTAGAAATAATTATTTTTTAATTTATGATTATTTTTAGATGAATTTTTCAATTCAGAAAGAAACATTAAAATAACTGCTACTAATAAAAATATAGATACCCTATGTCTTACTGCAGTTCCAAGATTAAATATACCAACTTGAATTTTTGTAAATTCTAATAATATGATTGTAAAAGCAAACAAGACGTAGGGTTTATAATCTATTATTCTCATCTTAGAAATAATGTATAAAATACGAATGCATATAATAGAAAAGAATACCCCACTAATAGATTCGATTAGATAATTGATTGATTTTTTAGAGAAAGGTCCAAAAAACACAATTAGCGACTTACTTAAACCTCTTTGTGATATATAAGAGGTTGAACCATATGCATTTTTAATATTTAACTTACTCCGTGTATCTATTAATTCTAAATTTAAAGTCTTTAGATTATCACTTTGTAAACTAGTAATAGAAAGTTGATTACTTATAAAATTAAATGATGGATAAAGTAATCCCAAAATTAGAATAAAAAGAATAAATAGTTTAGGATTTAATTTTCTACTAAAGAATTTTTTTATTGTATATAACGTCAAAATAAAAAGAATCGCTAAAACAATAAAAAAGAAAGAATATGGTCTTACTGATAAGGCTAATAGAGAAGTTACAACTACCTTCAAACAGGAAATATAAGAAAATTTATTTATTTTATAAAAATAAATAAATTGTATTAATGTTGCATAAGCTAATATTACAAAGCTATCTTTGAAGTTTATTGAAGTCCAAAATGAGAGTGAAGGTAAATAAAAAAATACATTTAGCAAATATTTATCAAACTTGTTTTCTAATTTAAAATTTCCAAGTAGATCATAGAAAGTATTAATTCCAAGAAATCCAATAAAATTGAAAGTACTACATAATAATCCGTAATTATTTATAAAAAAATTTTTTAAAATGTAGGTATAACAAAAAACTACATTCGCATTATCCAGAGGAACTTGAAGTAGAAGCTTACAGTTCTCAAAAGAATTATCTACATATAAAGATCTTGTATCTGCAGGATTATTAATTGAGTATGCAACATATAATGCACCAACAAATAAATGATAGAAATATAAATTTACTGATCTAACTTTCCTTTTAGATAAAAAAATCCAACCTAAAAAGATAATTAATGAAAAAATTATAAAATAAAGAACTTCCATATTTAATATAATTTCAGCTTATGTTTTTCTATTTTATTTATCATGAATTAATTTTTTAATATAAAAATTTCATTAATAATCTATAAGATACCAACCAATAATTTTGTCTCCCATATTTCTTATTCGATTGAGGTATATAAATAAATCTTTGTACTTAAGATTACTTGATCTTACTAATAATATTAGATTATCCGAATCACTCAATTCACTTAATTCTTCTATTTTGATTTCAGGTATATTTATGTTCTCAAAAATAAAAGAATTATCCTTTAAAATTGAATTTCTAGATTCTACTTTTAAAAATTTAATTTTATCTTTCGAGTCCCATAAATTATCTATTTTTAAATTTTCTAAAAACAAATCTTTATTTAATTGTTTTTGATCAGCTATTAAATATCCTAAAAATCTATACTTAATTAATTTTTTGATAGATGATTTATCATAAATATGATTACTATTAATTTCTTTTAGAAAAAGAACAATAAATGAAAAAACAAGAGATATCAATAGAGATCTTAATAGTATGAATTTTTTATTACTTTTATCTTCAACCGTGAAATTAATAACAGGAATTATTTCTAATGAATTATTATCAAAAGTTTCTTGCTGAAGATACACTATTTTTCTATCTATTTCTTTTATTAATTTTTTAGTTTTGCTTGTTTCTTCGGAACTGTTTTGCTCTTTTAGCCTATTGATTAGGAGAGATTTTGCTGTATTAAATTGGTTAAAATTATTATCCTTACACTTATCAAAAATATCAACAAAAGTTTTCTGATATTTTTTTATGACAAAGTCAAAATCATTAAATAAGTTTGATTTACTGTCAGATTTGATCTTCAATTGAATAATATTTGAATTTCTTACGAGAGTTACTTCTACATCTTTAGATTCGAATGCTTGATTAGAAAGAATCTTGTATACGTCTATTGGGCTATAACTTTTAGAGCAATATGTTATGTATTTATTTTTATCTCTAGCACTAATCTTATTTTTTTTCAAAAAATATTCATTTGCATTAAATCCATTATTAACAAATAACAACTGTCTTCCTTCAAAAACTGGTTTCCTAGAGAATGCTACTAAGGAAAGTAAAAAAGTTGCCGCAAAGGTTGTTAAGATTATAGTAACTTTGTTTCTTTTTAAAATTAATAGTAGGTCCCTAGTCTCTAGTTCTTGTGAATAATTATCATTGAATAAATCTTGTTCCTCATTTTTTACCATTCAGCTAAATAGCTTAGTTCAAAAAGATATTACCATAATCCATATACAAATTTTCAAAATATGATTGACTACCTCCCATAAATTTATAAGAGAGTATAATTTAAAGCAGGTTATTGATAGATTTTATAAATCAAAAATAAAAATAAATATATCAAAAATGATAGGATCGATAAATATTAATTTAAATTATACAGATCTATTTACATAGTCATTCAGTAATAATGAATAATTTATTAACTTTACCTCTTAATAAATAATATCAACTAAAAATAATGAAAATTTCAATTTTCATTGCAGATGAAGGCTATGGCCATGCAATGAGGCAAAAAAATATTATTCACGAACTCCTTGATCATATACCTTTTGTTCAGATAACAGTTTTTGGGAAAGATAAGCTTGATCTTATAAGTGATGAATTTAAAGAGGCATTGAATTATATAGATATTTTTAGTCTAATGGTAACGGTTAAAGATGATCTAGGAAATTTAGATATTAAAAATACTCAAGAATCTTTTAAGCAATGGTCAAATAACAAAGATGATTGGTGTTCAAAAGTAATCAAATATATTGACCCAAAAACGGACCTAATAATTTCAGACTCTGTGCCACAGGTATCTCGAGTAGCTAAAGAATTAAATATCAAATTACTAAATATCCAACACTTTACATGGGATTGGCTTTATTTAAAACTTTATGAAGAAGATGGAATTTTTAAAGAATTAAACTACTGCTACAAAGATTGGGGACAATTTGTTTTTCCACCACTAACTCCTATTGATAATTTAAAAATGTATCCAAACTTTATCCCAATAGACTTTATAGTGAATAGGCGTCTCATAAGGCAAACAAAATCATATTTGGGGAAAAAAGGTAACTTTAGAAATATACTCCTTATGAATAATGGAACTAATTCATTATCAACAGTTATTGAAAAAATAATAAAAGAGCTTCCTCCCAATAAAAACTGGAATATCTTATTGAGAAGCGATTGTTTATCTGAAAATATCAAAGAAATTGCTTTTAGAAGAAATGATGTGAAAATAATAAACGGATTAAACAATGTTCATTTATCAATAGCTAATGCAGATTTAATTGTTGCTCGTGGAGGATATAATATCGTCAGCGAAATTTTAGCATTAAATAAACAATCTCTCATTATTGAAGAAAGAAACAATCCTGAAGTAATAAGTAACTTAGAACTTATAAAAAGTTTCAAATCTATGACACTTTCTACAAAGGAAAATGCTCTCAGCTCTTTAAAAAAATTAATTCAAAGAGAAAATGAAAATAGATCAATTAACCATAGTGAAAAATTGAGTTCTTTAGGAGCTTGTCAGGTAGTTTTAAAAATTTTCAATTACCTTTAAAAATATTTTATTTGAAAAAGTAGTTTTTATTATTTAAATAAAATATCGCAATATGTTATTTTTGTTTTAAAGGGTAAAAATAAAAGCATGTGCGGTATTTCAGGATACTTATTAGATGATATACCCCCAAAGATTGATCTAATATTTGACAATCTCTCCCATAGAGGGCCAGATGATTCTGGATTCTATAAAGAAAAAATAGATGATCATTTTTATGGTTTGTATCACAGAAGACTTTCAATATATGATCTTACAAAAAATGCAAGTCAACCAATAAAATCAAGAGATGGAAATTATATAATTTCATTCAATGGAGCTATATATAACTATAAAGAAATTCAAGAACAGATTTCACAGAGAGAAGTTTCCAAATATAAGGGAGATACGCAAGTACTTATAGAGGCAATAAGTGAATGGGGGACTTTAAAAACTTGGGAAGAAATTTCTGGAATGTTCGCAATCGCAATTATTGATAAAAGAAATTCATGCTTAAAACTTGTAAGAGATAGGGTTGGCCAAAAACCTCTTTTCTATGTCATTGATCCTGTTATAAATAATAAAATTTATAAAGGCATCATTTTTGCAAGTGAAATTAAGGCTTTAACTTCCATTATCAACTATTCATTAGATCAATCATTTATACAAAGCTATTTAAGACTCGGAAGATTAGATTCATCAACCGATACTTTTTATAAAGAGATCAAAAGACTTGATCCTGGTCATGAATTAACATTTAAATCTTCTTTTGGAATTACAAATTACAAAAGTTACTGGCAAGTAGCAGAAAAAATAGATTATTTAAAGGAGAACTTCTCTAGGGAAGAACTGAGTGAAATGACAAAAAAATCAATTAAAGAGGCAATTAGTTATCAGATAACTGGAGATAGAAAACTTGGAATAATGCTAAGTAGCGGAGTAGATTCCACAGTTTTAGCATGTCTAATGCGTGAACATACTAAAGACGAAATCTATTCATTTACCTATGACTTTAATAATTGCAGAAATAGTGAAGCTGAGAGTTCAAAAGTAACTTCAAATATGCTTGGTTTAAAACACATAAAAAGTGAATCTCTTACAACAAAATATATAAAGGAAAATTTAATAAAGGTTGTTCGACATCAAGATGAGCCAATTACATCCATCAGAACAGTTGCACAGCATTACATTCATGAAATTGCCGCTTCAGTAGATTGCAGAATTTTAATAGAAGGAAATGGTGGAGATGAAATTTTTGGAGGATATGAACATTATAAATATGCAAGAATTTTAGATGAGATTTCAGATTCTAGTGTAGAAACTTCTAAGCTTTCAAAAATTCTTGAAAATATAGATAATAAAGATTTGATAACAGGACTTAGATCTATATTAATTCCTGGATTATGTGCAAAAGATGCAACTGAAGTTAGAAATCTTAGTGCTTTGAGTGATCAAGTGTTAAATGCAAATCTCAAATCAATTCAATATAGAAATCAAGACTCTCTTTTATCTAAAGATTTCAATTTCACAATGAAAGCACAGATAAATGATTTCACATCCATTTTTTTACCAAGATCTTTAAGGTATGTTGATAGAGCTTCAATGGCAGCAGGCAACGAAGCAAGAGCACCCTTATTAGATAATAGAGTTGTTGAAGCAGGGTTAGCTTTTTCCTCTAAGGACAGTTTCCATTATCAAGAAAGAGACTTATTAAGATCTATGGGTCAGAAAAATATTTTAAAAAAAACAGGTATAAATAAAAAAACAATCGTTGATCCACAAAGAGATTGGCTTTATGGAGAACTTTTTAATTGGGCTAATGAAATACTTAATGAATCAAAAGAAGTACTTAAAGAATTCTATAATTTCGATATATTAATACAAAATATTCTTAATGAAAAAATTATATGGGAACAAAATAGAGAGGGTAACACTGGAGCATTTATGCAGGCAATAAATCTTTCTATTCTATTAAATAAAAATCTTTAGTTTAAAATTTTTAAAATTAAATTATTTACATGGGAAATAAATATCAACAGAACAAAACCTAAATTTTTTAATTTTTCTATTACTTTCTTTTAAATTCTCATCATTAAAAAATTTACCTCTTTTGTTTTTTGTATATTGAAATTGATCATAATTAAAAATCCTTAAAAACATTTTTAGAAAATAATGATAAATATAAATTATCAGTATTAAAAAAATAATTAAAATAAAATCAGCTTTAAATAAGCTATGAACATTATTAGGATAATTTTTATAAATAAATTCTGTTATTTTTTTATAACTTAATTCATTAAATGAAAATAAGTACTTATTAACTGAATTTTTGTTGGTTTTTAATAAACTCTTACCCTTTAAAATGTTATCGATATTTTTTATAACTTCCTTTTTTGAGTTTGCGACATAATTAGAAAAAGAAGTTATGAATTCTTTAGGAGGATGAGGAGGTTCATCCAATTCAATTGGTTCGAAAGAGATTACTGGCAATCCAGAAATATAAGCTTCAATTCCCGAAGTAGATCTATTATGTATCATTAAAATACTATCTTGAAAAATTTTTGATAATGGTCCTTTATTAGAAATGGAAATATCTCGCAAATTTTTAGTCGCACTGATCCAATCATTTACCGGCTCTGAAGGATGAGGCCTTATTAAAATTGGAGTCACTATATTAGATTCTCTAATTAATTTAGGTATCCCAAGAAACTCTTTATAAATAGTTCTGGTAGGACCTATAAAATCTTCATTATTAGCTTGCATTTCTGAAGCTCTCAACATACAGAATCTTGAACATATAAGAATATATTTTTTATGATTATTTATTTTTGTTTTCTTCTTAAGTTTATAAATATCAAAACGAGGATTTCCAGTTTGTATTATTTGTTTATTCTCGTATCCTATCTCTTTTAGCATTTGTTTATGATTTGGTCCCCAACAAAATATACCATCTATATTCTTAATGGATTCTTGCTCATGGTTAAATCTTGAGTATCTACGACAATCAGTCTGCATCAAAGCTTCTTCGTCAAAACTAAAGATAAACATTCCTGCTTTTTTTAACCTTTTAATTCTTTTAGAAGAACCTACAGTTACTCCTTTATCAATAAAGATATGATTTTTTTGAGGAAATATCTTTAATAAAGATCTTAATATAGATTTATGACCTATAAAAACAACATATCCATTAAGTGATAATTCTCTAGCTAATAGTTTTTTGCCAGCCAATTCTCTATTAAAATTTTCAATTGCTATAAAAACAATTCTTCTAGACATCAAAACTATTTCTATCTTAATGAGAAAACAAGTCTATTATAGAGTTAGCTCATAACCAAAAAATAATATATTTAAAAAATAAATATAATTTTAAGTATCTATTTATGCAAGAACTGAAGAAGAGTCATTGCATCGTATTCGTAAATATTTGGTTCACGGATGAATGATATATGACATCCTATTTGAGCATTATCAAAAAACTCTTCTTTATGTAAAATCATTTGAAATAGCCTATCGTCCATTTTAAGTGTTAATTTACAAAAACTTGGATCACCTTCATTAATAATCAATTTAGTATTCGAATGAATTAATAATGCCTCTATTTGAGTTTTTATAGAAAAACCGTATTTTTTTGCTCTTTCTTTCATTTTATTCAAAGCAAAAAAGAAATCTTTTTTTAATATTTGTGGATCTATGTATTCTTTTTTCAGATATGGAACTGTTTTTGAAGAATTTTTAATTGAAATAGCCTTACTTCTAAACTTTTTTAAATTATCTATCTTTTGAGTTTCAATATCCAAAACATCCCCTTCAGAAATTTCAAGAGGTTTACAGCCATTTATAGTCATATAATCAATAGCCTCTTTTATATTAATATGTCCAAGAAAATCATTTAAATTTTTATTATTATTCAATTCATCTGAAATTTTATAGTTACCTGATACTGGAATGATAGTTTTATGTTTTATTAGTTTTAAAACATCAGTTGTATTTTTGAGACATTTCAAACCGTTTTCCCTAGCTATTTTATTTTTTTCCTCATCTGAGTTGAATTGGAAACAAGCGGGATATGGACCAGCGGGATTATAGTTAATTAAAATAGTATCTATTTCTTTTTTATCAAGTCCATTTTTAATAACAGATTGAGGGTTTAATTTATTATCGTTTACATGAAAAAAAGACACATTATCATCAAAAAACAAACAAGATGTGTCAATAATGTTTCCTATTCCAGGTTCTTCTAAAAAAGGATGTTTAGTAAATTGTTCATAGGCAATTACTGATAAAAAATTTGGTATTATTTCTTTAGATTTCTTAATTGGAAGATCTATAAAATTTCTAAAACCTAAATTTGAAAGAGAATTTTTTGTGAAATTAAAATTAGTATCTGGAATTAAAACACGTAGATCTTTATTTATCTCTTTTAAGTAATCAACATCAAGATGGTCTTCATGAACATGTGAGATATAAAGAAAATCATTACAAGTTAAATTCAGATCTTTATATGAATATTTTAGAGGTGGATTATGCACCCATGATCCAAGGTAAATGCCATCATTTATCCAAGGATCGATAAGTACTCTTATGTCATTCTTCAAATAGAGTAAGCATCCACTATTAGAAATATATTGTATTTTCATTTATCCTAAATTATAAAAATAATTATTTTAATTCTAAAACTTCATTTTTTTTTTGCGATATAAAAATTTCGCTATTATCACAGACAAAATTTATCTATAAGGTAAGTAAATTTCAACAATTTATTCAAATTGATAAAACAACTCTTATCTAATATTTTTAATCCACATTCTGTTATGCTTATTAGATAAAAAATCTTCGAATCTAATAAAAAATAGTGAAAAGCAGTTTAGAAAATATCATTGATCTTTGGGGGCACTTTAGTTTAAAGAATAAAATCCTTTTTTGCGTAACGACTTTCTCATCAATAATATCTGCAATATTTGAAACTCAAGTTTTAGTAACTTTTATACCACTTATTTCAAAACTTACTTCAATTGATTCCTCTAGTAATGCAGATATAAGCTTAAGATATAATTTTATTTTTAGAAATTTATATTCTGAAAACACCTCTACAAGTAAGGTCCTTTTTATTTTTTCTTTTTTAGTCGTTACATCTGCATTAATTAGACTTTTATTTCTTTACTTAGCTTCAATAAATGCTGCAAGCATTGGTTCTCAGCTTAGTAAATTGTGTTTTAAATCAATAATTTATAGACCTTATATAAATCTCATAGCAGAAGATACTGGAGAAATTATTGAAATGATCTTAGGCAATATAGCTAGGACTATTAAGGTTATAATGTCCTGTTCAGTCATAATAAGCTCATCTTTATTAACTCTAGCGATAATCTTTTCATTATTACTGGTTGATGTAAAAATCACTCTAATTATATTTTCAGTCTTAGTTTCTAGTTATCTAATTCTTTACCGATTAGCAAAATTGAAACTTTATAATAATGGTAAAGTAGTTTTTTCTTCTTCGACATCCATAATCTCACTTGGCAAAGAGTCAATTTATTCCATAAAAGAAATCATCATAAAAAATTTATATTCAAAATATATAAATAAATTTGAAAAAATAGATGTAAAACTTCGCAGAAAGCAAGCCTCTTCTCAATTTATAGCTTTATATCCCAGGTATATTTTAGAGGCAATATCAATTTTACTCTTAACGAATATCGCCTATAGTATGGGTAAAAATGAAGTAAATTTAAGCATACTCCCCAAGTTAGGATTTTTTTCACTTGGTTTTATACGTCTATTGCCTGCAATCCAACAAATTTATTCAAGACTAAGCAATATTAGAACTTTTCTATCTTCTATAGAAGCACTAAATTCTGTTCTTGTTTCGAAAAAAGAATTCAAGAAAATAGAAATTGAGAATACTGAAATTAAGTTTCCTCCTATTAACAAAAACATAGAAAAAATAATACGAGCAGAAAACATTTCATTTAAATATCCAAAAGGTCAAAATGAAGCGATAACAAATCTAAGTCTTACTTTTGAAAAAGGTAAACATTATGCAATAGTTGGCAAATCAGGATGTGGTAAATCTACTTTAATTGATTTGCTTTTAGGAATTTTAACCCCTACCAAGGGAAATATATATTTTTACGATATCAATATAAAGCAGCCACAATTTCGAAATTTTTATTATACAAAAATAGCCTACGTCCCACAAACGCCAATAATTCTTAATGAAAGCATTAAAAATAATATTATCCTTGATTCTGATAGTTTTTTTGATGAAGAGTATCTTTATAAAGTAATTAAATCAGTGAACTTAGAAAATTTTGTTCAAAAGAACGGAATAAATTTTTTCTGCGGGGAAGATGGAATTAATCTTAGTGGGGGACAGCGACAACGAATAGCCATAGCAAGAGC
>MDSZ01242829.1_pt1 | contig 16248 bp, 14 predicted proteins | sample 811201 | NCBI WGS metagenome assembly MDSZ01 (sample SAMN05326647, study PRJNA326480) | marine metagenome | isolation source: seawater | place: Indian Ocean: North | collected 2010
ACAAATAAAACCTAAAATAAAAACCTGAGCTCAGTAATGAAACTTTTGGCAGTGAACTAAATATGGAATTTAAAATAATGTATACAAAAAAAACTAAAAAAAAAATTGAGTAAATATTATAAAAATACCTGGTATTTTTTTTTCTAATCATTTGAAAAAGGAAAATTAATCCAGATAATGATAAAAAAAGATCTGGTAAAAAAGGTCCTGAAGGATAAGAAATTATAACTAGTAAACTTAAATATATTAAAAAATTGTTAGGAAAATTTATTTTTTTTAACTCGTAAAAATTATTCATTCAAACTATATTTTATAAATTATTTTTTAATTAATAAGATCTAGTAAATTTTTGTGAATTTTCTTTAGATTTTATTTGATCATAAATCCAATTATAAGTTTTTTCTAACCCATCTTTTAACGAAACTGACGGCACCCAATTAAGTTGATTTTTTAAGTTTGTATTGTCACTCGATCGTCCTCTGACACCTTTTGGCTTGTCAAGTAAATATTTTTTATTTACTTTGAAATCAGAAATTTCCTCTATCATTCCAATCATTTGATTAATAGATACCTGTTCATCACTTCCTAAGTTAAAAACTTCAGATGTATCAGAATTAAATAGTTTTTGAGTACCAATTAAACAGTCATCTATAAACATAAAGCTACGAGTTTGTTCTCCATCTCCCCAAACTTCTATTTCTTTTTGATTGTTTATTTTTGCATTAATTATTTTTCTACATAAAGCTGCAGGTGCCTTTTCTCTGCCTCCATCAAAAGTGCCAAGGGGACCATAAACATTATGATATCTCAATACCCTAGTTGGTAATCCAAAATCTTCCGTGAAGTGTCTGCACATCCTTTCGCTAAAAAGTTTTTCCCAACCATAACCATCCTCTGGTTCGGCTGGATATGCATCTTGCTCTTTTAATCCAGGTACAAAAGTTTCCTTTTGTTTTTGACCATTGTAAACACATGCGCTTGAAGAAAAAAAATATTTTTTAATGTTATTTTTTAAACACGCTCTTAGTAAATTTGTATTAATCAAAACAGACAGCATACATTCTGCTTTATTATTTTCAATAAAGCCCATACCCCCCATATTACATGCCATATTATAAATGTAATCTACGCCTTGAGTAACTTTTAGACAATTGTCATATTCTTTTAGATCTAAACAATAATTTTTATTTTGATCGAAAATTTGAAACCAATACTCAAGTGGTTTAACATCAGCACAAATCACTTCATGACCTTGTTTCATCAAATCATTTACAAGATGTCCTCCAATAAATCCGCCTGCTCCGCAAATTAAATATTTCATAGGCTTTATATACATTTTTTTTTAAATTTTAGTAGAAATAAATTGGTATTTAATAATTTTACTGAAAAAAAAATTTAGTGAAATTAGAGGTATTTTTTTAATTATAACATAAATTAATTTAAAGAATTACATCAAATTATCTCATATAATATAATCTTCGAATTAAATGCAAAATTACACAATTTTTATATCATTTTTTAACTCTTATCCCATTACAAGTGGAGCCTCAGCTGTGAGTACCAATTTATTTGAGTCTTGGCCAAATAAAAAAAAAAAACTTTTTCAATTAAATCATGAAAAAAATAAATTTAAAAAAAATATTTACAACTTTAATATATTTTCAAATAAATTTTATTTTAAATTTTTTTTTTTAATTCCATACACTTTATTTATCTATTTTAAAATTAGAAATAAAAAAGTTGATCAGGTAGTTTTTGAGGGAGCTAGTTGGACTGGATATATTTACTTTGTTTTTTTTTTTTAAAAATATTCTTAAAAAAAACAAAATTTATCTATCATTCACATAATGTTGACTTTCAATTTAGGCAACATAATTTTTTGATGAATAAAATTTCATTTTTTTTTGAAAAAAAAATACTAAAAAATTTTGATATTAGCACTGCAGTTTCAACTGAAGATTGCCAAGATTTTAAAAAACATTTTAATATTACTAGTCAAATTCTTCCTAATGGGGTTGTTTTTATTAAAAAATTTTTGAAAAAAGTAAAAAAAGAAAATTATATTTTATTCTCTGGATCATTAGCTTTCTCAGAAAATAAAAAAACTTTTGATAATCTTTTAAAAAATGAATTTAAGATTCTTCAAAAATATTTCCCAAAAATAAAAATTTATCATACAGGTGGTGGAAAATTTAGATATTATCAAAATATTAAATACATCAAGGAATTAGGAACTTTAACATTAAATGAATATTTACAATATCTTCAAAAATCACTTTTGGTAGTAGTACCTTCTCTAAAGGGACCAGGAACAAAAGTAAAAGTAATTGAAGCCTTAGGATATGAAAAAATACTTTTAACTTCAAAATTTGGAATGCGTGGTATCGATAATAAATACTACAAACATATTGTGTATGAAGATTTAAAGCAATTTAAAGATAAAATAATTAAAATCAAAAAATATTCAAATAAAAACCAAATTTATAAAAAAATTGGTAAACACTATAGAAATTTATATGATATGAAAATTTTAAGTAAAAAATTTTATGATAAAAACTTTTGATATATATTTAAGCTTTATAGTTGCAATAAGCGTTTATGCAGCATTTAATATTAATCCTAATCAATTCTGGGGATGGAATGATGATGTTTATAATCTTTTTGATATTATAATAAATCTTATTAGATTTTTTTTTCCAACAATTTTATTAATAGCATTTTCAATATATCTTTTTAAAAAAATAGATCCTAAAAAAATTAAAAAAGAATTATCAATTTATTATTTTCTTTTGCTATCAAGCTATATTTTAATTGTTATATCTAGCACACCCATCACAGAAAAAAATTTTTCTGGAAATGAAAATTTATATTTATTTACTTACTTTAATATATTTTTTTTAATTTTTTTAATTAATAATTTTTTTTCAAAAAAGGTATTGTTTGCACACTTTATTTTTGTTTTAATAACGTATTTCATCATCATTGTTGGAGCGCAGATTTTTAATTATATAGCTAATTATAAGACTTTTTATCTATTGATGGATCAGATAATAAACATCAGATCGTCTAAATTTTTTCAACTTAATAATTATGGTCTATTGGGTAATTCTTCATTAAGAAGTACTGGATTTGCAAGGATTGTTCTGCTTTTATGGACAATCTCTCTATACTATCAGTTTTTAAATTTAAAAAATATTAAACTAATAAATCTAATTGGTTTATGTTTAAGTTTTTTAATAATTTCATTGCAATCTAAATTTGCTGTAGCTTCATCTTTGATAGTTTTATTATTTTTTACTTTAATAATTAAAACTTCCTTAAAAAATTTAATTAAAATTTTTTTAATAAATTTAATAATACCAATTATTGTTTTTCAATCTTCTACAATGTTACTAAGTAAATATGTTCATCTTGTAAGTGAAAAACAAGACAATTTGCCATTAGCAAAAGGGAATAGGTATGAGTCATTAGTTAAATCAATTGATGAACAAACTAAAATAAATATTATAGACAAACTTGGGGTTGATAAGAATCTTTTTATACTAAAAGATGAAGAGGTCTATTTATTTTTAGGTGAAGCAGATGAAAGATCACATGCAATAGATGACGAAAAAGTATTAAATTACATTTCTAAATTAGAAGATTTACTTGCCCAAAAGTTATTAACTGATGAAGAAATAATAATAGTAAAAAAATTAATTAAAATTAGGAACCTTTATAAAAAAAATGAGATTAAATATGGAGCTCTTGAAAATTATTTTTATGAAACTCTTACATCTACTTCCGTAGCTTCTGAAGTTACTTCTGGTCGGTCAACTATATGGAAAAGACAATTAAAATATATAAAAGAAAATAATTATTTAATATTGGGAAAAGGAATTATGGCAGATCTTAAAATTTTCAATATTACAGCATCAAATAGTTTAATTTACTCTTGGTTGAGTGGTGGAATTTTTTCAGTAATACTTTACTTTTTGACAATTACATTAATCACTTTTAAATTACTTAAATTTTTGATAACAAATTTTAGAAAACAAGTTAATAACAATCAAATATTATTTTTTACTGTAATAGGCATATTTTTTTTAAGATCAATTGTTGAAAATAGTTTTATGTCAATTAATTTAGATTTAGTAATTATACTTTTTGCTTTTGAATTATTAAAATATGAAAAATCAAATTTTTTTGAATTTGAATTTAAAATCTTTAGAAAATAAATTATAATAAATATAAATAGCAAAAGTTTTAAACAATCTTAAAATTCTTCTTTTAGTATCTGTTCTTAATCTCCAGGCCCATTCTAGATTTAAATTAGAAATAATCTTAGGTGATCTTTCTATCGAACCGGATGCTATTGCTAGACCTCCACCAATACAAATGATTTTAAAATTTTTAATTTTTTTTGAGATATGAAATGCTAGTTGTTCTTGCTTAGGAGTTGGTAAAGTAATTATATATAGGTTTTTATCACTCAATTTAATAGATAAGTCTTTAATTATCTTTTCAATATTTCCATGTTTAGTTTTTTTATGTTCAATTTTTTTATTAAATCTATTCTTTAAAAAATTACTCTCTGGAGTATTTAAATTGCCTAAAACTACTATTTTCTTTATTTTAGATGGTATTTTAATTTTTGAAATTAACTCAAAACCAGGAATTTTTTTAATCTTTAAATATTTTTGACCAAAAATACCATCTGGCCACATTAATAAATCTTTATGGTATTTAATTTTTTTATTTCCAATTAAGGCTAAAAAAGCAAGATTAAGAGCAGAAAGTATAAACTTTTTCTTAGTAAAAATTAATTTTAAATCAGAAACGTAATTTAGTTTATATTCTCTTTCTCTTTTCATAAATAATTAGATAAAATTGCTCATAAAATAGTATAAGTCATTAAATGAAGAAACTAAAATTTTCAATCATTACGCCTTGCAGAAATCGTGTAAACTATTTGAGGGAAACAATAGAGTCTGTCTTAAATCAAACAGCCTTTAAAAAAAATATATGCGAAATGCAATATATAATAATAGATGGTGCCTCCACAGATGGTTCAAAAGAATTGATAGAAGAGTATGCAAGAAATAATCAAAATATAGAATTTATAAGTGAAAATGATGAGAGTATGTACGATGCTCTTAGAAAAGGTTTTGAAAAATGTGATGGAGATATAATTTCTTATATAAACGCTGGTGATTTATATAATTTTAATGCATTTGAGATTGTAGACATTGCTTTTAAGTGTTCAGATAAAATTAAGTGGCTAACAGGTGGAAAATATATTTATAATGAAAATTCTCAAATAATAAGAAATGTAATTCCCTATAACTATCGACCAAGACTTATTCAATCAGGTGTATATGGTAGATTTTTACCATTCATTCAACAGGAGTCTACATTTTGGAAAAAAGAATTAAATGAATTAATTGATTTAGATAAACTTAAAAAATTCAAACTCGCCGGTGACTATTATATATGGTCGTCTTTTTCTAAAAAATATAAAATAGAGATTATTCAAACACACCTTGGTGGGTTTAAAATACATGCCAATCAATTATCAACCATGACTTTAAAGGGAAACTTAACTTATCAAAAAGAAGTAGATATGTTTAAAAAAAAAATTGGCCTTATAGATTTTTTTTACATCATCATAGATATCATTCCATGGACAATATTAAAATATTCTAATGATATTTTTGGATACATTTCTAATCATATAAGATTTGATTTAAATACATCTAAATTTTCATATAGAGGTGAAGATAAAGATGAAATTTATTGTTGGGCGTGTGATTTTGCTACAAATAGGGGTGAGGGTAAGCTAGGTAACAAATTTTTAACAGGTAAATTTGAGGAAAAAAATATTCATGTTAAAACAATCTCTCAAAAATTTTATTTTGATAAAAATCAAATTAATAAAAATTCATTTACTGAAAATAAAATTAATTTAAATTTTACTGAAAGTTATTTAGCTCCACTAATTGGAATTTTTTGGTTATGGTGGAAATATTTGAATGGAAAAAAAATATGCTATTTAAATTTTTTGCCACTTTGGAATTCATTTTTGTTTATTTTATTGCCTCCAAAAACTATTTTAGGCCCTATTACAGGTTCAGTGCACAGAGGTAAAATTAAAAATGTTCAAACATTAATAAGAAAATATTTATTACCAAAGCTTTATTACATAAACTCCAAATTATTACTTTTAAGGAAGCAAAAATTAATATTTGCAACTAGTTTATTAAGAAAATATTTTAAAGAAGATAAATATTTAAATTTAAAATTTGGCTATATATTAGAAAATATTAAATATAGTGAGTACAATAAGTCTAAAGAGATAGATATAGCAATCTATTATAGAGAATATGATACAAAATCAAATGAGCTATTTAGAAAATTGATAGAATATTGTTCTAACAAAAAAGAAATTAATTTTGTCTATTTTGGTCATAAATGTGATCAATTTTCAGATAATTATCTTGGATTTATTACAAACAAAAAAGTAATTGATATTTTGAAAAAAACTAAATTCTCAATTTTGAGTGAGGAAAATTTTGAGTCTTTTTTTGCGGGTGAGTGCTTGGCCAATCATGTTAATATATTTTATGATCCATCAAAAATGAAAAAGCCAGAATATTTAAATAATAGCAAAAAGTTAATAGATTTAAATTATGATAAATATGAAGAGTCAATTTCAATAATTGAGTCAAATATAAAAAATTTTGATAAATTAGACTTTAGTTATAATTAAAATAATTTATTTTTTATAAATATTTATGCCTGTTAAAAAGTCGTTATTAATTGTTGGTTCAAGAAGTTTAATTGCACAAAATATAAAACAAAAACTATATACAAAATATAAAATAAAATTTTTAAGTTTTAAAAGAGCAAATAAATTATCAAATAAAATATTATGCAATTTTAATTACATAATAAATTGCTCATTTGACAAAAATTGTTTCAATAACAAATATAACTCGGATGTCATAATCTGTAATAAGTTAAAAAATAATTTATCTAATACTAAATTTGTGATGTTAAGTTCAAGCAAAGTATATGGAGTCAGCAAAAAAAATTCTGAAAGCTCAAAATGCTTACCTATAACCAAATATGGTAGATATAGACTTAAGACAGAAAAATATTTACAAAAAAAACTGAAAAAAAATTTATTAATTTTACGAGTGTCTAATGTAATAAATTTTGATTTAAGACTAAATAGTGCCTCAAAAACTACCATAAATACAATGTTAATTGATTTAATAAAAAAGAAAATAATTACGATACCAAAAAAAAATACTATTAAGGACTTTATAACTATAGAATATTTATTATGTTGTTTAGAAAAACTTTTGAAAAAAAACCACTATGGGATATTCAACATAAGTAGTAATATTAAAATATCTCTTTATGAAGTTTCAAAAAAACTAATAAACGGTTTTGGTATGGGTAAAATTAATTTTATTGATAATATCACTGATAATTTTACTATAAAAAACTATAAAATAAAAAAAATTACAGGTAAGAACTTAACTAAAAATAACATTTTAAAAACAATTGAAGAAATAGGTATAAAATTAAAAAACAAAAAATTATGATTAAATTTTTTATTTCAGGAGGTGCTGGTTTTATAGGTTCACAGCTTTGTGAAGAAATACATAAAAGTTTTCCAAAAGCTCAATTAGTTATTTATGATAAACTTACATATGCAGGGAATCTTAAATTTTTAGATCAAATTATTAAGAGTAAGAGAGTAAAATTTATAAGGGGTGATATAGTTGATTATAAAAAATATTATAAATATCTTAAAAATATAGATTTTGCTATCAATGTTGCGGCAGAAAGCCATGTCGACAGATCTTTTAAAAATTCCTTGTTATTTACTCGTTCAAATACTTTGGGTGCACATACATTTGTTCAAGGTTGTATTGAAAATAATGTAAAAAAAATATTACAAGTAAGTACTGATGAGGTTTATGGACAAACTTTGAAAGGACAAAAAAATGAGCAAAGTTTAATGAATCCCACAAACCCTTATTCTGCTTCTAAAGCTGCTGCTGAAATAATTATTAATAGCTATAAGTTTTTTGATTCAGATAGGATATTGACCGTCAGAGGTAATAATATTTATGGAATAAGACAGTTCCCTGAAAAATTAATACCTTCTTGTATCGTGAATTTAATTAAGAATAAAAAAATTAAACTTAATGGTAACGGAAAACATGAGAGATGTTATTTATCTGCAAAAGATTTCGCGGCTGGAATTGTTTTGCTACTAAAGAAAAACAAAATTGGAATATACAACATAGGAAATGATATTTATTTTAAAAATTATCAAGTTGCTAAGATAATTTGTAAACTTATGGGTAAAAATTATAAAAATAATGTAGTTTTTATTCCAGATAGACCGTTTAATGATAAAAGGTATTCAATATCAATTAACAAAATCAAAAAATTAGGCTGGTATCCAAAAAATCAATTAGTTGAAGATCTTCCAAGTATAATCAAATGGTATAAAGAAAATTTAAAAATTTTTAAATAACAGCTAAATATTATAAATTTAAGAAATTTTTTGGTTAGATTATTTTAATAAATATTTTATTTTTGATTTTATTACTTTGTGAAGTGTTTTGTGTCTTATATAAGAAAAAATTCTCAAGAAAATATTATTTGAATAAAATAAATTATATTTGTTAATTAGTTCAAAAAATTCTTCTTTTAATTCCTTTTTATTTGAAGATAACGCATTTGGCAAAATTCTAAAACATGCTAAAAATTTATCTAAATAAATTCCATTATAATTTTTAAATAAGAAAAACAATAAGTCATATTCAAAAGAATATTTAAAATTAATATCAAATTTTTTAAATGTATAATTTCTAAAAAAAAGTGCTCCGGTAAAAATTTGATTATAAAAAAACAATCTTTTTATTTTTTTAAAAGGAATATAAGCATAAAAATATTTTATGAATTCATCATATTCATCAATATTGATAAAATTACCAACTAGATAATCATAATTTTTTATTTCTTTTTCAACATCATTTAATACATTTTTATCAAAATAATAATCATCAGAATTTAACCAACACAAAATATCACCATTTGAATTTTCAAATCCGACGTTTAAAGCATCTGCAACACCTGAGTCTTTTCTAGTGATTAATTTAATTTTTTTGTTATCTACTTGAAATTTATTTATAATCTTAATCGTATTATCGATTGATTGATTGTCACAAATAATCACTTCATAATTTTCATATGTTTGTTCGACGATACTGTTTAATGTCTTTTCGAGAAATTTTTCAGAATTAAATGTAGGTATAATTATGCTAAATTTAAGCATTTAATATTTTTTTATAAACTTGCGAATACTCCAAATATGTTTTTTTATAACTAATAAGTTTTAAAATATCTTTTCTAATCAATTTATTGTTAATTTTTTTAGTCATTAACCATTCAAACATTTTTTCAAAATTTTTACTATTAAATTCATTTAATACTAAACCATTTTTATAGTTTGTAATAATTTCTGACGTACCACTATTTTTATCACATATTATTGGTAAACCTGTGGATAACGCCTCCGTAGCAACATTTGGGAAATTATCTGAATTTGATGGAATAACTAAAGCATCAGAGTTACAAAAATATTTTAATAATTTATTTTGTGAAGAAACATAGCCAATATTTTTTAATTTAAAATTTACATCTTTATAATTTTTTTTATCTTCACCAATAGTAGTTAATTCAAAATTATATTTTTTATCAAGTTTATTTAAAACTTTCTTTAATTTTTCAAATCCTTTTCTTTTGTCTGAAAAACAATTAAAAGCACAAAAAACTAACTTTACTTTATCTTTTTTTTTACGATTAAATATTTTAATTTTGTTAACCTTAAAGGGGCTTCTAATGAGATATTTTTTTTGTTCTTTAAATAAATTACTTTTTCTTAATTTAGAAAGCATCCATAAACTTGGTGAAATAAAAGTTATTTTTTTTTTTCTTAAATATTTATGTTTCTTTAACCAAATAAATTTAGGGATATCAAAACCAAGGCTATCATTATTAAATTTTGAGTAACCTTTAATAAATCTTTTATTAAGAGTATAATGTTCTGTACCACAAAAAGCCCACATATCATGTAATGTCCAAACTATTGGTTTTCTTATTTCGGCAATCTCTTTAATAGAAATCATCTCATTATTTATCCAATGTAAATTTACAATATCTACATCCATCTTATTGATAAAATTTGTTAACCCAGAATTAAAAAAATTAAATGAATTTTGGCAATTATTTCTAATTAAATAGTCCAATATTTTTGCAATATAGTTTCTTATTCGGAAAAAAAAAATTTTCTCTTGCTTGTATAAGATTACATTTTTATTATTTCTATTTTTATATGATCTATCTATAACTAAAATTTTTGAGTCTATATTATTTTGCTTTAAACTTTCATGAATTCTATACGCAGATATATTTGCACCTCCAAAATGGTCAGAAAAAGTTACGTGCAAAATTTTCATTTATTTTTTTTAAGAAAATCTCTGTAAGATAATTTTAAACCATCTTTAATATTTATTTTTGGATATATTCTCAGTTTTTTTTGTCTACTTGTATTTAAAAATTTTCTTCTCACTCCGTCAAGTTTATTTAAATTAAATAAAACTTTTCCCTTATATCCAACTGTTTTAGAAATCAGTTCAGCTAAATTTTTTATGGTATATTCATTTCCTGAACCAATATTTATAATAGAGTCTCCAGCTGTAATATCTCTAAATTTTTTTTTTGGTATAGTCATTAATTTATATACCAAGTTGGCAAGATCATCCGTATAAAGTAATTCTCTTTTAGGTTTACCTGTGCCCCAAAGAGAGATTTTTTTTTTATTATTTTTTTTTGCTAAATGTAATTTTCTTATTAGTGCTGGAACAACATGTGAATTTTTTTCATCATAGTTATCATTCAATCCATAAAGATTGTTTGGAATTACACATCTTATATCCATATTGTATTGTTTATTATAACTTTGAGCTAATTTTATTCCTGCTATCTTTGCAATTGAATAAAATTCATTTGTAGTTTCTAGTTTTCCATTTAATAAGTCTTTTTCACTTATTGGTCTTTTAATGTTCTTTGGATAAATACATGATGAACCTAAATATAAAATTTTTTTAATTTTATTAAGATATGCTGCATGAATAAGATTTGATGCTATAGCTAAATTTTCATAAATAAAATTTGCAGGATAATTAGAATTAGCATAGATACCACCAACCTTAGCTGCACAAATATACAATTCATTAATTTTCTTTTTTTTAAAAAAATTAAAGACTTTTTTTTGATCTAATAGATTTAAATTTGATCTTTTTTTAAATAAAACATTTTTCTTTTCATCTTTTAACTTTTTAAAGATTGCCGAACCCACCATCCCATTATGTCCAGCTATAAAGATATTGTTAGTTGACATTATTTGCTAATTTTATTTATTTTATTAAATTTTTTTTAATAATTTGGCTATTTTTTAATATTCTTTTGTTAACTTTTTTGCCAATAACTGAATAAAACTCATGCGCTGGTATTCCACCACCTGGTCTTTTTACTGTTAAATTATTTTCAGTAAGTTTTTGAAATTTTTTTATATTCTGTTTGGCAACAATAGAATGATGGGCCCAATTTCGAACTGCAACTTCTTTTTGATGAATTTTTTTTGTATTTCCTAAAGCTAACTTGATAACTTCTGCACCTTCAACCATCATTTTAAATTCATGTGGCTCTAACGAAACTTCAAAATCTGGTCCTTCTAAATTTCTATTAAGCGTAAAATGTTTTTCAATTGCTTGTGCGCCATTTGCGACAGCCCCAAGTGAGGTCCATATATCACTCGTATGATCTGAATGACCCACTAAAATATTAAATTTAGCTTTGTATAAGTTTATTAGATTTAGGTTTACAAATTTTGGTGGACAAGGATAAATTGATGTACAGTTCATAATCATGAAATTAGCTTTATTCTTTTTTAAATAACCCACTATAAATTCTACCTCTTTTAAAGTGCTCATTCCTGTAGATAAAATTAAAGGTTTCCTGGTTTTAATAATTTGATCGATTAATGGTAGGTTCAACATTTCACCTGAGCCTGTTTTAAAACCTTTAACACCTAATTTATTTAAAACTTTTACCGCCTCCGGACAAAAGGGGGTGCAGAGATATTGAATATTGATCTTTTTACAGTATTTAATGAGTTCTTTATGGTCGTTTATAGTCAAATTATAATTATCTAATATTTGATCTAAACTACCTCCCCAAAACTTAATTTTGTTTTTTAACATCTCTGACTCAGGGATATGCATTTGGAATTTTATTATATCAGCACCAGATCTTTTTGCTGTTAATGCCATTTGTTTAGCGACATTTAAACTACCTAAATGCTCTACCGCTGCTTCGGCAATAAAAATTACCTTATTTTTTCTATTAAAATCGATGTTACCAATTTTAAATTTCTTAATCATTTTAAATATTCTTAAATTTTTTTATATCAAAATAAACGGTATTATATATCTTATTATTTCTAATTGTAACATTTTTCGAATTTATTTTTAATTTTTTTTTTTTTAAAATGTTATTGAACATAGTTAAATTTGAAACAGCTGTTCCTCTACCAACATTATATACTTCGCCAATTTTACCTTTGTGCATAGTTTTATAAATCATCTTAACAACCTCACTTATATGAACATAATCTCTTTTAAAGTTTTTATATATAATAATTTTTTTTTTTAAAGAATGATTATAATCATATGCTTTTCTTAAAAAAAATTTTTCCGACATCTGTTCACCAAATATATTTGAAATCCTCGCTAATATTATTTTAGTTTTAAATTGAGTAGAATGATTTAAAGCATACATAGTTTGAAATGCCTTTGACAATCCATAATTATTAACTGGATTTAAATAATCATTTTCATTGAATCTATCTTTATAATTTCCATATTCTGCAATACTTCCAATCAAAAGAATTTTTGGCTTATGTTTTAAATTATAACTTGTATCTATAATATTTTTTGATATCTCATAGTTGATTCTAATATTGGTATTAAAGTCTTTAGAATTAATACCTATCATATTCCAAATATATTTTGGTTTAATCTTATTTAGACAAAAATTAATTTTTTTTTTATTGTAAGTATCAATATTAATGAAATTTTTTTTTTTTATTTTTTTTCTTGTTACAACAAAAACTTTTTGTTTTCTCTTTATCAACTCTTGATACAAATTCTTAGCTAAATAACCGCTATGACCAAAGATCAAATTTACTTTCATTAATTAAATTGTGTATAATTTAGATTTCAAAGTTGATGTTTTATCTTGTTCTTTAAACCATTCATAAGTTTTTTTAAGTCCACTATCAAAATTTACTTTTGGTCTCCATTTTGTAATTTTTTTTATTTTTTTATTTGCTCCTAATAGCTGATCTACTTCTGATTTCTTAGGTCTTAATCTTTTTTTTGCAATTTTTAATTTTTTATTTTTTCCAGAAATTTTTATAATTTTTTTAGCTAACATACCAATTTGGATTTCTTTACCACTAGAAATATTTATAGTTTCACCGATAGTTTTTTTTGTCTCTAGAATGTCTAAAAATGCATTACATATATCAATTACATAGTTATAATCCCTAGTAGGTTTCGCATTTCCAATCTCAACATTGTTATAATTATTTAACAACTGAGTTATAATGGTTGGTATAATAGCTCTTGATGATTGTCTGGGACCATAAGCATTGAATGGCCTAACAATTGTCACTGGTAAATTAAAAGATCTAAAATAAGACTCACCCAAGTGATCTGATGCTATTTTAGATGCACTATATGGTGATTGCGCTTGAAGAGGATGATTTTCATCTATTGGAGTATATTTTGCAGTTCCATAAACTTCAGATGTTGAGGTTAATAATATTCTTTTTATTTTATTCATTTTACAAGAATTCAATATATTCATTGTACCTTTTACGTTAGTTTCATAATAACTTTCTACAGCTACATAAGAATATGGAATACCAATAAGAGCAGCCAGATGAATTACAGCATAATGCCCTTTGATTAATTTATTCATCATATCTGCATTAGTTATATCTCCACTAATAATTTTTAAATTTTTATTATTATAATTTTCTAACCAACCCCAATTATTTTTTGAATTATATTTTACTAGAGCTGTAATCTTATACTTTCTTTTAATTGCTACATCTACAAGATGACTTCCGATAAACCCTCCGGCTCCTGTTATCAAAATTTTTTTCATTTTAATTATTTAATGTATGAGTCTGTTTTTTTTGAGAAAGCAACTTACCTTGGTTAATAAAAAAATTCAAATTAGGTTTTTGTTTCATCGTTTTTTTTACACTATTGAATGATCTTATCCCAAGTTTTTTTGGATCTTTTCTATAATATTCAATTCTTTTAACTCTATGAGTTAAAGAATGAATGTTTTCCCTTATGTATAAAAAAGTTTTCCCTATTTGAGTCTCTTTTTTACTTACTAAAAATTGCTTAGGATCTTTAGACAATAAATACTTCCTATATTGTATTAAGTTTAATGGTTTAATATACACATTTTTTGATATTTTTCTAATTGGACTACGTTGAATTACTATTGGTTTTTTTCCTAGACATATTGACTCTACATGGGCGGTACCATGAAATGTAATAATTTTTTTAGCCGAAGAAATTAAACGAAGATTAGAATACTCGTACTTAATCAATACGATATTTTTTGGTTTTTTTTTATAAATTTTTTTGAGTAAATAATTAAAAACTTTTACTTGATCCTCACCCCATTTTTTTGCGATAGGGTGTATTTTGAAGTACCATATTTCATCGGAGTCTTTAATTATCTTTAAAGTTTCGTTTATCCAGTGAAAATAATCTGCCAGAATTCTTTTTCTGTCAATTACATTAAAAGGAGAGTCTTTAAAGACATGTAATAAAACTAAATTAAAATTACCCTCTACATTTAATTTTCGATTTTTGTTAGTTGAGTAATTTGCTGTTTGATAATTACCTTTTCCTTTTAACCTTTTTTTCCAATATGCATTTATAAATTTTGGTTTTTTAAAAAATTTATTAAATAATTCTAATTTTACATCTGACCAAGAAACATCCTTATTTATTTTTTGTTTATAAATTCCTGTTATTGCTTGACAAAAAGTGTCTATTTTTTCTTCACGAAATGAAGCTAACATAAACCTTTCATAGTATACTGAATGAGACAGAAATGCTGCTGAAACATTCATTGCTGACAGTTTCTTAGCCAAACTGAATTTATAAACACCATATGTTATAATTTTTAGTTTTTTGAAAAAACTAATATCTTTATTATCTTTTTTTGAAATATTTATTTGATCCCAAGATCCATGTAAAAGTTGAGAAAACGTCCAATTCAATTTGTGTGATAAAATATTTTCACGGTTAAGAGAAAAGTAAATTTTTAAAATTAAAAAAAAATTAATTATTCCACTTAATAATACAAAAATTTTTTTAGGTCTATTAATTGTTGTAATTTTAAATTCCTTAAAAAAAAAATTTAAATTAGGATTTTTTTTGACTAATTCTTTATCTAAATCTTTTTCTACAATTATTTCTTTAATATTATCTTTTTTTGCATAACCATATATCAATGGTAATAACCAAAGAATTTGCTCATGCATCCAACCAGATCCTATATAAATTTTTTTTTTCATTAACTGAAATTTACATTAAATTTTTTTAATTCATCAAAACTTCCAGCATCTGACCAATTTTCAGTAACTGGATAAGCTACAATTTTTTTATTTTTTTTAGATAATATTTTAAATAATTCAGGCATATCAAAAAATTTATTTTGAGGTATTAATTTAATTACCTTCGGATTAATTAAATATATTCCTGCATTTACAAAAAACTTTTGCACAGGTTTTTCATCTATACTTTTTAACGAAATTTTATCTAAATTTACCACGCCATATGGCACTTGAAAGGTATATTCTTTTACACACATTAATGCATCTGCTCTATTTTTTTCGTAATATTCAATCATTTTTTTAAAATCAAGTTCAGTAATTATGTCACAATTCATCACTAACAATGGATCAACAATTTTTTCACTAAGCAAACTTAAAGAACCTGCAGTTCCCATTTTCTTTTTTTCTTTTAAATATTTAATTGAAACTTGAAATTTTTGTCCGTCTCCAAAATATTTTTCAATTAATTG
>MDSZ01106406.1_pt1 | contig 16244 bp, 10 predicted proteins | sample 811201 | NCBI WGS metagenome assembly MDSZ01 (sample SAMN05326647, study PRJNA326480) | marine metagenome | isolation source: seawater | place: Indian Ocean: North | collected 2010
AGAGATGTTATATACTATCCTAAAAATGAAATACATATATTAAATAGAAAGAATTTAGGGTTAAATAAAGGACAAAACCAGTTTGATTATAATTTTGTTATTTATAATTACGAAGGCGAGAATAATGAAAACGAAGAGATAATACTACCAAATAGTTGGAGTAACCTTGGGAAAGTTGCAGTAGTTAACGTTAGTGATTTACCTGTTACAGTTTACAGCTTTGATAAAGATCATACAGCAACTGTCAATGCTCAATCTGTTTTATATATAGATGATGAGGCTTTTAGCTCAAGTAATCCGCAAAATTTAAAAGTTGAAGAAGATGTATTTACGCAAGGAGGCTATACTTTTACTGTTAGCGATCTTACTTGTATCATAGAGAAAGCAGGTAAGGAAGACTCTTTTATAGTTAGTAAGACGGGCCAAATAATTCTTGACCACACAGTTCATAATGATAAAACTTTGTTTGTCGAGCGCGACACATACTTTGTAAGACCTTATCTTTATAATGGCTCGACTGGGGCTAAGTATGATTTTGTTGGTACGAGTACCGGTACGAATTTCGAGTTCAAACTTGTGAACGTATCATTCTCAAAGGTTGCTTTAGAAGGTTTTGATGAGGAAATATACTCAAAGAAAACTTACTCTATGAGGACGATTTCTGCGGAAGAACTTGAGGAATATTATGACCCAGATGCAATTGATTTTTCTCTTATTGAAATTGTTTCCGGAGCTCAGTTGACTGTAGATTACCCTGAGACAAATATAGATAGCGACTATGATTACCACGTATTTGGAAAAGAGCTAAAGCTATCTCTAGATTTTAAATATAGGTCATTAAACCAATCAGAACAAAATGAGATTGATCTTTTTGGCATAAGTGAAGATGCAGATTCTAGCGCATTCTACAGGTTAGAAGGTATAATAGAGGAGAACTTAAGCAAATTAAATATAATCAATATAAGTTATGACAACGTAAAAATAAAATCAGTATCAGTCAAACATAAAGATAGCGGAGAAGAGATAGCTGGATTAAACGACTTAATATTTGAGTATTTTAAACCAGACACTCAAGATGATTTTGTTGGAGAAAATAATTTTAACAGTGATTCCCAAGAGGTAGGAGTACTTAATCAGGCCAATATTGAAGAGCCTTATATAGCGAAAGACGAAGTATTAAGAGTCTCGGTTAGGGATATTATTGCCGATGATACTCCTCAAATTTTTGATGCAGATCTTAATCAGATAATGGCTGATCCAAATGATCCAAATATACTTGGTGAGTTTTATGATGCAGAGCCACTTTCTGTCTCTAGATCAAAAGTAAGATACTTTAAGAAATATATAGAAAAGATACAAGGAATAAACTCTCTAGAAGCGTTTTCTTATCCAGCGGAAGTTTATATACCTCCTGCTGGTTCTATACAAGAAAACTCAAGCTTTACTGTAGTCAATAGTTCTAGGGGAGATATAACGTTAAAAAGTTCAGACGGAAGAAATTTAAATGGTTCGTCGACTAGCTTAACAATAACAAAAGGCACGGCTAAGAAGATTAGCTTCAACAAAAGCGGTTTAGCTTTTTCCGATGCATCAGGTACTATAACTGTTACTACTGTTGGTTCTTCCATATCTGCCTTAGATGGAGGTATATTTGTGGCTAACCAAGTAAATTCAGCTTCGTCTCCTCTAGTATTGAACCCAGCTTTAAATGACTTAAAAGTAGTTAACAATAGCGGTGCTGTTTTATACATAGAGCATAAAGACAAGGCTAGTGGCAAAACCGTAGCTGGTTCTTCTGCATATCAGCTGCCTAATAATACATTTATAGACCTAATAGTTAACCCAACAAATAACAATTTTGAAGTATCTAACCTAAATAAAGATATAGCTTTGACTTTCTTAGCTGATGGGGCTGTGATATCTAAAGATTTATATGAGAATAAGGTAGTTTGCTTTGACGCTAAAAACATAAGCGTAATCTCCTTCGACTCTAAAGCTTTCTTTAATACAACTCTTGTTCCTTTTATAAGGTTAAATGAGTATTTAAGCGAGTCCTCCTTTATTAACATAGAGGCAGCTATGCCTAAATTGGAATTAGGTACTGTTGACGTTAGAGCTAGTCAAAGCGAAATTGTTGCCTCGGGAAGTGGGGATACATTCTATTCAATATCAAATACCTCTGGGGTTCGTCATAAAACCCAAAGTTTTGCTCCTGTATCTGTGTCCTCTTCCGGATTCGGCGCTAGTAAGCTACCTTCCTGTCATATAGGTGAGTTTTTGTTAGATGCTTCAGTTAATAACAAAGTAATATTAACAAGTAAATATTATAAATATCTTTTTTCTAATTCAGCAACAACATCTTTTAGTATATACTGCAGAAATGACGAAGGAGTTGAGTTTTATAATATGAGAAGGTTGGACTCGAAGGGAGAGCTTTTTAATGATGGTAATCAGTTAGTTGGTCCAGCTGACGAACAAGACGCTGGAGTTCAAACTAAAATAGCACTTTCGTGCTCTCAAAGCGGAGCAAGTGACCCCACTATAACAGAGCTAAACACTTATAACGATATATTTCATATCGATACATTTCATAACAATATACTCTACAAGAAGGCGTACTTAAATAAATCATTTTATGCTAACAAGATAATAGTATTTAATCAACCTTACGAATTAATGTACGACTCTTCCTCTGCGGTGAATCTTGCGGCTGTAAACATCTCAGGTAAACCTGCTTACGTATTTAAAAACAAGAGAACTGCTACCAACGAAGATTCTGCAACATATACTTTAAATGCTAATAAAGCAATAGTTAAACATCACGAAACAAGTTACAATGTATCTAGGCCTGTTTACTCTATATCCAGCAATAGCAAAACTTATGTTATAACTCAACCTGCTGATATAACATATACTGGAACATACCCGCTAAATATAATAAACAGTTCAAGTAAAAATGTTAATATAACAGTTGGAGGCAAAGTTAAGAAATTATATTTTGGAGAAAAGGCAACTTACTCTAGTGCTGATAATGTAGCTTACAGAACTTGCCCCGGCTATAACAGAAAAGATTGGTTTCTCAAGCTAAGTGATAGCGAAATTGTCCATTTAGAAAGAGATTTAGATTACTACGACGATCAAGAAAGAGAAATAGAGAATGTCTTAAGAAAGCCTGTAATGATAGACTATAAAAGCGCTAAATATAGATTTTCTAATTTCTTTCAAACTAATTTATACGAGCCGGGCGACGGTCTTTCTGGTTATGAGAGTATAGAAGAATATAATGTATTTTATAAATATGGAATTAAAATATACGGAGATAAAAAGAATCAGGTTCAAAATGTTTTCTTTGACACCGATCCGATAAGCTACATAACAAGCGGCCTAAAATTATCTTGGAATATGCCTAGGAAAGTATTGGCGTACTCTATGCAAACAGGCCATGAAAGACTGGTATTTTGTAAGGAGTTTAATCAAAGGGATGGCTCTATAACATTTAGTGGTATTGAGTCTGGTAAGTATTACGCTCTTGATGACTTTGAAGAGACAGATTTAAATTTTGTGTCTTCTTCAAAAAGAACAAAATCAGAGTTGTATGGCGAATACAAATACGAAGGAACATCTGAACTCAGAAACTTTCAACCTAGCGTAACTTATAATGGGCAAACCTACTTTGCGGGCCAAAAGTTTTTAGGGGTATCTGGAAAATCAGACTATAAAGTATCTCATCCAAAGTTTGGTATACTTAAGGCTTCTCAATTTAATTTAGCTCATTTAGAACAGGATATAAAAGATGAATCTGAGTTTAGGAGCGAGACACTAAATGATATAAACACAGAAATATCTACAAGCCCAAATGTTACTCCCGGATGGTCTGTTATTGAGAGTCAAAATAATAAGAAAGATTTTTTAACAGCCAAGGTCGAAAAAGTTTTTGCTAATAATACCGAAGTTGAAATGCTTTTGGGAAGAAAGTTATCTGATATTGATGGTATATACGACTTTGATGAAATTATAGAAGAGAATGATGAAGGAGAAGAAGTAGAGAAGAAAAGAAGAGAGGGTTACTTTGAATTTAGGATACCTAAAGATGCTGTAGCAGGTAATTATACTATAAACCTTGCTGACGTGGACGCTAAAGGCGAGCAGATCTTAAGTATATTTAAACAGACGGATGATGAATTTGTGTTTAGATTTAAGTTTGGACAAGGAGTGGATTATCCGGGTTTTGAATACCAGATTAAATCAAGTTTAAAGTTTACTAACACTACACAAAAGCACATGTATAGGCTTAGTTTTAGTTCTCAAGACAAACTAGCTTTTAAACCTAGCGGTAGTATAAAGAGCCTTAATCTTAATTTCTCTACTGACTACCATCAAGATTCAAGAATTGCAACAAGTGCTGCAAACACTGAAGGTTCAGCACCAGAGGGTAGTTTTAGTAGGAGAGCCGCTTTGGTTGAGTCAAACAGAATGTTGTCTCTTAAAAATAGTATAGGATATTCTTTTGTTCCTTTTAACAAATTTGAAGACGGTATCCTCAATAAGCTTTACGGAATGTCCTTTATGGCAGAAGCGGATAAAAGAAGGTATAAAGCTATAAGACTAAGGCTTAAAAAGTTATCAAAGAGAGAAATAACATTTGAAGATTTAAAACAAGATATAAAGATTGGTGATTACCTAACAAATAACACAGAGAAAGCTTTATTGCAATATAATCTAGATACAGAGGTAGACTCAATAACCTATCATGATATAGCTAAACCGGGAGGAGTTTTAAAGAGTAGCGCTGTTTGGTATACCTTATCTTCAGATACTGATTCTAATGCTTATGTTAATGGTAATGATATAAAATTAGATGGAGCTTCTGTTTCTAATGGGGATGCGATTGCTCTTGTCAAAAATGGAAACCAACAGGAGGTTAATGTATATTTTGCAGCTAGGGTTACTCGTAGTGAGAGTGGCAATAGAAGCTTTGTAACCTTTAAATTATTAAAAATTTATGAACAGTCAGATACTTTATTAGCTGAGAATACTGTTTCTGTAGCTGCTAATGATTACATAAAAGTTCTTAATTATTTTGATTTAGGTACAGTAGAAGACGGTACTTTTAGGCAGGTCCCTAGTCAGTTGCCGACAATATATGGAACAGAACCTAATACTAGTTTAGATTACCCAATAATGGTAGCAAACCAAACTTTTTACTTAGAGTGCCCTAGAACAGAATCTGGCAATGAAAAAGATGACCCTTGGGGGAGTGATATAGTTAATGGCAATAAGATAAGAGCAAATTTTGAATTATCTACTATAGCTAAATATTGGAATGGAGAGACCAGAACTGGTAGACAATGGCAATTTGAAAATTCAGAAATACTAATGATTGGCGATAATGTATCAACACATTGGGTTGACTTTGATATATTTCAATCAAATAAAAATTTATTATATAGAAGCATTACACAAATAGAAAGGGTAAGCTATTCAGGAAATGAGTATACATATAATGTAAAATTAAATACAAATATACCATATAGATATGTTTACAAAAAGAATACTCATATAAAGTCTGTTGGTTCTTTATCAGCGGATACTGTTAGCGAGTTTTACAATACAAATGAAAATTTAGTGATTGTGGTTACCGGTCAGGATAATGAAGCCGCTAGAAAAGAGTTGATTTACCAAAACATATGCTTGGTTGAGGGCACAGATTACATAGATTTGTCACCACACAAAACAGGCACAGCTGCATTTGATGAGAATATAGCGCAAGTAGATTATTTAGACTACCAAATACCAACTCTTAATAGTGATGAAAGTGTTGGTTCTGACTATACTGTTTTTAGAAATTCAGACCCTTCTTATTTTACAGAAGGTCATGACAGAATAAGCAGCTATTCGCAGAAAGCTGAAAATTTAACTTCAAACGAGTCAGTAAGACCTATAGGGGCAAATAGTTTCAAGGCGGGGCTGTTTTACGATTTAGGTATGCCAGCGATATGTAAATATATATATGCTGAATATGCAGGAGAGAAGTCTTTAGGTTTTTCTATAACTGATTTTTGGGATGGCTTTCTACATAGATTCGGTGGAGAAAGCGAGTTTTATACAGTAAAGCCAAAAGAGATTCGTTACAAAGTACAGTCTTATAATGGCTCAACTTGGTCAGACTTAGAAGAGGAAGATAGTTTAACGGATAGGGTATTTAAGGTAGTTACAAAATCCGTATTATCTTCTAGTACTAAATACAGGCTCGCCATACAGAAAGTAGTAATTGAACATAAGAAGCCTGATGGGGACGGTATGACTACATCGGAAATAGATTACGTTAGACTGCCTTTCAAGTGGACATCCATTATCAAAGATTCAGATTTAGGGGCTTCTGTTAACTCTAGATATACTCAAAATTTAATAGAGAACCACTTAATAGGAAAGTCTGTGTCTTTTCCTGAGGATGGAATTACTAAATTTGGAGAGTTTAGCTATTTAAGAGATGGGGTTCCTTATAATAGATTATACATATTTAATTTAAAACATAATTTAAGGGCTAGCTATAAAGACCCTATTAATAGAGGAGGTATCTCAAAAGTTATAATAACAGATAAGGGTAAAAATTATAGAACTCCACCTACAATAACTATAGATCCTCCCGAAGATAATTCAGGAGATACTGCCACCGCTAGAGCTATAATAGAGAGCGGGAAAATTAAGTTTATAGAGGTGGTAAATAATGGGTCTGGTTATGTCGACCTAGCTAAAGATAAACAAAAGCGAATAGAGCAGTCAAGGACCTCATCTACTCCTTTTATTACTCAGACAACGTCTATAAGAGCTAAGAACAAAAGTCTGGCAGATAGGAGCCTAGACTACGAACAAGGCGTTTCTGCGGCATTCTCGGGCCAAGAAGCGCTAAAATCAATAGGGGTCACAATCACCCCTAATGAGTCCAGTTTGCCTGCAGAAGTTCAAGAAGAATTTGGCCTAACTTTCGAAGAGACAGAGGCGATAGCAAACTCGGTGAAGGGAACTGAAATAAGCACTAACAATAGCTTACCTAAAGTAGATCTCATGGTTGGTTCTTCAGAGGATGACGAAACTTGGTCAGACATACAAGCTCAGGCAGACAGAATACAAGGTATAAGTAACTTCGTAAATGAGACCATTAAGGAATTAAAAGAGTCGGATAGTTACGGAGACGCTTACGTTGACGACCAGCTACGTGACTTAGGAACAGAAGACGACAATATTTATGGAATGTATAAAGAGCACCAAACAGATAAATCTAAAGGTGGCTTTATTAAATCTACTATAAAATTTGATGTTGATGGTAATATTACAGACGTTGTTCAATTTGAAACTCACCCTGATGTAGAAAATGGCTCTGCCGTGGCTGTTGCTAATAATAGTTCGGTAGCAGAATATAGAATAATAAATAATAGGGTAGCTGCAAAAACCACTCCTTGGTTTAGCTCTTTTTCTAGAGAAGACAACCCTAATTTACCTCAATCTTTTGGCCTTATACCCGGAAGTCCCGTGAGTTCAGAGGTCTTTAATAGTTACGCTAGAGCTGTTAATTTTATGCATAAGATAAGAGTAGAGGCTCCTATATTTGCTAGAATAACAAGATACAAACAAATTGAGTACAGGTATATAGACAACCCTATAATGGCGGGATTGACATTTGCTAATGAACCTAATGATGACAGTGCATCTATTGACTCAGGAGATAGAGAATTTTCATTTGGGCATGATGGGATCGAAAGTAATTCTTCTACTTTTAGTTACTTAACGTATGAGAAGAAATCTAAAGTTAACTTCATAACTTATTTTGATCCTTCTGACTCTAAGGTTAAGAAAGCTTACTTCTCTGGTTTTACGACTGACGGTTCAGATGCTACAGAGGGTAAAAATATAGAACTTGCTTCAGAGAACGGTATATGGGATGATGACGAAGACAAACCTCTTAGTGATGCCTTTGAACTCGAAGACGAAAACGACAGTCCGTCCGATATTGGTTTACCTAACATTGTTAACATAAGCACGGATGTGGGCGTGTATTGTAACCCACCTGACTTTTATCAGCCTCATAATAGCTCAGCTTCTATTCCCATAAAGGGTGATGGCATACCTTTGCCTACTACTATCAATAAGAGAGCGTGGGCTTATGGAGGAGAAATAGTATCTCATGCTATTAGTAGTATATATGATGTTAGCGATGATACGGTCCCTTTTAAGCCTTACTACAAAGATGCTAGACAAGTAGGAACTGAGTATGGAGAGGTTCATGTTGAACAGCTCCCTGCTGTGGACAGTGATTTAGTAAATATTAGGAGCGGAGACTGGATAAAAGCAGGATACACTAATCAAATAGTATTCGGATGCCAGACTAATGGTAAGCCTTTCTTCTCCGCTTTCTTAAAAACTACAAAAGTTTGGACAGAGTACGAGGTTGTGTCTAATCCAGAATTTACAGAAACTTTACCTGAAGGAATAAGAGATAAGTACAAGCCGGAGGAGTCAAAGCTTAGATGCAGCTTAACAACAAAAAAAATAAATTGCTCTAATGAGAAGATAGGTAAGGTGAGTAAGAGTGAAGGGTATCATAGTATATGCCGTTCGGGAGGCAAGACTTTCCAAATACAAAATAGTTATGAAGACGTATTTAGTCTTTCAGAAGGCGATGATGTTATAGGGCCAAAGACTATAGTAAATGAGTTTAGTGAGTTAGTTCAATCTGCTGCAAAAGGAGTTTTAAAAGTTGAGCCAGAATTTAATTTAGCTTTAGCGGTCTACTCTAGTAATAAATTTGTAAAGGATATTAATAAAGGTGTTCATAATCCTAATTCTTACATTGGGCCTTGTGAGCATCACTGTATGCCGGGCGAAATAAAAACCCTTACATTAACAGAAGATCCTTTGATATTTGACTTAAAGAAATAATATGGACCCCAGATATATATTCTCTCCTTCTTATAATGAAGAGTTAGGTGAAGATTCTTCATCTACAAAGTCTAGACATAGAAAAATTTTAAAAAAAGAAGTTGAAGAGAAAAGCCCTGAGCTACCTAGTAAAAGAGAGATGGCCGCTAACTTAGGTAAAAGCTTACTTAGGACAGCTAAGGCCGCTTTAGCAGGGGATAGTATATCTGCTGCAGACGAAGTTAGAGAGAAGAGAAGCCAGCTATGCCTTTCTTGCCCTTGGTATATGAAGGAAAGCAAACGATGCGCTAAGTGTGGGTGCGTAGTGCCTATGAAAATATATTTAGCAGAAGAGTCGTGCCCTATAGGTAAATGGTGACAAGCGCTTTTATTTCAAACACATTTTAGGCCCGTAGCCAAAGTCTCTTATATAATGATTCTTTTTAAATTCTTCTACAGATTTTATCCAGTGTATTTCTACACCTTCTTGGTCGGCTTCTTTGAAATAACGACATAAGGCAACGTGAGTGGCATCTTTTATTTCCGCTAATGAATTAACTTTTAGAATGGGATCTTTATATTTAGTGGTCTTAACGGAGACTTTGCAGTTCTTTCCCTCTTGGCTTCTACATAAGATATCTGCCGAGTGCTTATCTCCTTGAGAGCGACGAATAAAATCCATAAAACCCTTTACTTCTTCAGCTACAGCATATTCTCCCGCTACTCCCATATAATGCCCTTCTAGGCTCTTGTCGTAAGCGCTGCCATCTTTGCGCCCAGAGCACATCAAGGATTTTGTTTTTAAATGAGTCTTTCCTTCGGCTCGCGAGCGAGCAACGCCATCAAGAAAAGCACGCTCATTAGAATCGAAAAGCTTTACTTTCATTTTTGGCAAGCAAAAATTAAAGTTTCTTTAGCCTAGCTATAAGCTCAAACGTTTTAGTCTTTGGTATGTCTTTCGTAGACTCAAAAGACTCCGCTTTTGGAAAGTTTTCTTTTACTAGACGGTCTTTAATGGTTGCAAAGTTAACACCTTTAGACTCCATTACTTTCTGCAAAAGAGATGTTGGGTCTGAATCTGCTTTAGGCGCTGCCTTGGCGGACGAGTTAGAAAAGGATGGCTTTCCTCCGCCCATCTCTTCTTGTCCGACGACATTAATCTTAAGAAAATTTCTTACGCACCTTACGAATGCCCTGTTCTCTGCCGTAGCGGCAAGGAAGTTTGAAGCAAAGCTGTAAGTATTCTCTTGGTGCGCATCAGCTAGGGCTGAAAAAGAAACTACTTTGTTATCTGTTTCATAATTAGGTACCCACTCGATGGTGCAAGTTGTGGAGAAATAATCTTGGCTAGCGGTATGGACTGTGTAATAAACATCAGTGAAGCCTCTAATCTGAGCTAGCTCTTTGATGCCGCCTAGTAGGATTAACAAATCTCTGTCTTCTAGCTTAGACACATCTGTTTCTTGAGTCCTTTGTTTGTTGGCTACAAGAAATTCTGTTCGAACCATCTTTCTCCAGTTTACAGATCCGTCTTCATTAAATACATATGCAACAGGCGGGTTTGTTAAAAGACCGTTATCATCTCTCTTGAGCTTTTCGTTTGGCGTCATATTATGATGATATCATTAACTTGAGGTCATGTCAAACACTTTCTGTTATCCAGAAGAAGTCCATCTCTTCCCAAAACTCAGGTTGGTCAAGTATGGGGATTGGCGGTGCAGAAAAATTATCAACTGATTTACCGTTTAGGTAAGCCGCTCTTCCGGGATAAATCTTATCTTTTTCAATAACAAACTTCTTGCTTCTAAATTGTAAATTATTTAAATTTAATTTTTCGTAGTCTTTTATCTCTTTTATTGACTTATCTTCTAGTATTGATATTGGTTTATTAAGATTTAACAAATCAAACTTAAGTCTTTTTAAAGGTTCCTTTTTTAAATTGGTATAGATAGAATTTTTAATATTTGCTCTATCCATTGAACGAACAAAGTTAACATCCCATTCATCTTGTTTAAGTAAATATATAACTTGTTCTATTGAATCCTTTTTAGATTTTAGCAAGTCTATGCTTATTGGTTTATTAGTTACTACTAAACCGGGGTTAGAGCTTAGCTGAGCAGCCATTACTTCCTCGTTAAAATGGTAGTCCATTCTGACGACATGTCTGTCTTTAGGGGCTTTCTGGCTAAACTTAGCCACATGTGTTGGGACAACCTCTAAGAAGTCCATATTCCATTTCGGACCAATAAAGACGGTCTTGTGTTTTACTTTTGTGTCTATATTTAAAAGCCTAAGAATTGATAAAGCTACCTTCTCTGGTTCTATAGTGTTTATGGTTTTCGGGTCTTCTTCTAGGGCAAAGGAGGGGTTGTTTTCTCCTTTATCAGACTCAAGATTAACACATTGATTTTGTGCACTCCAAAACGGCCGACAGTTTTGAACTGGGCTATTTGAGTATAGAGTAACAGACTTGACTCCGAATGAAGACGCCATGTGAGTAGCAAAAGTATCTGCTCCAAAATGCAACAAGGACCTTTTAATTAAATATGCGGCTTGGTTTATAGAGGTTTTACCTCTTAGGTCAATACAGCCTTGAAGTGCGTTAGACTTCTTGTCTCCTATCTGCACGATAGAGACACCTATTTTGGCTAATGTTGGAATAAGCATACCTAATGTCTCTTTCCAATAATCATAATTTTTAGAGGGCTTGGAAAATGGAGAGAATGTCAGGTATCTGTCTGCTGGCGTTGGGTAATAAGCTTCTCTTAAGTAAGGTTTACCTATCTTCGACCCACTTGCTAGGGCATATTGTTCTACTAGGTGCATAGTTCTAAGTCTATTTTATCTTTACCGTTATGTTGGTAGTTGAATATTCTTTGTGTACCCAAGTGAAGTAAATAGGCTACATCAAAGAACCCTTTATGCTTTCCTTTTCCTTCTAGCCATAAAAGATCATCCATTTTATTATTATATGGGACTATCTTGTGTACATAGGGATTACCCTCTATCATCTCAAAATACTGAGGGGCGGTTGCAAAATATATATTATGACTTGGATATCTATTCTTAACTGATTCTAGCACAGAAGTCGAAAGAAATACGTCTCCAATGCTGCCCGGCATAACTACCAATATTCTCTTGTCTTTGCCTTCATTGTCTAAATAAGACTCTATCTTAAAAGGTATATTTTGGTCGTTCTCTTGCCTTGCTGTTTTTCTGAAAAAGTCCTCTACATTGCTTCTTGGTACTTTATTAGCTAATTGATTCATCCAGTATTTATGGCCATCATTTTGTGCGTCAACCTCCATATTGAGGATGTTTTTATATATATGAATGAGCCATTCAGAATCATCATTTATATTAGGGATTTCGTAGTTTGGGTTCCTTGGCTTCCAAACCAAAGACTCAAAATCGAAATCTGTAAACGGAGCATCATCAATAAATTTTTCTAAAAACTTACCTGTTACTTCCGTGGAAAACTTACTTATAGCCCACTCTCTTGCTAGCTTGCCTTTTGCTAACCTTTCCTCTTTAGGCATATCGTATACCTTTTGGAGTTGCTCGCAGATATCTGTTGGGCATGTCGAAGCTTTTCTAAACTGAGTGCCGTGTTCTCTGTATTCAGACCAAGCCAGAGCTAAGGACTCAGACCCTTCTTCGCAGCTTTCTTCTCCGCAGCTATAATCTGTAACAAGGGTTATAAGCTCTGTAAACTTGGCTTCTTGTATAGGTATCTCCTGCCCTCCGCTGGTAAACGGGTGGCAGTAAACATCCATTAAATTATATATTTGATTAAGTTGATACTCTTCAATACCTAGGGTCACGCTGCAAGTAACTTGAGACTTCTCGCTTGAGCAAAGTTCGCAGTTAGCTTCTTGACCTTTAAAAGGCTTTACATAAAAATCTTTACATTCTTTGCATATATGAGTAGTTATTACTTCGTCTTTAGGCACATTGTATTCTTCACATAATCTATGAATATTCCAGCCTTCTGACCAATGAGTATGAAATAATAAATAAGTTTTTTTATCTGGCTTGTATGTTTCCTTCCACTTAGCATAACCCTCTATAAGATTAGGTACAGACTTTCTTAACTGATTTCTAAATACAAAACCAATAATAAAAGCATCTTCTTCTATATTAAATTTCTTTCTTAATTCTTTTCTTTTACTGTCATCTAATTTAAAAAACTGTTCGTGGTTTATGACTCCATGGACTGTCTTAATATGATCGTGACCTATTCTTGAAAATTCTTTTTCAGCAAAGTTGCTCCAGACCCAATAGTTCTTAACGTCTTTTGCTATCTTTATTGCGTTAGGGTAGAGTGGCAGAGAGTCAAGAGTGGTCCAAAGAGCTGATGTTATTTTATTAAACCAAGGTTTTTTAACCATCGTCTCGACGCCCCATATATCTTGCACTCCTATAAAAACATCTGGCTTGCTCTCTTTTACCGCCTCATTAGCAAAGTAGCCACCATAGTTAACGTCTCTGCCTTGATTGGGGTCTTCGTTGAGTTTAACCAGTAGATTTTTGTCACTAGGCATTGTGCCAATACATTTCCAAGGCAACCTCTTTAGGGAACCTTCGTTTTTATTGGTCCCACAGCAATAATGGAAGATCTCATACTTACCTGTTTTATAAAGGTAAGATAAGATTTCTTTAGAGTTTCTACCAAAACCTGTCTTAGCTAGGGCAGAGTCACTTTGGAACAGTATTCTCTTCTTCTTCAAATTTTAATATCTTTTATTATAAGTGAAGCTTGACAGTCGTCTTTTGTGTGAGCTATCCAATCGTACGAGACGTTATATTTGTCAACAAACTCAGACCAAGCTTTGTACTCATGTTCTTTATACTCTGGGTATTTACCGCTCCCGTCGTGATATTGGTCAAATAATATGACTGTTCCAGAGGTTATTTTTTCTTTGAGTCCTTCTAGTACGGTAACGGCTGAAGAATATATATCGCTATCTATATGTATCATAGCAGCTTTCTCGTCTTTAGCCAAAGGAAGTTTTTTAAAAGAAGGTATAGTTTTGTCAAACCACCCTTTTACTAGTCTTATGTTAGGCCAAGCAACGTTTGGGAGTTTGCCTTTTAGGTCGAAGTTTTTTCTATCTCCCTCTTCTTTCCAGTCTTCCGGTAGTCCCTTAAAGGAGTCAAACCCATAGAACATAGTGTTGGATTTACCACTTCGATGCATTAGTTCAGAGATTAAATTCAGAGTAGTTCCGTCATGAACTCCAAACTCCATCCATAAGCCTTGTATATTTACATGAGCTAGTGAGTAAATATAGTAGTAAGGCGCTCTATTTGGAGCGCCAAACTTAAAAAAGGGTACGCTTTTAGAGTAGTCGTCTACCATACCACATCTTCGTCGACTGTCTCTTGTTTTTCTGCCTGCTTGGGTTTGCTGTAATTATTCTTTCTATTACCTGAGGCATTTGCTTGAGCTTCCTCAAGAGAGTTCTGGAAGATAGCTTGCATAGAAAAGATAAAATACTGCTTAAGTGCTTCAGCTTCTCCATATCTAAAACCCATAGAGAACGTAGCTTTATTCTCTGAGTCTTCTTTTGAGTCAGCTGTTACTCTGAAATTAAAACCATGATTGTCCCCTTGTGAGTAAGGAGAGAAATTCATTTTGGTTGCTCTGGTTTGAGTGCCATGATAAGCTGACCAGTCACTCTTAGCTTCGATAGCATTAATTATAGCACCAAGCTCCATTACGTTTAGTTTCGTAATGCACTTGTTCTCTGTGTCAAATCTCCCTGTCTTGGAGTTTGCGTCCCAACTCTTTTGCTTGATGAGACTTGCGTAAACAGACTTGTCTTTTGGATTGACAGAGAACGAACAAGCTGTTCCTGAGACCTTAGCGTTTGCTTTATAAAACTGAATCATACTTTAATAAGTATACATGGTACTTAATTGTTTGTCAATAAAAAAGAGTCGCCCAAAATAGGGCGACCCTGAGAAGCTAATAGGTAGCTATTTGTCTATTTAACCGTAATGGTTCTATTCTTTTCCTTTTCCCTTTTACTGATAGTGATACTCAGCATACCGTTTTCCATTTTAGCTTCCAAAGTTTCTGAGTCGGCTTTTGTTGGTACAGAGAAAGTCTTGTCATATTCGACTTCTCTACCAGCAGATGTTCCTTTGGCTGTAATTTTTACTCTGTTATCAAGAACAGAGACGTCCACTTCGTCTTTAGTTAGACCTGCTAAAGCGACATAAAATTCATAGCCTTCGTCTGTCTCATTAAAATGAGTGTTATTGTCCGAGGACCAGCTCTTCCAAGAAGTAGCCCAGTCATCATAGTCTTTTTCTAAACTATCGTTCACATAATCAAAAAGATTCGATACGTTCCTTAGTCCCATATTTGCTAATGTTAATGTACTCATACTTATTTAAATGCAAGTTGTGTGCCAATTATAAAAAGCCTTTATTTATTGGGTTTTACGAGATATTCCGCCTGTTCTTTTGGGACGAGTGAGCCGATATGTCTCTCTAGTGTCGTTAGATTGTCTTCTGCTGTCGCTAGTTTTGAGACATATTTATCCAGTTCGGTAAGTAGGTCAGAGTGTTCTCCGATGCCTACACTTTTGTTTAAATAGATTCGTAGGGTCGCTTTAGACTCCTCAATCTCCGCTTCGTACTTCTTTCTTAATGCGTTATAAAACATTGTCAGTTCCTCTTATTATACCACTCAGCAAATTCTTTTGCGAAGGGGCGTAAAGTGTCTTCTATTTGTTTAGTTGTTTGATTCTCTAAGTGAGGCCATTCAATATGATAGTCTGCTTTAGCCCTAAGGTTTGGGTCGTTCCTTTTTTCATCTTCATTAGGTGGTTCGAAGTAGTACCTCTTCATCTCAAACAAATCTTCTACCTCCCAATACTTTCTAATGTGTATGAGGACGCCTTTGTTTTTGCCTTTAACCCAACTTACCTCGTCGTTTTTATAATCATCGTACCTTATGTCTGTAACTACAGGAGTGCTCCTGCATGTATCAACTTTATTTTGCGCTATGTCTGTCCAGTACTTTCCGTCTGTCTGGAATCTTTTAAGGCCTCCGTAAAAAACTAAAAAATCTCTTACTTTGTTCTTTGATTCTGTTGAGCAGTTAGTAACATCGATACCGTATTTAGAAATAATATAAGGCTTTATTTCTTCTTTGAGTTGATCTGCCAAGGCTATTCTCTGGCCTTTTATTTCTTTCAGTAAAAGCCTACAAAATAGGTCTTTACCTGAAGCCGCTATTCCGCTTATACCTATCATAAATTAGAGTGGAGTTTAGAGAGCCTGCTACCTACAAAATGAAGAGCTATAAGACCTAA
>MDSZ01071439.1_pt1 | contig 16241 bp, 14 predicted proteins | sample 811201 | NCBI WGS metagenome assembly MDSZ01 (sample SAMN05326647, study PRJNA326480) | marine metagenome | isolation source: seawater | place: Indian Ocean: North | collected 2010
AAAATGTCCCACGGATGCTCCAGGCCTTCCATATGTGGCCAGTCGGATCCGAAGAGCACATGATCCGCACCCATGTGCCCAATAACATCAGAAATCTTGTCCTCCCAGAAGGGGTTGATCCAAACATGATGACGAAATAAATCAGCTGGATCTTGCTCGTAATACTTGGGCATTCTCACTTTTGAGTGCTCCAGCTTGACAAAAAGATCCGCCAAAAAACCCGAACCATTTTCAACTGAGGCTATGCGTAGATTAGGGAAGCGCTCAAACAACTTGTCATAAGCCATCGTCAGCAGAAAGTCATAAATCGATCGTTCTCCTATCAGCCCGGTGACAGTTGGTTTACGCCCGCCGCCGAGTATTTCCAATGAAGAATCCTTACCATAGCCATTTGACGTATAACCATTCGACCCAGTGTGCGCCACGATAGTGATGCCGGCCTCATTCACTCTTGCCCAAAAGGGATCGAAGCGTTCATTGGATGGGGCGAAGTAGCCATCACGCGTACAGACCGCCGAAGGACGCATCACCAGCACCCGAGCATCTCTTTCTAAGGCCCACTCGAGTTCGCGGCAGGCAAAATCAACATCCGCTAGCGTGATATACGGTGCAGCAAATAACTTGTCTTGGTAGTTCAAGCCCCAATCGTCATCCAGCCATCGATTGAAAGCCTCAAACATGGTGCAGAGCGCATCAATGTCATGAACCATCGGTTCTTCGTAAAGAATTCCAGCCGTCGGAAACAGCCAAGCACCCTCAAGCCCTTGTTCCGCGAGCTTCTCGAGTCTGCGGTCACGATCCATATACTCAGGCCGCATCTCCTCAAGCGCCGAGTGAGTAAGTTCAACGAAGGTCAACCCGCGCGGATTACCATGATAATACTCTCTGAGGACACCAGGCTTGGAAACTGGGTTGAACGTCGGATTACCAACCGAATGATTAATTTTCCCAGCAATCAGATGATGTCTTTTTCCATCCTTCATCTCGATCCATTGAACGCAACGCCGCTGCATACGCTTCGGTACATAACGAGTAAATGCGTCCTCCGCTTCGTAGTAATGATTGTCAGCGTCAAACATTGGACCGTTGTATGTTGTTGAATGCTTCTCTAATTCTGTCATCCTTGCACCTCCACGCCTAATTAGTATCATAGTTAAAGCAGTGGCTCAACTGCGCCGCCGTTAGGTTGTGCAATAAAGCTCGAACCACCTAGTACCATAGTTAATAAAGACACCACACTGGGCAGAAGTTTTTCATGGCGGATTTACCAACACCCTACTTACCCAACGATTTAACCGACCACGTTGCTCTGGTCACTGGCACGATTTCGGGCCTTGGGCGCCTATTTGCGCCTGTTCAGCCTGTCTGCGGCGCCAAGGTTGCGCTCGTAGGGCGTCGCGCGATTCCAGCAAACGAACTGGCTAAAAAGATCCACGCATATCGATTCGGCACTTCTGTACCTTATCTCGCCACCGTCGGAGTACGGAATCGGTGCTTATATCAAAATAGAAGATGGCCAAGAATCGCGGTAGCAATATAAGATTCTGGCAAAACAGCCCAAGCTTAGGAAAAGGAAATAATCACTATGAATGAACAACATAGCTTTCGTGCTGAGGTCAAACAGTGGATCGCGGAAAACTTTCCACGAACTCTGGCAGGCCAAAATCCCGCGACAGTTGGCTACGCACCTGCGCTGGAAGCCGACCACGAACTCTGGCGGCAACGATTGGCCGAGAAAGGTTGGGGAGCCCCGACCTGGCCGAAAGAATACGGTGGCGCCGGCTTTAGCCAGAAAGAGGAACGTATCATCACCGACGAATTGTCAGACGCCAATGCGTTTAACCCTATTCCCACCATCGCACTTATGGGCGTAACTATGGTCGGGCCGACAATCCTCGACTACGGCACTGAAGAACAGAAGAAAAAGCACCTAATTCCCATCGCCCGCGGCGAGGTGACCTGGTGCCTAGGTTTATCCGAGCCAGGCGCAGGCTCGGATCTGGCTTCTTTGCGCACCCGAGCCGAAGACAACGGTGACTACTATCTAGTTAATGGATCAAAAATCTGGACATCAGGCGCCCACCATTCAAATTGGTGTGGCGCCGTGGTTCGCACAGATCCTGACGCTAAAAAACGCAATGGCATAAGCTTTGTAATGCTGCCTATGGATCAAGAGGGAGTAGAGCCCCGTCCGCTGAAACTCATTTCCGGCGCCTCGGCTTTCTGTGAGACTTTTTTCACTGACGCGGTAGCAGACAAGTCGGATTTGCTCGGCGAGCTAAACGATGGCTGGAGCGTCGTTAAACGACTTTTACAGCACGAAAGGCAAAGTCAGATCGGTGCACGCACCGCTGGGGCCAAATCAGAACGTGTCCAAGACATTGCGGAGCGCTACGTGGGCCTCGACGATTCGGGCAAACTTGCTGACGCTGATCTGCGGCAACGACTGGCTAATCATTTGATGGATCGGCAGTCACATGCGCTGACATTAGGGCGCATTGCTGCCGAAGCGAAAGGCAACGTAGAGGTGTCTGCCGCGTCCTCAATCCTGAAAAATTCTGCAACCCATGTGTCGCAAACTCGGGCCGACCTGATATTGGAGATCATGGGCGACCAAGGTCTTGGCTGGGAGGGTGATGCGTTCGATCCGAATGAACTGGAAACCGTCAGAAGCTGGCTTTACGGCATGGCAGCCTCCATTGCCGGCGGTTCCTTTGAGATTCAATACAACATTATTTCGAAAAATATTTTGGGCTTGCCGGAAACCACACAGCAAGGCTAAGCATCCACAGGGGAGAAATAGGTTGGCAGCACTAACAAATGAACAGGCATTAATGCGCGATCAGGCAAAAGCTTGGGCGAGCAATCAAGCATCTGTAAAAAATTTTCGTGCCATGCGTGACAGCGGCACCGAGCAAAGATTCGATACCCAAACTTGGGGCGAAATTATCGATATGGGATGGACTGGCATCCTGATTCCTGAAGAATACGGGGGATCTGATCTAGATTTTCTCACCTTTGGCATTGTGCTTGAGGAACTTGGGCGCCAACTCACTGCGTCTCCACTCTTTGCCTCGGCCTTGGTTGGTGCTACCGCTTTGAATATTGCGGGCAACGACCATCAAAAACAGTTGTACCTACCAAAGATCGTTGACGGGAGCGAAATTCTGACTCTCGCCGTCGATGAATCAAACCGCCACGCTCCGACCGAAATTGCCTTGTCAGCGCAAGCGTCCCAGTCAGGATACCGGCTAAACGGCAAAAAAGGGTTCGTTCTAGAGGGCATGGCTGCTACTACGTTTGTTGTGGCGACAAGAACCAATGGGGCACCCGGCGACACTCACGGCATCACCCTATTTTTGGTCTCAGCAGACAGTGCGGGAATCACTCGCGAAATGCTCTCCACGGCAGACAGCCGTGGTTATGCCAATGTCACGTTTTCTGACGTCGAGGTATCTGTCGAGGCGGCGCTGGGAGAGATTGACGGTGGATGGGAAGCTCTTGACGCAATACTCGACCGGGCGCGGGCGGGCTTGGGTGCAGAGATGCTCGGCTGTGCGGCGCAGGCTTTTGATATGACTCTGGATTATTTAAAGACACGCGAACAGTTTGGACAGCCCATCGGATCCTTTCAGGCCTTGGGCCATCGTGCAGCTGCCCTGTTCACTGGTTTGGAACTCGCCCGATCATGTGCAGAAGCGGCACTACAGGCCATTGACGAAGATGTGGATATCGTCCCTCAAATGTGCTCCCTTGCAAAATCACGGCTGAGCGACTACCTACACGAGATGTCAACACAACTCATTCAAATCCACGGCGGCATAGGCATGACCGATGACTTTGACGCCGGTTTTTATCTTAAACGCGCCCGCGCACTGGAAGTTCGTTACGGCAACGCCGGCTTTCATCGCGACAGGTACGCCGCAACATTGGGGTTTTAACAAACAACGGGGACAGCGATGAACAATTACGACCTTATTATTCGCAATGGCAGCATCATTGACGGCACGGGCGCCGCATCGATGCAGGCTGACATCGCTATCAAAGGGAGAAAAATCGCCCTAATTCAGGCCTCGATAGAGAGCGAGGCAGCAAGAGAAATCGACGCTACCGGCATGATCATTACGCCGGGATTTGTTGATGTACACACGCACTACGATGGGCAGGCGACTTGGGATACGCATCTCAACCCGTCCTCGAATCTTGGCACAACCACCGTCGTGATGGGCAACTGCGGTGTTGGTTTTGCACCCTGCCGACCAGAAGATCGAGACGTGCTGGTCAAATTAATGGAGGGCGTGGAAGAAATTCCTGAGTCGGCCATGAGCGAGGGTTTACCCTGGACCTGGGAGACGTTCCCTGAATTTCTCGACTGCATCGAATCTCGTCCACACGATATTGATCTTGCAGCACTCGTACCGCACGGCCCTCTTCGCGTTTACGTCATGGGTGAACGAGGGGTCAACCGGGAACCTGCAACTGAAGACGATATAGCCAAAATGAAAGCGCTGTTGGCAGAAAGCGTTGCTGCGGGAGGCGTAGGATTCTCAACGTCTCGCACGTTGGTACACCGCTCCAGTACAGGCGACTTCGTTCCCACATATCAGGCGGTAGGTAGCGAGCTGGTGCAAATTACCCAAGCGCTCGCCGGGGATCAGGGACATGTTTTCCAATTTATTGCCGACTGGCAGGATGCCGATGATGAATTTAGCATCCTCACCCAAACCGCTGAGACCACCGGGGCCAAAGGCACCTTCACACTACTGGATATCGCCACCACACCAGACTTATGGCACGAACAGCTCAAGAGAATTGAAGCTGCCCAGGCCAAAGGCTTAGATATATACGGTCAGGTTCTCTCTCGTCCGGTAGGTATCATGATGGGCCATCAAGCCTCCATGAGCCCATTCTATGATCGCCCGAGTTTTAAAGCGCTAAACGGGCTGCCCTGGGATGAAAAAATCGCGGCCCTGCATAATCCTGACACCAAGGCCAGTATCCTTAGCGAGTCGAATGACAACCCTCACATTTTTGTCAAACTTGTTCGCAACAACTACAACAACATGTACGTTTTGGAGGATCCCATTGAATACCTCCCGGATCCTAAGCGGTGCATCTCTGCGCTGGCTGCGGCGGAAAACAGGGACGCAGAAGAATGGCTCTATGACTACTTTCTGACCAACAATGGCAACGCACTGATTTATATTCCAGGCGCTAATTTCTCCGAAAATATCCCCGAGATGCTGGGTCACCCCAGAACCGTCGCTGCCTTAGGGGATGGCGGCGCACATGTAGGTTCCATCTGCGATGCCAGTGCCAACCTCTTCCTGTTGAGCAAATGGGTAAAAGAGCAAGGCTGCTTTAGTCTCGAGCAGGGTGTTCAAATGGTCACAAGACAGCCAGCGGAGCTGTATTCTTTGTACGACCGTGGGATCCTCGCGCCGGGCATGAAAGCAGACATCAACGTCATCGACTTCGAAAATCTGCAGCTGCACAGACCGCATATCACCTACGATCTGCCCGCTGGCGGTAAAAGATTCTTGCAACGAGCGGATGGGATCAAAGCAACCATCGTTTCTGGTGAGATCATTTATCAAGACGGTGAACCAACCGGGGCACTACCGGGCAAACTGATTCGGGGTGCGCAAAACGATCCCCGCGTTCAATAGCACAGTCTGAAACCTAACCGTGCAGAACATCACGCTGAAAAATGGACGGTTGAGCTTTTCTGCCATTGAGGCCGGCGAAGGCCCATTGGTTCTATGTCTACATGGTTTCCCCGACAACTATCATTCCTATGATCAACAGATTCCCGCCTTAGTGAACGCGGGTTTTCGGGTTGTCATACCGATGCTGCGAGGTTACGAACCACAGTCTCAACCGTCTAATGGCGACTATCACCTGAACAAGATGGTGGAAGACGTCCAAGGGTGGATTAACCAATTGGGCGCAAAGAAAGCACATCTGGTCGGCCATGACTGGGGGGCTGTGATCGGCTACTTGACGGCAAACACCGCTCCAGAGCTCCTGCATTCGCTAACCACACTCGCCATCCCACCCCTACAAGATTTACCTGTGGCGATTCGTAACAATCCCAAACAGCTCCTACTGTCTTGGTATACGCTGTTTTTCCAGCTACGCGGTTTGTCCGATTGGTGGGTAGAACGATCAGACTGGAAGTTTATCGAGCAACTTTGGCATCGTTGGTCGCCGACCTGGACAATTCCTCAAACGACTCTAGCATCCGTAAAGCACACCTTTGCACAACCGGGCGTCAAAAAGGCAGCCCTCACTTATTACCGACACAGCTTTGATAACCGCAGCGCTCAGAGCAAAGAAATAGCAACCACTAGGGCGTTACCTACGAATACGCCGACACTGGCCATCGCTGGTTGGGAGGACGGCTGCATGTCAGCCAAACTTTACGATTCACCCCTGCATGCTCGACATTTTTCGGCAGGACTAAAAATCGAAAGAATCAATGGTGCGGGCCACTTTTTGCATCAGGAGCAGCCTGAGTTGGTCAATGAGCTGTTGCTCTCATGGATCATCCAGCACAACAACTCTACTTAAAAAAGGGAAAACCATGGCAGCCGACGAGGGTTCAATCAGCATCGAACAACACAACCACGTACTGTTAATCGGATTCAATCGCCCACAGAAGTACAACGGCTACACGCCTAAAATGGCAAAGGAATTAACGGCTGCATTCACCCGCCTCGACGAAGACGATGAACTACGCTGTGGCGTAATCTTTGGTCACGGCGATCACTTCACAGCAGGCCTTGATCTACCAAAGTGGACCGGCCGCATGGAAGCTGGTGGGAGCCGTGACGGCGAGAGCAACGCTGTCGATCCGATAGGCTTTGGGCGCGCCTGCAGGAAGCCCATCGTCACTGCATGCCACGGCATCACCTACACGCTAGGAATTGAGCTTGCCCTTGCCGGCGATATCGTTATTGCCGCAGATAACTGCCGCTTCTCCCAACTCGAACCAAAGCGCGCAATTCACGCCACTGGCGGTGCAACCATCCGCTTTGTCGACCGTGGTGGTTGGGGTAATGCCATGTATCACTTGCTCACAGCGGACGAGTTTGACGCGACCGAAGCCCATCGCATCGGTATCGTGCAGGAAATCGTACCAGCCGGAACTCAACTTGGTAGGGCAATCGAAATCGCTGAACAGATTGCCGAACTCGCCCCTCTTGCGGTGCAAGAAACAAAAGCTGCTTCACGCCGCTATGTCGTCGAAGGCTTCGATGCTGCGGTAGCCGCGCTTGGACCCACGCAGCAGAGACTGCTCGCGAGTGACGATGCAAAGGAAGGCGTGCAGTCGTTCATTGAAAGACGCTCGGCGGTGTTTAAAGGCCGTTAACCCATGAACGCGTCGGAGTACGGTTGAAAATACCAGCTCACGATCGATATATACGGAGTTTTTGATTGTCCCAATGTAATACCCATTCATCAGGCATCTATCGGGATATTCGTAACAGCTGGAGATTGCAACAGGCCTCTCATAATGGCACAGAGTTGTGAGAACCCCTAAACGCCCTGCCTCTAAGAATCGCCAGATCTTCTCTTCCGACATGCGCACTGTCGATTTAGATATGTCAGCTATTACTTTCCCTTTTCGACATCAGAGCATCCATCTGAGGATTCACAGAGGCCGCGAATATTCCATCTAGATTTGGGCCGCGACGCAGCGAATGACCGCCGTCAACACCGAGCATCTGGCCGGTTATCCATGACGCCTCAGGACCAGCCAAAAAACGGACTGCCGCCGCAACATCATCAGTGGTACCCAAACGTCTAAGCGGCATTTGAGCAAGATAATCTTCACGTACAACATCTGTCTGCTCGAGCCCGGCCGCCGCCTCGGTGGGGACTAATCCAGGACGCACTCCGTTGACACGAATACCGTAGGCGCCGAGTTCATCTGCGCTATTGCGCACCAACATCTCGACACCCGCTTTGGCCACACAGTACTGACCTAGATTACGATGAGTCATGTGACCGGCAATCGAAGAGACGGCCACAATTGCACCACCGCCCTGCTGCATCATGATCGGCGCCGCATGTTTGATGGTTGATAGAGTAGCCGTTAGGGTCAAGGCCAACGTTGCGTTCCAAGCATCCAAGTCCGTTAGCACCAACGGGCCCGCCGCTGCCCCACCACCTGCATTTGCAATCGCGAAATCGAGTCGGCCCAAAGGTTCAGCCGCCCTGGCAACGGCGGCTTCAACCTGGCCGTCGTCAGTGACATCGCAGACGATGTAGCGCGCACCGTGGCCGATACTTTTAACCGCGTCTGCCAACACCGATTCGCGGCGAGCACAAATGGTTACAAGACAACCGTCAGCTGCCAAGCGTTTAGCGATTCCCAGGCCGATCCCCGTTCCGCCGGCAGTTACCAGCGCGGCGGTTCCATCTAGTGTTATGCTCATCTGTATGTACTCTACAGCGGATGCAACCGCACGGGCACGTCTTTGATACCACGTACGAAATTGTTTGGCATTCTTTCCACATCACCAACAACTTCTATTCTGTGAAAGCGCTTCATGATCTCCTCCCATAGAACGCGTAACTGCATTTCCGCAAGCCGGTTACCCATACATCGATGAACACCAAAGCCGAATGCAACGTGAGCCCTTGCATTAGGCCGATCAATAATCAATCGCTCAGGGTCATGAAAAACGCTTTCGTCACGATTACCAGAGAGATACCACATGACCACTTTGTCGCCTTTTTTGATTTGCTGTCCACCTAGTTCGTAGTCGCTTAGTGCTGTCCGGCGCATGTGGATCACGGGGGTTTGCCAACGAATCATCTCGGAAACCATATTAGGAATAAGGCTATGGTCCTGCCGTAGCTTTTCATACTCACCCGGATATTTATTCAACCCGATCACACCACCGCTGATGCTATTGCGGGTGGTGTCGTTACCTCCCACGATCAACACCATTAAATTGCCTAAAAACAGCTCAGGGTCCTCATTCATTTTTGCCGTTTCCGGATTGTTCTGTAGCATCGAAATCAAATCAAAGTTAGCTGGCCGGCCCAGCTTTGAATTCCAAAGCTGATAAAACGCTCCGACCATCTCCATTAACTCATCATAGCGCTTCCTCAGATCAATGCTGTCATCCCCAGTTACCTGAGGAACATTTGTTGCCAGATCTGACCAGTACACCAATTTGCTGCGCTGTTCGTAGGGAAAGTCAAATAGAGTTGCCAGCATGCGGGCGGTAAGTTCGATAGAGACTTCCTGTACCCAATTGAACGTTTCATTGACGGGCAGATTCTCAAGGATATCAATCGCTCGCTCGCGAATGAGCGGCTCTAATTCAACCAGATTCTTTGGGGCGACTGCCGGCGCAACGGCACCGCGTTGCGGACCGTGATCAGGTTCGTCCATGCCGATAAAGCTCTTACCCTGCATCTCATCACCCTTCGGTGGAGGCGTATCGACAATGGAGATACCTCCCACCTCAGAGGAGAATACGGCATTGTTTGCATCCACTTCCTTTATGAGTTGATGGCTCGTCACAGACCAGAAAGGCCCGTTCATACTGTCCTGCAGAAAATGCACAGGCGCTTCTTGGCGCAATCTTGCGAACCAGGGTTGCCACGTATCGCGTTGGAACAGTTCCGGCCTACTAACATCAACTTGTTCCAATGGCAGGCTATTCACTTCGTTTATGTCTATCGCTGACATCATCGCCTCCTCAGAGCTCAATGGATTTCCAAAGTACAACGTTGCGTCTCATTGGATATTTCTAGGGGCACAAATTAGAAACTCTTATCTTTTTGATTAGTACCGCCAACCACTTGGCAGTGTTTAGTAGATCTCGCGATCTCCCGATAACACAGCTCGATTAATCTTCTTCTCGATACTTGTTACCAAAAGTTTCCTCTCGCCATTTGAGGGCCTCTTTAAGACCATCTCGCTCGGCGCGGCGTAAAAATTCATCTCCGCCTTCACCGTCCTCGCCGCGCGGCGTATACAGCCCTTGATCTCGAAAGCTGGAAAGCGCCAACAGATCCACACTTGCCGCTATGCCGGTCTTGAACCCCATCACCTCGAACTGGCGGTTGATACTTCGCTTAGTCATCATGATCAGATCCGTTGGCGTCAACGCGATCAAACGCGCAAGCTCTTCGGTGCGTGCTTCGAGGTCCGCTTCGGGCACTGATTCGGACGCCCACTGACATTGAACAGCTTCTAGGCCGGTCATTGGCTCCGAGGTAAACATGTAGTACTTAGCCTTAGTCATCCCGACCAACCACGGTATGTACTGCAAATTCCCGGGCGACCAATTGCGTCCAACCGGCCAGCCGATCTTCGCATCATCAGCAACAATCCGCAGATCGCAAAACCCGGCCAGTTCCGTGCCCCCGGCCAAACAGGCACCGTGTATTTGGGCAATTACCGGCTTTTGCAGATCAAATAGGGTCATATAAACCCGTGCATGCTCGAGATCGTAAGATTGCCAGAGTCGATCTCGTTTTTTGTTGATGTAACCACCCGGGGGCATATTGCGCTGACGTTCCCCTCGCTTCACCGGTGTGATGTCATAGCCTGCACAAAAGCTTGGGCCCTGACCCTTGATGATGATCACGCGGATATCGTCCTCTAACTCAAGCAGCTTGGCGGCCATCTCTATCTGCAGCAAACGCTCGTAACCCAAGGGATTACGCTTTTCGGGAGAATTAAGCACGATGCGGCCTACTGGCCCGTCGCGTTCGATTTCGATCAGATCAAACTCCGGCATCTCTACGTTCTCGCGTCGGTAGGGCGGCGACCACTTGACCATGCGAGGTGGACCTTCTGGCCGTTGATTATCGTTGTTGCTGGAACTCATTGATAACACCTCCCCTAGCTTGTTAGATCCACATTGAGCCGAGCAAGCTCGGCCATCAAACGCAGAGCTTCTTCGTTGCCGCTCACGGTAAATCCCGTGATACCACTGTCCTCCCAATCTCGAAAACGTTTCTGAATCCGCGCGCGATCTCCTATCAATGCGCCTTGATCAACAAATTCATCCGGCACAGCTTCGATCGCTTCACGTTTATGCTTTGCCAAATACAGTTCTTGAATACGCTCGGCCGCGTCTCCATAGCCACGACGAATCATCATCTCCTTATGGAAGTTCTTGGTCTTATGACCCATACCACCCACGTAAAGGGCAATATTCGGCTTTAGCCGATCCAGTGCGGACTGCACGTCATCGGTAACAATCACCGCACCGCCGCCCTGCGCGTCAAACTGGCTACGATCTTTTCCGGCCTTTGCCAGCCCCTCGTCTATCCAAGGCCGGTAGGTCTCGTAGGTTTCTGGAACTAAACCCAAGGGCAACCATCCGTCGGCTATCTCTGCAGTCAGCCTAACTGTGGATTCCATGCCGGTGCCTAACCAAATTGGAATATTTGGATTCATGTGCAGAATAGACTTGAGCGGTTTGCCGACGCCCAGCGCGCCTTCGCCGCTAAACGGCAGACTGATTTCTTTGCCCTCATGAACAACTGGTTCTTCGCGCGCCAGAATCTTCTTCATGATCGTGACGTAGTCTTTGATTCGATAATAAGGTCGGCCCCAGGGTTGCCCGTACCAGCCTTCGACGATCTGCGGCCCAGACACTCCGATTCCACAAATCACCCGCCCGCCCCCAGCGAGAGCATCGATTGTCGCAATCGTCATTGCTGCATTTGCCGGCGTCCTGCCCGCCAGTTGAATGACCCCGGTACCTAATTTGATCCGCTCGGTCTTTGCCGCCAAATACGCCAGCGGCGACAGCGCATCCGAACCATAGGCTTCCGCTGTCCAAACGCTGTCATACCCCAATCGCTCTGCTAGCTGCACTTTTTCAATGGGCAACCGCATTTCGCCACCCGAATATCCGATGCTCAATCCAAGTTTCATTTGCTCTCCCCTCGTCGTCTGATTTAGTCAGGCAAACCTAGAATGCGCTTAGCAATTACATTGAGCTGCACTTCGCTAGTTCCCCCCTCAATAGAGTTAGCTCGAGATCGTAACCACTGTCTAGTAGTGTCAATTTCCTCGGCGCTGAAACCCTCCCCGTTCCAACCCAGCATCCCGGTTCCCATCACCTCCCGCAACAGATCAAATTTGCGCTTGTTAAGTTCACTGTTGTAGTACTTGATGAGAGAGGCCGCGTTGCCATCACCACGTCCTGTCCTGGACTCCTCCAAGTTTCGGTTCATGGTTAATTTAAACGCCAACCCATCGATTTTATGGTGACAGATCTTGGCGCGCAGGATCGGATCGTTGATCTGCTGCCCATCTCCCGCATAGTGCTGCGCAAGCTTTTCTAGCCTTAGTTTTGTTGACCGCGCCAACGGCGTGTTGCCCTTGATCACGGACACCATCTGTCTTTCGTGCTGCAGCAATCGCTTCGCGATAGTCCATCCCTCGTTGAGTTTTCCAACAAGCTGGCTTTTCGGCACCTTGACGTTATCGAAGAACACTTGGCAGAAGGGCGATGCACCGCTGATCAGAGGTATTGGCGATGCGCTTACACCATCACTCTCCATGTCGAAGAGTAAAAAGCTGATGCCCTCCTGCTTCAGCACCTGCGTATCCGTTCTTACGAGACAAAAAATCCAATCCGATTGGTCAGCATACGAAGTCCAAATTTTGGCACCATTTACTAGAAAGTGGTCTCCACAGTCTTTCGCGGTCGTTTGCAAGCCCGCTAGATCAGAACCGTTACTGGGCTCTGAATAGCCCTGGCACCAGCGAACTTCTCCTCGCGCAATCTGCGGCAGATAATGCCGCTTCTGTTCCTCGCTCGCGAACTCAAGAAGCGCTGGACCCAGCATCCACATTCCAAAGCTTTGTAGCGGCAGGCGAGCGTTAATGCGCTGCATTTCTTCATTGAGTATTTTGACTTCGCGGGCGTCTAAACCTGCGCCACCGTATGCTTTCGGCCAATGTGGCACTGTCCAGCCGCGTTCTGCCATGCGCTCTAGCCAAACCTTGGCATCCCTAGAAAACCACTTTTGCTTTCGGCCGCCCCAAACAATTTCGTGTTCTGGCATATCCGTTCGCATCGACATTGGACAGTGTTCTTGCAACCAGTCACGAACCGCTTTCCGAAAAGAATCGTTACTCTCTCGCCGATCGGACAATGTGCTTTCCTTGTATTGCTCCCATTAATTAGTATCATAAATAGAGTTCTAAAAGTAAACAGCGGCAAAGCGCTCGTGGAAATGCACGAACCAAAAAACTGGAGCGATTTATGATCGAGCACGACGCAAACTCAGCAGACATCTCGGCACAACTGGATGCCATTCAATCAAGCATACCAATCCGAATAATGGATTTTGAAATCGAGCCGGATCTAGTTAAAAAGGCTCTTCCCGAAATATTTCCAGCCTACGGCATCTCCATGACGCTGCCCTACCTTGAGCCATACCTGGTGCGAACCATGCGTGAGGCACTGAAGCACTGCACCGATCCAAAAGTTGCCCAACAAGTAAGGCAGTTTATCGGTCAGGAAGCCCAGCACTACCGCCAACATAGTGTGCTCAATGACATGATTCGAAATATCAGTCCCGAACTAGAGGGCTTGCGCGATATTGAGAAGCAATTGGAAGCGGACTACCAGCGATTTACGAAAACAAAGTCGTTGAAGTTTAACTTGGCTTACGCCGAAGGATTCGAGGCTGCAACCTTTGCTGGTGGCCGATTGAATTTCCAGAACAATGTATTTGATCGATTGGAGTCGATCAAAGGTAGTGGTCTTTTACAACTTTTCCTCTGGCACGCGCTCGAGGAGGTTGAGCATCATGCTGTAACCTTCAACATCTATGATCATCTTTATGGTGATTATTTGTATCGCCTAGTTGCTGGCACTTATGGGCAATATCACTTTTTTAAGTACGTTTTCCTTTTTACAAAGTTCATTGCCAAGAATGCACCCCAAGCGCTGGAACGAGGCCGCGCGCTATGGCCAAGTCAAAATTTGACAGGTGACTGGAGAGAACAGTTTTCGTTGTTGCGCGAAATCGCCAGGGTGTACGCGCCTAACTACGACCCTAGCAAGATACGACTGCCAGATAACGTGGCCCACCATTCTAAAATGTTGGTCGAGCAAGCTAGGGCGATACGAAAGATAACCGCCTGACTGTCAGGGACAGTTAAAAAACAAAATATGAGGGGCCCATGACCAAAGAACATCAAGCGAACGTCAACGACATTCCCCTGAATAAAATAGACGTTAGTTTACCTGAGCTTTTTTTAAACGATACTTGGCGACCATGGTTCGCGCGGCTGCGTAAAGAGGCCCCCGTTCACTACCTCGACGATAGCGCCAACGGTCCGTTCTGGTCTGTTACCAGTCACCAGCACATTAAAGAAGTCGACATGAACAACGAAATTTTTTCCTCCGAGGTGGGCGGAATTTCCATCGTTGAGCCGATCGCTGTTGAGGGCCAGATTCAGGGCAAGAATTTCATTGCTATGGACGAGCCCAACCATGCCAAACAAAGGCGCGCTGTAGCGCCAACCGTGGCCCCCTCTAACTTAGGGGAGTTAGAGCCAATTATTAGAGAGAGCGCAGCCGACATACTGGACAATCTGCCAGTAGGGAAAACGTTCAACTGGGTCCAAGAGGTGTCCGTCGAACTCACCGCCCGAATGCTAGCTACAATCCTAGGCTTTCCCTACGAGGAGCGTCACAAGCTTATCTATTGGTCAGATATCACAACGGCAATACCGCAAATTACTGGTGAAACCGATATCGATCTAAAGCAGCGCTACGACGATTTGATGGAATGTGCGGCAGCCTTCTATCAGCTATGGGAGTCCAAAGCAGGTCAACCGCCGTCTTTCGACCTCATTTCGATGCTGCAGCACAACCCAGAGACCGCGAAGATGAACGAGGATCCCGAGTTATTCTTGGGCAATTTGCTGCTACTGATCGTCGGCGGCAATGACACCACTCGGAACAGTATCAGCGGCGGTATCATCGCGCTTAACCAGTATCCCGAGGAATATCAGAAGCTTAGAGAAAATTTCAGCTTGATCCCCAACATGGTCGCAGAGATGGTGCGCTGGCAAACCCCGGTCATCCATATGAGGCGAACCGCGCTGCAAAACTACGTACTTGGCGGCCAACACATCAAAAAAGGCGATAAGGTAGTGATGTGGTATCTCTCCGGAAATCGAGATGAAACTGTTTTCTCAGATCCAGACAAGCTGATCATCGATCGGCCAAACGCCCGCACTCACGTTGCTTTTGGGTTTGGTGTCCACCGTTGCATGGGGAATCGAATGGCTGAACTACAGCTACGCGTTCTCTGGGAGGAAATAATGAGACGCTTTAGCAATATTGAAGTCGTCGGTACAGTCGAACGGCTCCCGAATAATTTCATCCGCGGAATCAAAGACGTCCCCGTTAGGGTTCACCCCTACTAAGATCGCTAACAACGAAGATCCAAATCTTCGTTAATGGGCTGCCGATTTCAAAAAAATTGAAGGCCCTGATAACTCCAAGAGGCAGACCAGCAATAGCCTCTATTGACTTAGATATCAGATTCTAACCACTAATTTAGCAACATTCGGTGTCCGAAATTCCCGCGTGCGCGTCGCGAGCTTCAAGCGCGCGGACTAGATAACGCCTCACGAATTTCTGCATGCTTCTCTTTTGTTAAGGGATACCCCAGCAGTGGCAGGTACGAAAGAGCCAACCCTACAACCGGCACAAAGCAGTAAATCACCAACAGCCCGTTGATCGCAGCGGGTGAATTATCTGATCCGGGAACAAAGCCAAACACCAGATCTGCCGTGGTAAGCGCAACACCAACAGCTACTGCACCGCCGAGCTTATTTACCGTTGTGAGCAAGGCGAAAAACATGCCTGCTCGCTTTGTGCCCGTCTGTAACTCGTCCACATCGGTAACGTCTGCCATCATAGAACGCAGTAACGGCGGCACAGCACCATAGGCAACACCGTAAAAGAACGTGTAGCCCCAAAACATTGCTACGTTGCCCGGTTCCGCCAAAAGAAACAGGCCTGATTGCACCAAAATGCCGTAGCCTAGGGCCAGTTGAATCGCTCTGGTTTTGCCGACTCTATAAGACAGCTGCATCCACAGTGGCATTGCCAAAAACCCTGCAAAAAAGTACAGCAACAAGGCGGTGCTGGCATGGTTAGGCAATTCAAAAACGTAGGAGGCGAAAAAAATGTACAGCGCTGCGGTCGCTGACGTTGCGAAATTAC
>MDSZ01246027.1_pt1 | contig 16240 bp, 18 predicted proteins | sample 811201 | NCBI WGS metagenome assembly MDSZ01 (sample SAMN05326647, study PRJNA326480) | marine metagenome | isolation source: seawater | place: Indian Ocean: North | collected 2010
CCGAAAGAAGAAAGGCAATATTACAAAGATTTAGAATTCTACGATGAAGATCATGCCAAATATTATCTCGGCATGTCAGAGAAAGAGAAGGATGATCCCGGATCAATTGCTAGATTTCAACATTATGAATCTAATCCGAAAGTCGAGATTAAGTTTTTGCCGGCATTTAAACACCCTATAGAATACGGGGAAGCTGTGCAGGAATTAATCATCTCCTCCGAGGATGTTCTAATGGCGATCGATCAAGATATCGAAACCAAAGCCATGGAGTTAGCCAAGGGACTTGTCTCTAGTCGAGCCGCAAAGAAGCTTCCTTCAAATCCAACTGTTTCAGATTATATCAACGCTCTTTCGAAAGCAAACAAAAAGAAAGTTGGAAAGTTTATGAAGTCAACTCCAAAACACCTAGATAAGAAAAATTATAGTGCAACAGATTTTCGTTTGTTGCTAGACTTAAAAAAGGTATACAACCTTCCGGTTGATAAGTTGTTGGTTGACTTTGTTGGTACCAACATCGAAGGATATCTCAAAATTATATTCGGCTCAGGCAGCGAACAAATTAAAGAATCGCAAGATGTAGTTCAAAGAATGATTAAGTCAATCATTGATGAAAGAAATGAGATGCTTTATGAATTGTCTGCCATGGGAGCAGGTGCTGCTGAGGGTGGTGCACGTGCCTTTCCGGAGGAAGAAGAGGATGAAGACAATAAGTCACCCATTGAAGAATGTGGGTGTGGCTCTTCACCAGTATACCATCCATCAGAATTACCACAACAGCCGGGCTTATCAACCATGACAGTTACAATAACATCATATGGTAGAAACAAGCCAACAGGCGTAGCATCCGATGCGGGATATAAAAAGTTCATTAAGAATAAACATAAATTTGATATTGCTAAAGACATTGAACGTGCTCCTTATTATTTGCCCGGTGATGAAGTGACGGATCTAGTAGAAAAAATCCTTCATAAGTTAATACGTTCGAACTAATTACTTTATTCAATATTTGGAGAACTTTTTTTAATGTTAAGAGATCAGTTTTATAAAAACATAAATGCACAGATGATAGCTGAATTAAAGATTCGCAAAAGAGTCAGAGAATTGATTCTGGAAAAATCAAAAGAGAGGCTCTCTGGAGAGAAGCTCAAAAAGGTTCAGGATGAATGGACTGATGACGGATCCAACGCAAAGCGTTTGAATCTAAAAAAAGAAATTGCGAAATATGGATATCTAATTAATCCCAAAAAGGATTTCATTGGAGAGGGTGCATTTGGAGCAGTGTTCACAGCAGTCAATCAAAAAAAGGCGCCCGGTAAATTTGCTGTTAAAGCGATCCACAAAGAAGACTCCAAATCTACGTACGTTATTTACGCCACATCTCTAGAGCAAGAGTTAAAAAATTATGAGTTCTTTTCTAATATAAAAGAGCCAGAACTTGCCAAGCATTTCCCCTTAGTTTATGAAACTATCAATAATCCGGGTGATGAATATGCTTATGTTGTAATGGAATTATTGCAGAAAAGCACGTATGACAATGATTTGATTGACTCTGTTACTGGGGAGAGTTCATATGAAGGAAAGTTACATGTAATTTTAAGAGATCCGGAGCCATTGTTAAAAGATGCCATGACTAGAGTACAACAAGAGATATATCTTAAGGATTTCAAAGGCATAGATTATCGATATGAATTGTTAAAGTATATGTTAAAGAACGATGTCATAGGGAAAATAGGTAATCATTTGCAAAATTTAGATTTCACATTCAAGAAGGGTGATTCTCAAAAAGTAAATATTAGCAATTTTACCAAACGCTTTGAGCAGGTTGAAAACTTCAGATTTCTAGGGAAGCCATTGGGTAATGAAATGTTTCCTAGTCGCTTCGGACACAACTTCTTCAAGGCTATAAAGAATGATATAGTCATGAAGCTAGGTATTGCAATGGGTAGTGGCTCAAATGAATTGGCGGCATATGCTAGATTCTTAGAGGCTTTGGTAGAAGTGTATCTGGATTGGCTTAAAATGATAGAGCCGAACATTATGAATGAAATTTTGAAATTTGATATTTCAAAGATGTCTAGTGATTCATGGGGAAAGAATTACGATCTGCCAGATGATGATGAAGAGGTATGGGTTTATGACGGAAAAGCTCGTAGCACAAAAGGCTACAAGTGGGCTACACTTGTTGAACTCATTAAAACTGATTATTATGAAGATGTTATCGATGATTATAAAACACTATATTTTATGCCAAAGAAGTTAGATAAACAGAGGCCTCCACCATGGCTTAAATTTAGCGATTCGGAATTTATCATGATGCTGGAGAAATCGAAAACTATATGCTCAAATCAGCACCCGGCATGCGAAGATGATACAGATGGATATTTTAAAGCTAAATTTGCTGCCGACTTTGGAGAGATTTTAGGAAGATTAATAGATCAAATGCAAATGACTCTAGAGAAGAAAATCATAAAAGTGAATCCACATTTTAAATTAGGAAGAGGGGAAGCACCGATTGCGCCAACTAGCGATCTAGATAAGAGAGTGGTACCGCAAATCAAATCATTCAATAAAGCTTTAAATATTTTATACGCAAAATATGGTATAGTAGCTGGTGATATCCATAAATATAATTTGATGATTCGTCCAAAGACTGGCGATATAGTTGTTCCGGACGTTGGAATGTTTGACAGGAGAACAGATAAAAAAATGAATGAAAATAAAAAAAGAATTATAATTGAAAAGCTTGTTAGAGAAAAGATTAAGCATACTCTCATGAGAGTTAGGAAGAGAATGATCATTAGAGAAGCGAAGGAGACAGTAAAATACTCTAGTACTGGACTGAATACGCTTGATGATCTTTTTATGAATTCAAACTTATTAACCACTTTGGAAACCGGGTTTAATAGCCTGACAACTTCTGAAGAACAAAGGAGTGATTACAAAAATCATATATTACAAAGCATGATAGATCTTCTTAAGCAAATGGATGTAACTGTTGATAAAGATTCCGATACTGATGAAATGCAGGAGTTGTCCGAGGTACTGAGAAGGCTGAATGAAGAGGAAGAGCCTGATCTGACAATAACTGTAATGGATGAAGATGAACTACCAGATGATAAAGTGGTAGGGCCGGAAAGAAGAGAACGTGACGAAGCCGAAAAGGAAGATGAGCCGGCAGAAGATGACAATGCCGAAGCTATGGATCCGGAAGCAGATTTGACTGGAAGGAAGAAGGCAAATTCTGTATTTTCCAAGATAGAGAAATCAGTCACTGATTATTATAGTTCTTTAGGTAATCCTGCTGATAAGAAAGATTTTAAAGTATACATATTAGCTAACTTGGAATTGTATTTTCAGAAATGGGAGAACTCTCTCATGAATGATGTTAGTCCAGAAATGCCAGCAGACTCCGAACAAGCTATAGCAGATGCAGAAGATAAATTAGATGCAGAAGGTGGCGAAGAAGAAATGCCAGAAGAAGGTGAAGAAGAGTTTGCATTATAATAGTTTTTTATAATATTATATATAATATAATAATAATATATAAATAATAATAGTTTTATTATGAAAAGAGTAAAATATAACAATTTAAGTATAATAAGTAAGTTAAAAAAAATGAATAAAATTGATGATCAATTCGTATTCTATATTGAAACTTTAACTTTGGAGGATATTATAGCTGTCAAATTAGAAACCGTAATGAGAAATTTGAATTTCAAGTTCTTTTCATTTCCGCTGTGGAAATCGATGCACAAAATAATATCTGAAGCACTAATTACATCTGTTTTTAATTTGTCTGAAAACAATGCGGAAGCTGCTAGAATTCTAGGAATTGATGTAAAACTTTATAAAAAATATCTAGCTGAATTCGGATACGAAATAAAAACATGGGAGACATAATGTTTAGATTATTATTTTTGACGCTTACGTCTTGTTTTCAAGATGTCAGTATCATGAAAGTACAAGATAAAGAATCATTGGATTCTTCAACCGTCATAACTGATACAAATATCAGCACTGACACTAACAACGTGATATCAGACACTAGTGATACAAATACTTCTCAAATATTGAATGGGAACGTAGGATATACAAACTTCTATCTTAGGCAAGTAGCATGTCCTGCATGTGTAGGCGCTCAGCAAGAAATTACAGTAGAGTTTGTTACTAAGTTTTTCGAAAATACAACAGCCAACCACACTGACTGGATTCCGGAAGTAGGTACATGCACTAATCAATTGCTTATTACAGTGCCGTCAACAAATCCGGTTAATATGGGCTCTCAATTAATCGTTGAAGGATCAGTTAACAACTTTGCTGCAAACTATATCAATAACGAATATTATGCTAGCATATATGAATCAATGTATGACAGAAATACAAATTATACAGTACAACTATCAGACAATGAATCGTTTAATTTTAAATCGATAGAAGGGTTTGATTCTCTGGAGCCTTATGAGATGCTCTATGTTGATCCTTCTTATGCATTTGCCGCTCCCATATATAAGAATGGAATGACGTTCTCTTGGGCTCCATATGGCTCAGATTCTAGCTTTTTAATCACTATTGCCATATACACCCCAGATGGTTCACAACTCCTAGGATATGTAGCTTGTGCGGCGCCTGATCAAGGTTTTATGACTATACCCGGAGAATATTTGCAACAATATCCACACTGGGGCTTGGCTGCTATCCATTTGGCTAGGCATAAAGTTGTTAGGGTACCTTACTATCCTTTAGAAGGTTATATTGAAACTCACATGGAGTGGGAAGTTGTTGGCACTGGGCATATAGAATAATTTTGGTACTAATTATTGTGGGAGGTAGTTGTTATGGAAGAAAAATGTGAATGTTGTGGATGTGAACCATCGGCTTGTGAATGTGAGTGTTGTAAGCATGAATATTGTGAAGTTTGTGAGTGTGATCCATGTGATTGTGAATGAGGTGTAAATGAAAAATAAAATCATCAACAAAACAGGTATGTTGGCAATTGCAACGATTATTGTTGCTAATTTTGCAGTTGCTTCATACCTGAATAAGTTTCGTAGATTTGTTCATCATAAGAGGCATTAATGAAGAGAGAAGATGAAAGATTTTGGTTAGATTTAAATAGAATCAAAAGAGACTTGACTAGAGCTAGATATCATTATGTCGGAACAAAAGATTACGATGATCTATCAGAGATGATAGAAAAAATAAAAATATTAATGAATAGATTAGAAAAAAATGAATAATATCGTGTGCTCAAACGTATTCATTATATAAAGAATAATCCCCCCGGAGTTTTCGGACAGTTTCTCTAAAAAACTGTTCTTTTTTTTAGGTTTATTATGATTATAATTAATGGTGTGGAATTTCCGGAAAATACAAACGCAATTCTACTAGAACCTAGAACAATTTATGATTATGCAATTATAGAATATGATTTCGAGAGGGATGTGGCGATATATTCTGAACGATTATTTCTAATGTCATGTTGTCAATTCATGACATATTTTGAATCATTAGAGTTCTATTCCTATAATGTTTTAGGAATGAGAGATTATTATGAATATTATCCAATCTTTATTAACGAGGACGGGGAAGAAGAAGAATGAAAAAAATAGTTTTATTTGATATGGACGGGACTTTAACTGAGTCTAGAGGCAATATGGGGTGTGAAATAGAGAGATCATTGGCATTGCTCCAAAAGCATGGGTTTGAGATAGGTATTATCTCTGGATCCGATATGAATTATATTGCACAACAATGCAATATATTGTTTGATCTAAGTCCCGTTGATGCGCACAAAATACACTTTTTACCATGCAATGGTACAAAATACATGTACAATCATAGTTTAAAATATGACTCAAATATGAGACTCAACATGTACAGCAAAAACTGGAGATTACTACTTTCTTTTTTATCTAGTAGGCAATCATATTTTGCTGTCGAGAAGGCACAAGCACACAGTCTTGCTTTGACAGGGCATTTTATCTCTTATCGAGATTCAATGATCAATTGGTGTCCGATTGGAAGAAATGCAAACTCTCAAGATAGAGAAGAATTCGTTCGATATGATAAAGAGAGTAATTTAAGAAAAGCTTTCCTTAAGGAAATTAAGGATTTTATAAAAATTCATGGTATGAACCTAACAGTTAAATTAGGTGGAGATACATCGTTTGACATTTTCCCAAATGGGTGGGATAAAACATATCCTATAACGGTTAAGAATTTATTTGAAGATTATGAAATATATTTTGTAGGTGATCGCTGTTATCCAAATGGCAATGATTATGAACTTTACTCGCATGAAAAAGTAAAGGGATTCAAAACCAAATCACCAGAAGAAACAATTGAAATAATCAAGCAAATTATTGGTGAGCACCCATAGCTCAACTGGATAGAGCATCAGCCTTCTAAGCTGAGGGTTTCAGGTTCGAGTCCTGATGGGTGTATTGTATTATAAACTTAAGGAGAAAGAGTGAAAAATTTTTTAACATCTAGATATACATCATTGTTTTGTGCGTTATTAAACGCTGTATTCTTTGTTATGAATTTATATTATGGCAGTTATTTTTGGGCAATCTTTAGTGCAATGCTATGTTGGTACTGCGCTCTCAATTATTTAACAGGAGAATGACATGTGGGAACCAGCTAGTGCTGCTGCATTATCGATATTTTTAACGGTATCAATGTTTTTTGCTGCGTTTTTAGCGGCATATATGATATGTAGGGGCTTTTTTTTCACTTTAAAATTAATCAAAAAAGCATGGGAAGCTACAAAGGAGGAATGATGCAAAATGTTATGGAGATGTTAGCCAAATTCTTAGAGAATGGATTGAACATCCAAAGTTATGGATTTAGAGAACTATCAGATAAAAAGAATTTCTTTGAAATGTACAAAGAATTTACCCTCTCCCTCAACAAGGGAGAACAAAATATTCACTTTGATTATACGCCGGAGTACGATCTGGTTGTCGAAGTGAACGGCGATTTGATATGTAGTTTTACAATTGATTATGGATATCGCACTTTAAGCGCCGAAACACTTTATAATATGAGCGATGAAAGATTAGTTTTTCTTTTATCTTGTCTGTTTCTGACAATTAAAGAATTGTCAAATATGATTAATAATCTTCAGGATATGATAAGTAAACAAACTGGATTCGATAAAGCGGAGAAGCCTACATCGGTTAATAAAAAATATTCTAATATTCCTATGGAAGTTAAGAGGAGTATCAACAAAATTGAAAAATTACAAAGTGACTTGCTTAAGCAAAGCAAATCGTTTAAAACAACAGTAAAAAACAAGGAGAGTGAGTGATGCCGGTAAGAATCGTATCCGGAGAGTTATCTATTAACACCGGAAAAAGGAAAACAGTAATGGTTTCTGGAGGATTTGATCCAATCCACGCTGGACATATTCAGATGATTAGAGAAGCAGCGGATTATGGTAATGTAATTGTGGTAGCCAATTCGGATGATTGGCTTATGAGAAAGAAAGGATATGTTTTTATGTCCTTCGAAGAGAGAAGACTGATATTGAAGCAGATTAAAGGCGTGATGTTGGTAGTAGCAGTTGATGACAGTGATAATACTGTATGTAATGCAATCCGCATGATACGTCCAGATTATTTTGCAAATGGTGGAGATAGAGGAAAATCTAACACACCAGAGCAAGATGTATGCGAAGAATTAGGAGTAGAAATGTTATGGAAGATTGGAGGGGACTATAAAATGAACTCTTCATCAGATTTAGCTAAAAATTTGGTAAATAATTACCCAAAATAATACTTTTAATAATTTAATAACATAGTTATAGAGTGGTTGTCATTTGCCCCTCCTGTTTTTTAAAGAGAAGATTTAGTCTTCTCTTTTTTTTTGCCTTAAACATGACTATTTACTACAAACTAAGAGGAAATTTACATGAATATTAGAAAATGGCAATCATTTGTTAATGGTGAAGACGACACTGAAGTGAGATTTGATCCCACATTAAGCTTATTAACAGAAAGTACATTCGATCGTCTGGATTTGACACACCTGACTAAAGGCGAAATTAGTCTTTTAATGGAGGGTAGGAAAGATAATGTATTAAAAAAATATGCTAATATAATAGATGATGGAGTAATGGAATCATTATTAAATTTTGATGAACAATACAACTATAAACATTTAGAATGGATGGCAAAGCATGTTGCTATGTTTGAGAAAAGTTGGGATCAAGAAGAACAAAGTCAATATGCTATAGCTGGTGTTTCAGACTTTATAAGATACAAACAAATACTGCCCAAGAAAGCGATCAATCAATATTCATCGTTGGATGAACTTTTTGCAGCATTTGAAGCCTTGAAAGATGCCAGAATAAAAAAAGCGAGAGAGAAAAGAATGAAACGCCCGGGCACAAAGAAATATATAGATAGAGGAGATGCAACTGTAATATATGAGGATGATAGATATTTTGTTGTTCGTCCATTTACATATGGGGCTTCATGTCATTTCGGCGCCAAGACAAAGTGGTGTATCTCTCAAGAAGGTAATACGTATTTTGCAAAATATACTGAGGCAGATGGGAAGATTTTTTACTTCATCAAGGATGATTTAAAGAAGCCTGAAGATTTTAATGTTAAGATGGCTGTTGAGGCTGATGGCGATAAAGATAATATTAATTTTGTACAAATATGGGATCGATTTGATGATCCGTTTGATGTGCACGGCCCCGGACAAGATCTAGCCTACACCCTAACCGATGATTTTGAGATGGATGAAGAGACAGCAGAAGCCATTGCCGGCGCAATTGAAGAGCATGCTTACGAATATCCTCCAGATAGCCCTCTGGCGAAACTAGAAGCTAGAATAACAAAAGGGGAGTGGGACGGAGGATATGTCACAATATCTTCATATGTAGAGGATCATGATACTCCATATATATCAATATCTGCGGATGTAGAAGTGCCTTATGTTATTAATAATAGCTTAATTATTGAATTTTTAAATAATGATAAAATTGATATAGGAGAAGCAGAAGAAGATATTAAAGAAGCGCTTAAAACCGATGAAGAATTATACAATCGATTGAAAGACGAAGTTGATATTGGAGCATCTCAATATTGGTGGCCGGAAGACGAAGATAGTGATATTAGTGTCGATATATCTGAGAAGGATGCCGGCTGGACTTGCACAATAACTATAAATGGCATGCATGATCGTGATCATCACGCATATATGTCAAGCCAGATCGAGGAAGCAGAATCATTTTGTCAATATATGCAAGACGAGTGGGGAGAAAGAAATGTCGGTGATATTGAAGAGGTGTTAGATAATCATTTACACCGGTATATTAGAGAAGTTGCAATTGCCGCATCTGAAGGCTTTAAGAAGGTTAAGGATGAATTTGAATCAGGCAAACACCAAGTAATTAAAGATCTAGTATATTATGAAATAAACACAGATCATGAGGAAGTAGAGACAGATCTAGATCTCACAATGAAGTTTGAATACGAATTAAATCCAGAATATTTAGAAGCGATATTTGATGCTAGAGAGAGGGAAGATGGCTCAAAGGCTCCACAAAAGAATTGGGCTGCTGCTAATAGTAGACTTAAAGCAGATTTTAGTATGTCTAAGCGCATTTTGGAAGCTTCCATGACAAATTTGTATGGCGCCATCTATGCCGAGGCAGCAAAGCAAACTAAAATTGAGTTCGGCTCAGGTGATAATAAAAGTAACGCCAGAACAAACATTACAGATTTTGTAGGAGATGCCCCCGCCCAGCCGGACGAGATAGCTACTTATACATACCTAGACAAGGAATCACGTGACAAGTTTCAAGATCCAAAGTCAGATAGTGAGATCCCATATGGTGCTAAACTTACCCTGCACTATGAGGTGAATGTTGACTATAGACAAACGCAAGACGAAATGCAATTGCTGGTTCATTTCTTTAGATTTATATCCGAAAATTATGAACAACTTAATGCGTACATGTACAAAAATGCTGAGTTGTATGCCGGCAATTGGAGTTCTGAAAAGATCAAGATACTTAAGGAAAATAATTATCTAAATTTAACTGAACACATGCTTTATCTCAGAGAGCTAGAGAAAGAACTCAAAGCATTAAAGATCATTTAGGATCATATATTTTTAGATTTTCCATTGCGATGATATACGCAGCTTTCACCTGTTGTCTGGTTGGACTGAAACAAACCATATGCCACTGATAGAGTACTGCCGATACTACTCCTATAACTTGTCCTTTATCATTAAATATAGGAGAGCCGCTCATGCCACCAATCGTTGGCATGTTAAAATTATATATGTTGACTTTTTCTGTACTTTTTCCATCTTCACTTTGATATTCTTGTTTCGCAGTTCCGGAATATAAGCCTTTGGTAATTGGCTTAGCAGATGTCGGCATATATCCAGCGGGAGCCCCTATGCTGTATATAGCTTCACCATATCTTGGGTTTCTATGGGCTAGCCTTGCTTTTCTACCTATCTTTCCTTCAACTGCAAAAACACATAAATCTGTATGCTTATTGGAGTATAAGATCTTTTTTGATTTATAGATTTTTTTATCTGCCTCGACTGGCAACGCAATTGAAACCTTAAATTTATTTGGATCACGTTCCGGCTCGCAAAGGTGAGCAGCAGTCATAAATACAGTTTTATTTTTATAATGATCAACAACAAACGCAGTACCGGTAGAAGAGACTACATTTATTGGGAAACATACGTCTAATTCTTTATTACATTCTTCTTCATACTCAAATGATGCAACCATGTAGATAGATTCAGCCCAATAGTTCTTATTTGTGACGTAAGAGTACTTATACCCTAGCGATATTGGTACTGCGCAACTCATATATGTAAGGTATAAAAAAAATAAAAAATTTCCAATCATTCTTTGCATCTCTAAATAACTATAGCTGATTACTATTTATTTCAGGATTGCTCGTGAAATAAGTATACTGTACAGATAACTAGGAGTTAAAATGGCAAAGAAGACATATGTAATCGACACTAGTGTTTTTTTAAGTGACTTTAATAGCATTAATAATTTTGAAAATCATGATATTACAATACCACTTAAAGTGTTGGAAGAGGTTGATAAACACAAAAAAAGGCAAGACGCTGTTGGCGCCAATGCAAGAAACTTTATTCGAATCATGGATCAACTGAGAGAGAAAGGCTCTCTTAACAAAGGCGTACGAATAAGTAAAGGAAAAGGGATCGTCAAAGTTATATCTCATGAAGGCATATTAGAAATATTGCCAAAAGAATTATCAAGAGGAGTTCCAGATCACATGATCATAGAAACTGCTCTTACTGTTGAAAAGCAGAGTCCTAAGAGTAGGAAAGTAATATTAGTCTCACGTGATATTAATATGAGAGTTATCGCAGATGCTGTAGGTATGACATCGGAAGATTACTTGGTATCGCAGGTTGTTGATTCAACGGATCAGTTGTATTCTGGCATGGCTAGCCTTCTGGTTGACAATGAATTCATAGATCAGTTTTACGCTGGAGAGGAAGTTTTTATACCTTCTGAGTTGGCATATTCTCAAAAGACTAAGTTACATCCAAATATATTTATAATGTTGGTATCTTCTTCAAATGATAAGAAGACTGCTTTGTGCAGATTTACAAATTTTAATACACCATTGAAAAAGGTGGCAGATTTTAAAAAGAGCTTCCAATGGGGCATACACCCTAGAAATAAAGAACAGTCTTTCGCATTTGATCTGCTGATGGATCCAAATATGCACTTGGTTACGCTTATCGGACAAGCAGGTTCAGGTAAGACATTATGTGCAATCGCTGCCGGTATGGAACAGTGTGTATCCTTCGCCGCTGCAATGCCTAGGTATGCTGATACCAATAGCATGCTGAAGACTGGCATTGAAGCCGAATCAGATTCGGGCTATAGGAAGTTAGTTGTATCTCGCCCTGTGCAGCCAATGGGAAGAGATATAGGTTTCCTCCCGGGTTCAATGGAAGAAAAAATGTTACCATGGCTGAAGCCTATACAAGATAATATGCAGTTCATAATGGGTAATGATAAGACATTCCTTCAGGGAATGATGGAATCTGGGAAAATAGAGCTAGAAGCTCTGACATACATTAGAGGAAGATCTATTTCAAATGCTTTCATTATAGTTGACGAAGCACAGAATTTAACTGCACACGAAGTAAAAACTATCATCACTAGAGCCGGAGAAGGAACAAAAATTGTCCTTACAGGTGACATTGAGCAAATTGACAACGTATATACTAATGAGACGTCTAATGGCTTAACTTATGCAATTGAAAAATTTAAAGAATCCCCATTAGCCGGACATGTATCGTTTAAGAAAGGAGAACGCTCAAAGCTAGCAACAGCAGCAGCAAAATTATTATGATGATTATTATTGGTTTTTTATTAGGTTTAGTATACGCAAGTTTTTTAGAATGGGGGATTCACAAGTATTTGTTTCACAAACTAGGCAGAAAGAAAGATTCAATTTTTGCATATCATCTTCGAGGGCATCACGTATTAGCAAAGAAGAATGGCTTTGTTGATCTGACAGCCAGCAGAGTAGAATCAGTTGGAATGATGTTCCTTATTTTATTACACATTCCAGTCATATTTTACAGTGTAAGTTTTTGGGCTGCTATTACGCTTTATGCTTTGGCATTTAAATTTTTACATGGATATCAACATTCAAATCCAGAATTCACAAAGAAGCATATGAAATGGCATTGGGATCATCATATGAAGAATCCTAACAAAGATTACAACGTTGTGTTGCCAATAGCTGATAAGATTATGAGAACAAATGGATAATGTAAAAGAAATCGACTTTTCTTTACATATTAAAAAAAATATAATAAAATATTGAATAAATTTTTACATACAAACGTATAATATACATATAGGAGCAACTATGGAAGATAAAAATCCACTACTAGATTCAATTGTCGAAAAGACTGAATCTGACATGAAATTATGGCTTGTTGATTATGTAGGCACCAAGCTAAACCCTGAAGATGGAAATGTTACTGTCGAAAACATCATCGAAGTAATGTCATCTGAATTTCCGGAATTCTTAATGGCTGTAGCTGAAGAAAATTGGATAAGAGGATACCATCAAGCACTCAATGATGTAGAATTAGGAGAGCAACTTGCTAAAGGAACAGAACAGACAGAACTTAATAAAGTCGATTCGAAAATCGTCAAACCAGATTCATGAGAAGAAACGCCGGTTTTATTTTAATCGTGGTGTCAATTTTATTGTAAAAGATCCTGTCCCGAAAACTGTTGATATTGAAAGGATTATGGATTTATTGCGTTCAAATCTACCTCCATCATGTTATGATGGGCTTAGGAATGTATATTTTGGACAATTTGACGTCCTTAAAAAGAGGAAATTAACTGCCCTTCATTATGAGGATAACATATATGTTGATAATAAACAAAATGACGAAAAGGATTTCTTAGATGATCTGGTACATGAATTTGCACATCGATTTGAAGAGAATCATGGCGAGGAAATATATGAAGATGGAAAGATCGTAAATGAATTCCTAGGTAAAAGGAATAGGCTTTATGATCTCCTCAAGCAGGAAGGCATAGAATTAAATTATTTTGATTTTTTAAATGTCGAATATGATAGGGACTTTGACATGTTCCTATACGAAAAGGTTGGTTATAAATTAATTGAAAATATAGCACCAACCTTGTTTATACGAGCGTATGCTGCCACCTCAGTAAGAGAATATTTTGCAACTGGATTTGAATCATATTTTTTAGAAGGCGCACACAAGATCAAAGAGATCTCGCCACAACTTTATCTTAAAATTAAGACAATAGATGGCACATCAAACTTTAACATTGAATAGGAGAACAAATGAAAAAGATACAGATCAATAAAAAAACCACCGGCGATAAGCTTATTGTAGAAGTTAATCTGCCTGTAAAAGAGAGAAGACGAGAGCCCATTATTGAATTCAGTAATAGTGACTTAATTGCATATCTTGAGAAAGAAGGAGTTGCTCTGGAAGAGTATGAAGTGCAGGATCAACCAGCCCGACATCTTACAACATATTCAACCAAAGGAAACCACCCAGCTAGATATAATGGCACGTGGGTACTGGCAAAGAAAACAAAAACAAAAAAAGTTGTAAAAAAAGTGAATAATAAAAAGAACCCAACCGTATAATACTTACGGGGGTTAACATGACTAAATATATTTCTTTCTCACAATTGAGAAACTGGGCTAAATGCCCATTTTACCATAAGCTATCTAACATCGATAAGGTTGAAGGAGCATTTTCTGGCAATATTTATACTGCCTTTGGTTCTGCAATTCATGAAACAATTGAGAATCATTTAGAAAATAAAATTACTGACTCTGAGTTGGAACAATTCTTTGCCAAGTCTTTTAAAAAGGAACGTACTCTTTTAAAGGAGGAAATTCAAGACTCGCACTTTGAGCAATTCACACTACAGGGGGAAAAACTAGCAAAAAAGTATAAAAAAGCGCTAGATTCCTACTTTGGTGTGAACTATGAAATAGTGAAGTGTGAGGAGGAAATCTATGAGGACATTCAAGAATATAATGGGAATCCTTACAAATTTAAAGGATTTATCGATTTAGTTGTCAAAGTAGGTGATACATATCACATATTAGACTGGAAGACATGTTCTTGGGGATGGGATGCCAAGAAAAAAGCTGATAAGATGGTTGTTTATCAACTTATCTTTTACAAGCATTATTATGCACTTAAGCATGGCATTGATCCTAGCAAGATTGAGTGTCACTTCGGACTCTTAAAGAGAACAGCAAAGAGAAATGAAGTTGAGATCTTTAAAGTAACTTCTGGAAAGAGAAGGACAGAGAATGCGATGATACTCCTTGTGCAAGCCATCCACAATATCGATAATGGCGTCTACCTCAAAAATAGAAATTCATGCCTTAGATGCGAGTTTAAAGGCACAGAACATTGTCCGTAAAAACATAGGAGATAAAATGACGGAAAAAAGAATAAAAGTATTAACAATATCAGATCACCCTCTGTCGCCATCAGGAGTTGGCACACAAACAAAGTACGTTATTGAAGCTTTGTTAGAATCCGATAAATTTGATGTTGTCAGTTTGGGAGGTGCGATTAAACACCCAGACAAAAAGCCTGTTATAACAGAACAGTGGAAAGAAAGATGGAAAATATTCCCAGTTGATGGCTACGGAACTCAGGATATAGTTCGCTCTATTGTGCGTAATGAACGTCCTGATATTCTATATTTTATGACTGATCCTAGATTTTATGGTTGGCTATGGGAAATAGAGGCAGAGATTCGTTCTTTGGTGCCAATGGTGTATTATCACGTATGGGATAATTATCCATTTCCAACTTATAATAGAGCCTTTTATGAATCTAATGACTTCATCGCTTCTATATCTAAAGTAACGCAGGATATAGTGGAAAATGTGGCTCCGACAGTCGATTCAATGTATGTGCCACATGCTGTTGATTCTGAGATTTTTAAGCCATTCTCGCCCGAGGAATTGGCTAATTTTAGAGCCGCATTTGATGAACAGCACAATACACATGGCAAATTTATTTTCTTTTGGAATAATAGAAATGCCAGAAGGAAACAGTCTGGATCATTGATATATTGGTTTAAAGATTTTTTAGATCAAGTGGGGAGAGATAAAGCTACGCTTGTAATGCATACCAATCCAAAGGATGAATATGGACAAGATCTTCACGCTATTTTAGCTGACAGCGGAATGACAAATGGAGAAGTTTTGTTTTCTGTAACTAAGGTTAGCCCAAATGATCTAGCGATGCTCTATAATATTGCAGATTGCACAGTCAACATTTCAGACGCTGAAGGCTTTGGATTGGCTACATTGGAATCATTATCATGTGGTACTCCGATATTAGTTAACATGACGGGCGGCTTGCAAGAGCAGGTGACTGATGGAAAGTCATGGTTCGGAATTGGATTAGAGCCTGATTCTAAAGCAATAATTGGATCACAAAATGTACCATTTATCTACGAAGATAGACTAAACGGAGCCAAAGTAACTACAGCATTTAGAAACATGTACATGATGGATGAAGAAGCTAGAAAGACTATGGGAAGATCAGGTAGAGAACATGTGGTTAACAATTATAATTTTGACACATTTAACAAAACTTGGGTAGATTTAATGACTAAAATATATGAAGAACACGGCTCATGGGAAACCAGAGGTTATAAAAA
>MDSZ01271241.1_pt1 | contig 16238 bp, 15 predicted proteins | sample 811201 | NCBI WGS metagenome assembly MDSZ01 (sample SAMN05326647, study PRJNA326480) | marine metagenome | isolation source: seawater | place: Indian Ocean: North | collected 2010
ACAATAAAATATAGTGTTTCAGGATCTAATTTTTCAACGTCATCACTGCCTATTATCTCAACAAGTTTGAGCATAAGCATCCCTATTTCTTCTTTTTTAATAAGATCATTTATGTTGGGAGGGATGGTTAAATTTTTCGAGAGGGAAGAAATATCCAATTCTTTCGGCATGATATAACCATCTGAACTCAAAGTTTCTAGAAGAATTACATCTTTAGTAGAAAAGAAATATTTTTTATTTTTACTTATTTTTTTATATATATTTAAAAATTCTTTATTTACCTTATCTTTACTTGGGTTTTCTTCTGTAAATGATTTTATGGCTTTTGAACGATGTAAAATTTTATCATCAAATTTTATCTTACCTAAATTGTTGTTTTTTTTTAAAATAATATTTTGAGAGACGAGTTTTTTTTGTGAATTTGGAATTTCCTCTGGATTCATAGATTTAAGTGTATTACTTAAATAATCTTTGTAAATATTGCTTAACTTATCTTTTTCAAACAAGTCTTTTAAAATAAAAAGTAAATCCAATTTATTTTCAGTTTTTTCAGATAGTAGAATTTTTTGATAAATTAATGCTCGAGCCTCGTATCCGCTTAAACCAAGATATACTGTTTTGGCATTTATTAATTGATTAATATTAAAAGGGAATGATAAATAAATTTCAAAAATTTTATCTTTATCAAAATTTCCCTCATTTGCTGCATACTCATATTTATTTATTATTTCGGGATTTTGTATTTCATTAGTAGAAATAAGATTTGATGCGGTTAAATATTTCCATATATTTTTTTCAGTCTTTTCCGTTGGTTCATATTTAAAATCATCAACTGTTATAGATGATAAATAAAAATATAGTAAATTTTTATCCGAAATTTTATTATCCGATTTAGTATTAATACCTAAAAGAAATAAAATTTTATCGTCAAAAAATTTATCTGATCTATTTTCCTCTCTTAATAAATCAAAATTAATTTGTGCTTGTTCTGTTTTCTTGTTTAGTATCAAACAATAAACTCTGAATTTGTCCAGATAATCGTCTTTAATTTCCATGTTGATAAAATTTGCATTTTCACAGCTTTTGGAAATATCTGCAGTGGCTATATAATGATCAACTAAATATTTGATTAATTTTGATCTTCCAGAAAATTCCAAATTATTATTTAAAAAATCCTCTATTAATTTTATTTTAGAATTTTTTATAAGCCAATTGACCTTTAATTTTAAAAAATCGTCTTGAGATAAATTTTTATTAGGTGGATATGAGTAAGTAAAAATTACCTCTTCAAAAAGCTCCTCTGAAAAATCGGACAAATCTATTTTTGCAATTCTATTAAATGTATTTCTTATTAGTTCTCCATCTGTATTAACCCACATATTAAGTGTTAAATCATTTTTTCCAGGATCGTGAAGTCCTAAAAGCTTAACAGGATTAGTTTTGGAAGCTTTTTCCTCTGTAATTGTAATTTGTTGAGTTGTGTCATTTTTTTTTAATATATTTATTTTAGGTTCTTGCTTTATATCTTTAATTTCATTATTTTTTTTTAATTCACTATTTTGATTTTTCCAAATATCGATACTTTCTTCCCCATTTAGATTGCCTAGGAAAAGACAAAAATAAAGAGTAATAATAAAAATTGTCTTAACGAAGTTTGATAATTTTGTCAGTAACATCTTCGTTAATTTCATTCTTTGGTGATGGAAAATTAATTTTTTCAATAAAGAAAAATGAAAAAAATAAAAGTAATAGAACTAATATCATTTTTACAACTATTTTACTAAATGATACATTGTTTTTTGTTCGTTGTAATCTCGGTTGCATAATTTATAGATTATACTTAAACTTAAAAATTAAGACAAATTTGTGATAAATCAAATTAAAATTTTGTGAATACATTGAAAAAAAACCTAGTATTAACAGGAATGATGGGTTCGGGGAAAACAACGATTGGAAAATCCTTGTCTCAAAGACTAAATATGCAGTTTGCAGATATCGATGATATTATTGAAAAGAAAAATGGTCTTTCAATATCTATGATCTTTGAACAAAGAGGAGAGAAAACTTTCAGACAAGAGGAGGAAGTGGAAAGCAAAAATGCCTTAAAAAGGTCAAATATAATAATAGCTTTGGGTGGTGGTGCATTTATTAATAAAAATATAAGAGATGAAATTAAAAAAAATTCAGTTTCAATCTGGTTAGACTTAGATGTTGAAATGCTTTACAAAAGAGTAAATCTTAATCAAAAAAGACCGCTTTTAAAAAATTCATCTAAAGAAGATCTAAAAAAAATTTATAATGATAGAAAAAAAATTTATTCTTTAGCTGATTTTAAAATTCAGTGTACATTAAAAAATAAAGACCAAATAATAAATGAAATAGTTAAAATTTATGCAAGTAGATAAAATTATAGTTAAAACTCAAGAAAGTAACTACCCAATTATTATTGGTAACGGTGCAATTAGTTTATTGAAAAAACAAGTAGAGAAGTTATGTCCACAAACAAAAAAAGTAGCGATTATATACGATAAAAACGTTCCAAGTTTTTTTAAAATAAAAATTAAAAATTCATTAAGTAAATACAAAATATTTATAAAAGATTATTATTCCAATGAAGATTTAAAAAGTTTTACAAATGTAAATATTTTAATCGAATACTTAATAAAAAATAAGTTCAATAGAAGTGACTTAGTAATAGCAGTTGGAGGCGGAATAATTGGAGACTTTTCTGGTTTTGCTGCAAGTATTTTTAAAAGAGGTTTAAACTTTATTAACTTACCCACTACATTGCTGGCACAGGTAGACTCCTCAATAGGAGGAAAAAATGGAGTAAATTCAAAAGCTGGAAAAAACTTAATAGGTTCGTTTTATCAACCTAAATTAGTAATATCTGATTTGTCTTTTTTAAAAAGTCTTCCAAAAAGAGAATTGATTTGTGGTTTTGGTGAGGTACTAAAATACTCACTTATTAGAGACAAAAAGTTTTTTGATTATATTAAAAGGTATTCTAAAGAAATTTTAAAAGGAAATGACTTAAATATTTTAAAATATCTTGTTTTAAGGAGTGCAAAAAATAAAATTCATTTTGTAATCGGTGATGAGAGGGAGTCTAATAAAAGAATGACTTTGAATTTTGGACATACATTTGCACATGGAATAGAATCTTCAAATAATTTTACTAGAAAAATTAATCACGGAGAGGCAGTTTTAATAGGAATGTTATTGGCTATAAAACTTTCTCTAGATAAAAATATTTGCTCTATCAAGACTTTGAAAGAAGTAGAGAAAATTTATGCCTCAAATAAATTACCGTCAAATTTAAATCAATATTTAAATAAAAAACAGATTTTAAATATTCCTAAACTTATGATAAATGATAAAAAAAATGATGATGATAAAATAAACCTGATTCTACTTAAACGAATAGGTAAAACTACTATTCCTGGTAAAATTAAAATGTCCGTGAGTCAGGTAAATAAATTCTTAAAAAAAATTAATTAATTTTTAGCTCAAGTGCATGAATCTTTTTAAATTCCTCTTTTAATATTTGTTTTACCTTTCTGTGAGCATCAATCCTATTTAAAGATTTAAGATATTTAGATTCTATTATAATTTTGAGGTGAAACTTTTCCTCTTGAAAAAATTTGTGACCTTTATGCTTAGAACTGTTGTCGATAATTTCAACTTTTGAAGCTTTAAATGCGTCAATTAATTTTTTTTTTATAAGTAATAAAAATGTATTCATTAAATAAATATATTAATATATTATCATAATTTTATGAAAAATATTTGTGATTGGGAAAATTGTAAAGAAATTGGTAAATATAAAGCTCCATTAGAAAAAGATAATAGTAGGCATTTTAGGTATCTTTGCCTTGAACATATTAAAATCTTTAACAAAAACTGGAATTATTTTTCAGACATGAACGAGGATCAAATAGAATACTTTATAAAATCTGACCTTACGTGGCATAAACCAACGAAAAGTTTTGCTTCGTCAGATAATTTTTTTAAGGTTTTGTGGAATAATGCTCTAGAGGACAAAATTAATATATTTGAAAAAATTAATCAAAAATACGTAGAGAGATCAAATTTATCTGAAAAAGATCGTCACGCACTACAAATTTTAGGACTTAATTATCAAGCAAAGTGGGACGATATACAAAAAAAATTTAAAGGGCTTGTAAAGAAATATCATCCTGATAAAAATCATGGAAGTAAAAAATATGAGGATATATTAAAAAAAATAACATTGGCCTATAGTCAACTTAAAAATACAGTAAATAAAACAAAATGAGCACAACTTTAGAAAACCAAGAACCTGATATAAAAATTTCTGTAAGACAAACTTTTAATATCGATACAGATATGGAGGTCAATAGTTTTTCAAAAAAAAATCAGTACGTACCTGAAATTGATAGTGATTATAAATTTGATAGAGATACAACTCTTGCAATTTTATCGGGCTTTGCTTTTAATAAAAGAGTGTTGGTGCAAGGTTATCACGGAACAGGGAAATCAACCCACATAGAACAAGTGGCTGCTAGATTGAATTGGCCTTGCATTAGAGTAAATCTTGATAGTCATATAAGTAGAATAGATTTAATTGGTAAAGATTCCATTGTTATAAAGGATGGAAAGCAAGTTACTGAATTTAAGGAAGGGATTCTTCCATGGTCGATACAAAAACCAATAGCGCTTGTTTTCGATGAGTATGATGCGGGCAGACCAGATGTAATGTTTGTTATACAAAGAATTTTAGAAAGCGATGGAAAGTTCACTCTTTTGGATAAAAATAAGATTTTGAGTCAAAACCAATTTTTTAGAATGTTCGCCACAACAAACACTGTAGGGCTTGGAGACACTACCGGTCTTTATCATGGTACTCAGCAAATAAATCAAGGACAAATGGACAGATGGAATATAGTCACAACTTTGAATTATTTAAAATTTGAGAAAGAATTAGAAATAATCTTAGCAAAAAACAAATCTCTTAACAATAAACCTGGTAAGGAAAAAGTATCAAATATGATTAAAGTAGCAGAGCTCACTAGGAATGGTTTTATAAACGGTGATATATCTACTGTAATGAGCCCAAGAACTGTACTTCATTGGGCAGAAAATTCAGAAATATTTAAAGATACCGGTTATGCATTTAGAGTTACATTTTTAAATAAATGTGATGAGTTAGAAAGAAAGATTATTTCAGAGTACTATCAAAGATGTTTTGGAGAAGACTTGCCTGAGTCTTCAGTAAATGTAAAAATATCTTAAAATGGATAAGAAAAATATTCATCTAGAGAACTTTAAAGAGGCTATCACATCAACAGTTAGATCTATTTCAGAAGTTGTGGACTGTAAAGTTACATACGGCGAACTAAATAAAAATAATGAGAAAAATGCAAATTTACCTGAAATTAAAAGATTAGAGAATATAAAAGACTATTTTGCACTAAGAGCAACCGCAGACTCTGAGGCCTTGAGATTGAAATATAGTAATATTGACATTTTTAATAATTTTAAACCAAAGGGTAGTAATGCCTCAAAATTATATGAAATAGCTGAGAAAGTAAGATACGAGAAAATTGGTTCAGATAAATTTAAAGGTATAAGAAAAAATTTATCTAATAATTTCGAAAATAAAAAAACTAAAAATTTAACTGAAGATTTTTTTGAAAAATACTTAAGAGATTACCTTTTTAATAAAAAAGAGATAAAAAACTTAGATAGTAAAACAAAAAAATTAAAAAAAAGGTTAGATGACAAATTTAGTGAAAATTTAGAAAATTTAAGAAACAATATAACCAACCAAGCAAAATTTAATAAAATTATTTCTGATGTGATCTCAAAGATGGATATTGAAGATAAAGAAATATTTGAGGAAACTGAAGAAAAAGAAAATAGTAGAGAAACTGCAAATAATGAAAATAACGAAAAAAATGAGAGTAAATTAAAAGATCAAAAAGATAATGATCAAACAATTGATGCTGATATATCAACCCCGAACGATTTATCTGAAAAAGATAGTTCATATGAGCAGGTAGATCAAGTAGAAGAGATCAATAGTGGGGAAAATAAAAAAAATGGAAAAATATTTTCTAGTAAAAACAAAACATATAAAGTTTATACAAATGAGTTCGATGAAATTGTAAAAGCAGAAGACTTGGAGACAAAGGAAGAACTGCAAAGATTAAGGTCTTCCTTAGATCAACAACTAATTCAATTAAAAACTTTCATTTCAAGATTGGCAAATAAATTACAAAGAAAATTATTAGCTAAACAAAATCGCTCATGGGAATTTGATTTAGAAGAAGGTGTTTTAGATACTTCAAAATTAACTAGAGTTATAATAGATCCATTCAATTCTTTATCTTTTAAAAAAGAAAAAGAAACTGAGTTTAAAGATACTTTAGTTACCATTTTGATTGATAATTCTGGGTCGATGAGGGGCAAGCCAATTTCTGTTGCATCTATATGCGCTGATATATTATCAAAAACTTTAGAGCGATGTTCAGTAAAAGTTGAGGTTTTAGGTTTTACAACAAAGCATTGGAAAGGAGGTTCGAGTAGAGAGCTTTGGTCAAATAATAATAAACCAAAATTTCCTGGAAGACTAAATGATTTGAGACATATAATTTATAAATCGGCAGATATACCTTGGAGACAATCAAAAAAAAATATGGGTTTAATGCTCAAAGAGGGATTGCTTAAAGAAAATATTGATGGTGAAGCATTGAGATGGGCTTACAACAAAATGAGCAAAAGAAAAGAGGAAAGAAAAATTCTTATGGTTATATCAGATGGAGCACCAGTGGATGACTCAACACTATCAACAAATATGAGTGATTATTTAGAAATGGATTTAAAGCGTACAGTTGAGGCTATAGAAAAATTTTCAGATGTTGAACTTTTGGCAATTGGCATTGGTCATGATGTTACAAGATATTATAAAAAGGCTGTTAAAATTACAGATGTTCAAGACCTAGGTGATGTAATGATAAATCAATTAACTGATCTTTTTTCTGATAAAACTTTTCATTGAAAAAATTTTAAATAGATGATGCTTTAACAGAATTTTTTGAAAAATCCTTCAGATTTGACATCAAAATTCTAAATGGAATAAGCATTGTTAATGCCATTAATACTTTGACGATAAAGTCACCTATTCCTAAAGTGATCCAATTGATGCTGGTTCCATAAAATGCTATGGAGAAAAATAAGAATGTATCAACTAAAGACCCAATAAGAGAAGATGTAAATGGAGCAGCAAACCAAATTTTATGTCTAAGTTTATCAAAAATTTGAACATCCAATAATTGCGCAAATAAAAAGGCAGTACCAGAACCGACAGCAATTCTTATTGAAATTAAATCAGAAAAATTTGTTGAAAAGAATAAAGTTAATAATATTCCTAAAATAAATCCCATATAAACAATTTTACGAGCACTAAGTTTTCCATATCTTCTATTTGAAAGATCTGTGATAAGAAAAGTAACGGGATATGTAATTGCGCCATAAGTTAAAAATTCTTCCATTCCAAAAAAATTAATTGGATATTGAACTAAAAAATTTGAGGAAGTAACAAAAATAGCCATGAAAAAAGCCAAAATCATGAATGGCTTAAGATCTGATGAAATTGGTTTAGGCATTCTTTGAGATTATTTCAGATTTAAATTTTTTTGCTTTTTTAGAGAGCCTAAAAGATTTTGCCGAACTTAAAAATTTGTCGATCCCACCTTTAAAATCAACTGTTCTTAAAGCTGAGTTAGATACATTCAATTTGATATTCTTTTTTAAAGCCTCACTTTTAAAACTTACTTTTTTAATACTAGGCAAAAACCTTCTCTTAGTTTTATTATTAGCATGGCTAACGTTGTTGCCTTTAATTGGTTTCTTACCTGTAAGTTCACATTTTTGAGTCATAAATATTAAATAGGTATATAATTCCTGTAAGATATATAATCAAGTGAATATATGACTATTGACAATATGATATGCAAATAATAGTAAGTTGAATGGATTTTTTCCTACCAGTAGCTCAAGTTCAAATAAGCGTTTTGATAATTTTGATTTTAAGTTTAATTGTAGGTTTCATATCGGGTTTATTTGGCATTGGAGGGGGCTTTTTAATGACCCCTGTTCTAATATTTTTGGGCATTCCGCCAGCATTTGCAGTAGCTAATGAAGCAAATAATATTTTAGGTACATCGGTTTCTGGTGCCTTAACCCATTGGTTTAGAAAAACTCTTGATTATAAAATGGGAATAATAATTGTATTTGGAGGAGTTTTTGGGACGATTGTTGGAATGATAATTTTTGGTTATCTAAAACAAAAAGGAATTGTAAATATTATTATATCTTTGGCGTACATTTATATGCTGGTGATGATTGGAACATTAATGTTTGCAAAAAGTTGGAAAGAATTAAGTGAGTTAAAAAATAAAGTTATTACAAAAAAGAAAGCCCACGATCACTACTGGATACACGGACTACCGCTAAGAGTAAGATTTCATAAATCAAAGCTTTACGAGAGTGCAATTGTACCTTTTATGTTAGGTTTTGTTGTTGGAATATTCGCATCTATAATGGGTGTTGGAGGAGCCTTTTTAATGGTTCCAGCAATGATTTATGTTATAGGTATGCCAACAAAATTAGTTCCTGGAACATCTCTTTTTGTAACCATTTTTATTACAGCATTTGTGGTAATTGGTCATGCTCTTCAATTTCAAACTATAGATTTTATTTTAGTAAGTATTTTGTTAACTGGTTCAATTATAGGAGTGCACCTGGGACTAAAAGCTTCTGAGAAATTAAATGCTTCAGAGTATAAAACATTGTTGGCGATTCTTTTACTTGGCGTTGGGCTTATTATGGGCATAGAAGAATTTGTTTTGGAAAAAGGAAAAAGTTTATTTACAGTAGGTGGTACAGGCCAGATAGATAATAAACTTGGAGAAATAGTATTAAGCCTTTCGCAAAATTATCCAATATCATATGGTTTTTTATCTATCATAATTGTAATTTTTGTAGGTATAATTTTTTCTTATGCAAGAGAACTTGTACATTACATAAGATTTGATATTGATAAAAAAAAGTACAATTTCTTTAAAAAAACTAATTAGAATTAGACCCCACAGCCTCTGAAATATTTTTAAAACCTTTTTCATTTAATTTTTGTATCAAATCTTTTTTAATTTCTTTTACTATCATTGGTCCTTTGTAAATCATTCCTGTATATAATTGTATAGCTGAAGCACCTGCTGTTATTTTTTCAAAAGCAGCTTCTCCAGAGTCGATGCCCCCAACACCGATTATTGGTATTTTGCCATTAAGTTTCCTATAAAACTTTTTGATCATTTTCGTTGATAAATCTTTTATAGGTTGGCCAGAGAGACCACCTTTTTCACTTTTTTTATTATCTTGTAATTTGTCTCTATTTTTATCAGAAGTGTTAGTTAGAATTATTCCATTTATGTTAGTTTTCAAAGATAAATCTACAATATTATTTATTGATAAATCATCAAGATCAGGTGAAATTTTTAGAAGAAACGATTTTTTAAAATTACTTTTTTCTCTTATTTCGTTTACCTTTAAAAGTAGCTTTTCAAGATTTTCTTTATTATGAAAACTTCTTAATCCTTCTGTATTTGGAGAAGATATATTTATAGTAATATAGTCACCAATAGGAAAGAAAATTTTGGCACATAATAAAAAATCATTTAACATGTCATCTGTATCTTTATTCGGACCTATATTAATTCCCAGAAGTCCATTAGGCGTATTGTATTCAATTCTTTTTTTTATTATTTCTGAACCATCATTGTTAAATCCTAACCTATTGATAAGTGCCTGGTCTTTCTCTAAACGAAAAACCCTTGGCTTTTCATTGCCGTATTGTTTTTTTGGAGTTACTGTTCCAACTTCTACGAAACCAAATCCTATTTTGAAAATTTCATTATAAACTTCAGCGCTTTTGTCAAAACCAGCCGCTAAACCAATAGGATTTTGTATTTTTTTACCAAATAATTTCGTATTTAAAATTTCTTCATCTTTTACTGAAAATAAGCTTTCAGGAAGAATATTATATTTTAAAGATTTAATTGCTAAATCATGAGCTTTCTCTGGATCTAGGTTAAAAATGAATGGTCTTAGAAAGGAAAACATTAAATTTATATTTTCAACTTTTTTTCCATTAAATCAATTGTCTCTTTTAGTCCAAAAAAACTTATAAAAAACCCCATTCTTGGACCATTTTCTTCGCCGAAAGTAACTTCATATATAAGTTTAAACCAATCCCTTAAATTATCTTTATAACCATTTTCTTTACCAGAAGTATATATTATTGTTTGTATGTCTTCTGGCGAGGTATCTAGAGAAATTTTTTTTAAGGAAATAATCAGATTTTTTAAAGCTTCTCTTTCTATGACTGATGGGGTTTTAAATTTTTTCTTTGGTTCAACTTCATCTTTAAAATAATTAATTGCATAATCAGTTAATTTATCTAGAATTTTATGTTCTTTTGGTTCTATTTCCTTATGAAATTTTTTTATAAACTTCCATAGAACATCTTTTTTTTTTGCATTACTAGATCCAACTATGTTTAATAACATTGAAAATGGCATAATTATTTTTTCTTTTGGGGGCTTGCCATTATGAATATGCCACACTGGATTTAAAAGTTTTTCATTATCTTTTTGTTTTTCATATTTTTCTATATATGACAAATATTCATCAACTGCTTTTGGCACTACATCTGGATATAGTTTTTTTGCTCTTTTGGGATTTTGATACATGTAAAGTGATAAACTTTCTGGGGAAGCATATTTTAACCATTGCTCTATTGTGATTCCATTGCCTTTGGATTTAGAAATTTTTTCTCCTTTCTCATCTAAAAAAAGTTCGTAGGCAAATCCATTTGGAGGCTGCTTACCCATAGCTTTACAGATTTTGTTTGATAAAATTGCACTTTCAATTAAGTCTTTGCCATACATTTCAAAATCAACATCAAATGTAAACCATCTCATTGCCCAATCAACTTTCCATTGCAATTTACATTTACCATTAAAGATATCAGTTTTAATTTTTTTTCCGTCATTATCGAAGACTAATGTTTTATTTTTTTTATCAATTTCAGTAACTGGAATTTCTAAAACTTTTCCAGTTTCTGGGCAGATTGGTAAAAAAGGACTATAAGTTTTTCTTCGTTCGCTACCTAGGGTAGGTAGTATTATACTCATGATATCATCAAATTTTTCAAGGACTCTTTCTAAGGAATTGTTAAATATGCCTTTTTTATAATTTTCAGTCGAACTTTTAAAAATAAAATTAAAATTAAATTTTTTTAAAAATTCTATTAACATTTTATTATTATGCTCACCGAAACTTCCATACTTTTGGAAAGGATCAGGTATTGAGGTCAATGGCTTTCCAATATTATTATGTAAAATTTTATCATTAGGTATATTTTCTGGAACTTTTCTAAGTCCATCCAAATCATCAGAGAAAGTTATTAATTCAGAATTAATCTTATTTATATGATTTAATGCGTTGATCATCATTGATGTTCTTGAAACCTCACCAAAAGTTCCGATATGTGGCAAACCGCTTGGGCCGTAGCCTGTCTGAAAAGTAATTTTATTTTTTTTCTTAATAATTCCTTTTCTGTCTTTTAAAAGTTTCCTGATTTCAACAAATGGCCATGAAGATGTTGAGTTTATTAGATCAGATTCAAGCATAATTAAGGTTTATAATAAGTTGAATTTTATTGCTATTTAAATATTGTCCAAATTTTATGATAACAAACAAAACAGTTTTTTTTGTAGTAGGAATTTTGTTATTAATTCTGGGTATTTTTATGATGATCCCTTATGGGGTACAGATTCTTTATAAAGAGAATAGTAACAGTTTTTTTTCATCATCAATTATTACAATTTTTATTGGTATTCTTACGGTTCTTGCAACTTTAAAAAGAGATAACCAATTGAATCTCCAACAAGCTTTTTTGTTTTCTACTCTTGCTTGGATAAGTATCGCTTTTTTTGGAAGTATCCCCTTTTTTTTATCAAATTTAAACTTAACTTTTAGTGAAGCTTTTTTTGAAAGCATGTCAGGTATTACTACAACAGGTTCTACGGTTATATCTAATCTAGATGAAACCCCAAAAAGTATTTTAATTTGGAGAGCTATAATGCAATGGCTTGGTGGCGTAGGTATTATTGTAATGGCAACGACCGTTTTACCACTTTTAAAAGTTGGTGGTATGCAAGTTTTTAAAACGGATTCTTCAGAACCTGAAAAACTTTTGCCAAAGACTATTGAGGTAGCATCAGTTATTATTTTAATTTATACAACGTTAACAATTAGCTGCATGGCTATATATTGGTTACAAGGAATGACTGTGTTTGATAGTGTAGCTCACGCTCTTACAACACTTGCTACAGGTGGTTTTTCTACCCACAATGAGTCAATTGGTTATTTTAAGAGCCCAGGTATTGAATTTACATCTATAGTTTTTATTATATTGGGAAGTCTTCCTTTTATAACGTATTTAAAATTCATTAAAGGAAATAGAAAAATATTTTTCACGGATATTCAAATAAAAGGATTTATATATCTAGTAATTATTTCAATTACCATTATGTTTTTATATTTATTTTTAAATAATTCTGAATTTTCTTTCTTAGATAATTTAAGAATTTCATCATTCAATGTATTATCAATTTTATCTGGAACGGGTTATGTAACTGATGATTTCGGATTATGGGGAGAATTTCCATTAATTTTCTTTTTATTTTTAATGTTTATTGGTGGATGTGCTGGTTCTACTACTTGTGGTATTAAAATTTTCAGACTACAGATACTTTTTTTGTTTATAGGTAATCATATTAAAAAATTAGTTTATCCTAATAGTGTTTTTGTTATAAATTATAATAAACAAAAAGTAGAAGATACTTTTATAAACTCGGTCATAATTTTTATTTTTTCTTATTTATTATTATTTTTAATCATATCGATACTCTTATCTATTACTGGGCTCGATTTTTTATCTGCAATCTCAGGGTCAGCAACGTCAATATCAAATGTTGGCCCAGGACTTGGAGATATGATTGGTCCAAATGGAAACTTTAGTCAAGTTTCTGACATGTCAAAATGGATACTTTCTTTTGCGATGTTGCTTGGTAGATTGGAAATTTTCGCTGTTCTTGTTCTTTTTTTACCATCTTTCTGGAGGTCATAAATTAATCTATAATTATAATTAATGGAAATTTATCAAAAACAATCTTTCAAAGAATCTCTCAGAGTTTACCTAGATGTAAGAATGCTTCGTATACTTCTATTGGGAGCAATAAGCGGTTTTCCCTGGGTTATAATTGGCAGCAGTCTTAGTCTTTGGTTAAAAGAAGAAGGTTTAAGCAGAAGCACTATTGGTTGGGCTGGTTTAATTTTTGCTGTCTATGCTTTTAATTATTTGTGGGCACCTTTAATTGATAGGGTGCGTATACCGTGGTTAACAAACAAAGTTGGGCATCGTCGTAGCTGGATCATATTAATGCAATTAATAATTTTATTAAGTTTAGTTTTTTGGAATTTTATAGATCCAACTGCTAACTTAGCATTAGTAATCACAGTTGGTTTAATTATTGCTATTGCCTCTGCAACACAAGACATCACTGTGGATGCATTAAGAATTGAACAAATCGGTAAAAATGAAGGCAAGTCTATGCAAGCTGGTGCTGCGATGGCTGTGGTTGGTTGGTGGACAGGATATAAGCTTGGGGGAGTAATTTCACTTAATGTTGCAGATTATTTTGAGAAATTAGGTTTTCAGAATTATTGGCAAATAACTTTTTTAATATTAGGTATCGTAGTCATAGCCTGTAATATTGGTTTGTTATTTGTCAATGAACCCCAAAATTCAGATAGGCATGACTCTCAAAAGAAAACTGACCTTGCTATACAAAAAAAACTTGGCGCATATAATTTTTTTACAAAATCAACAGCTTGGATAAGCGGAACCATAGGGGGTCCTATTATAAGTTTCTTTAATAAAAATGGATTAAAAATTGCTTTAGGAATTTTAGGTTTTGTATTCTTGTTCAAAATCGGAGAAGCCTTTCTTGGTCGTATGTCTATAATATTTTACAAAGAAATAGGTTTCACTAAATCAGATATAGCAATATATTCTAAGGGGTTAGGATGGATTACTACTGTCGTATTCACTCTGTTGGGTGGATTATTTGCTATCAGATCTGGTGTAATTAAAGCCATGTTTGTTTCTGGTATTCTAATGGCATCCACTAATCTTCTTTTTTCTTTGCTTGCATGGTCTGGTAAATCAGAATGGTTATTTGCAGTAGCTGTTATCTTTGATGATATGGCCGCTGCTTTTGCAACGGTCGCCTTTGTTGCTTTCATTTCTATGCTAGTTGATAGAACCTACACAGCTACTCAATATGCACTCTTAGCATCTATTGGAACTGCCGGAAGAACAACATTAGCAGCGTCTTCGGGTGCAATGGTAGATTGGCTGAATGGTGATTGGGGTATTTTTTTCGTAATTACTGCTGTGATGGTTATACCGTCATTAATTTTTCTTTATATAATTAGAAAAGATATAAAATTTAGTGAAAAATAGTTTTGGAAATAATTCTCCAGTTTTAAATCTTTACAAAAAGAATAACTTAAAATCTAAAATTGATACCCAACTACTCTACGGAGATAATTTTAAAGTAATTAAAAAAAGTCTAAATTGGAAAAAAATTATAATTAAAAAAGATGGCTACAAAGGTTTTATAAAAAGTAAAAAATTTCCATTTCCAATAAAGGCAAATTTCAAAGTATGTGTCTTAAAAGCAAATCTGTACGATAAGCCTAATACAAAAAATAAAATTAGCAAATATCTCTCCTTTAATTCAAGATTAAAGGTGACTGAAAAGAAAGGAAAGTTTGGAAAATTTGAGAATTATTGGATAAAATTATCTGATATAAAAAAGGTATCTCATAAAAATAAAAATGTATTTAAAGATATTGAATTTTTTAAAAATACTAAATATTTATGGGGTGGAAAAAGTTTTAAGGGAATTGATTGTTCTGCATTAGTTCAGGTATTTTTAAATTATAATAATAAGTTTTTTCCGAGAGACTCTATAGATCAAGAAAAATTTTTAAAAAAAAAGGTAAAATTTAAAAATTTAAGAAAAAATGATATAATCTTTTGGAAAGGGCATGTGGCGGTTGCTTTATCATCAAAAAAAATTATTCATGCCTATGGCCCAATGAAAAAAGTTGTTATTATGGATACAAAAAAAGCGATAAATAGAATTGAAAGAACTGCTAATTTAAAAGTAACCAGTATAAGGAGGCTATAAATGCATTGGATACTACTTGGTCTTGCCGTTGGATTTGTATTTTATTTAGGCGATAAATATTTATTTTAATAATAAAATTTAAAAAAATTAGCTAGCTAAATAATAAATTACAACTGCTACAATTAATATTTCTAAACCACTCATATATCTCCTTTTGATTCTATTAAATTATAACATTTTCTCTAGGTTTTATCTGATCTTTAAATGTTTTATCCACAAAGGAATTTGATTATGATGCTTAAAAATGCACACTTACTAATTGTAACAAAAACAGTATAAATTAATAATATGAAATCTTATCGTAACAAACTCAATTCTAACGGGCTTAGTGATACTGATATCAGTAAGCCATGGGATAAAGACAACCAGGCATGGTGGGACTGGTATGTTGGTCTTGCAGACAATGATATTAAAAAAGATCCGATAATAGCCGCTGAACCTCTACCAAATATTACAATCCCCAGTGATGATGAAGTTGTCTCAGAATTGTCGGAGACTTATCCTTTAAAAAATGATGAAATTGATTTCTTTAGAAAAAATGGTTTTATCAAACTCAAAAAAGTATTCTCTCCTGGAGTTGTACTTAAACTTAGGAATGAATTAATTAAACTACTAAAAAAAGAATTTAAAGTTAATCCTGATAAAGAAGCGCATGACCGGTTCCTTAGTCTTGAAATGATGTGGCCCAATAATACTCTTCTACGTTCGTACGTATTGTCACCACGTCTTGGAAAAATTTCAGCTGATCTTCTTGGGGTTCCAGCTGTTAGACTTTACCACGATAATGTTTTAGCAAAACAAGCTGGTTGCGGTAGAACGCCATGGCACTATGACGACCATCATTTTCCATTAGATACTAATGATGTAGTC
>MDSZ01041240.1_pt1 | contig 16235 bp, 11 predicted proteins | sample 811201 | NCBI WGS metagenome assembly MDSZ01 (sample SAMN05326647, study PRJNA326480) | marine metagenome | isolation source: seawater | place: Indian Ocean: North | collected 2010
TGTTGTAGGTTTGATTTCCGGTTCCGGCGGCCTCGATATTGGTGGGGCAGCTGACTTTGGATCAACTGTAAAAGCACAGGGCAACATCTCAGGTTCTTCCGACCTTACGATTGCAGGGTCAGCCACTGTAGATGACAACGTAATTCTTACCAAGGGTTACTTGCAAGTAAAGGCTGATAACATGCACATTACTGGTAACGTGCTTTCTTCTGGGCTTATCAAGGGAACAACCCTTTCTGGTTCTGGAGATTTGACAATTGCAGGCAGCGCTACAATCGATGACAACTTGATTCTCACTAAGGGATATGTTCAGATTAAAGCATCTGAGTTGAATGTCACTGGTGGTATTAAGGCGTCTTCGGTAATCTCAGGTTCAAGCCACTTGCAAATTGCTGGTAACACATCTCTTGCTGGAACACTAACATCACTAGGACTTATTTCAGGTTCTAGCGGTCTCGACATTGGAGGAACAGCAGACTTCGGTGCTGCAGTAAATGTACAGGGTCTTCTTTCCGGTTCTAATGGAATGGATATGGCTGGCCAAGCTGACTTCGGTGGTGCAGTGAACATACAAGGTAACCTTGATGTTGACGGAACAACAACTGTTGATGCTTTCACTGCATCAGATACAGTAACGCTTACATCTGTTGCAGCGTTGGCTGTTGATTCAAATGATTCAACACACCATATTCTTGTAACAGACAGCGATGATAACATCGTAAAGAAAGAAAGTGTAACTGATTTTGTACAGCACATCACAGGTGCTGCTGGTACTAAGGGTGGCCTTCAGGTTCACCAGGGTAAGCTTTTCATTGTCCAAAAGGAAGAGTCTTTCATGTCTTCTTCTTTGACAGGTCATGCACACACAGCTTCACTCGACGGACCGGTACTTTCAGGTTCTTTGATGGTCTTCTTGAATGGTCTCTTACAGACACGTTCAGGTTCTGCTAATCTTGGATCGGGTGCAAACTCAATCTTTGACTACAGACTAGACAGCTATACAGCTCCTACAAAGGTTCTTATGGCTGATGCGCTTGATTCTGACGACGTTCTTATCGTCCGTTACATTCAGAAATAATATAACCCACCTATTCGTCTCACCAAAAAGCCCGGTTTTCACCGGGCTTTCCTTTTATTATTCCTTTGGCGCGAAGAAAAACTATTTACTAAGTAAAATAATAATTTTTATTATCGTATTATTTCGTTCAAGGAGATTTATAACATGGCAGCCAGAAAATTTAAGTTTGTCTCACCAGGCATTTTTCTAAGAGAGGTAGATAACTCTCAACTTCCAAAGTTACCAGGGCCTATAGGGCCAGTGATTATAGGTAGGACCCGCAAAGGGCCTGCAATGAAGCCTATAACAGTTAATTCCTACGCAGATTTTGTAGAAGTTTTTGGCGACCCGGTTCCGGGTGGCCAGGGTGACGATGTTTGGAGAGAAGGCAATGGTCTTCTAGCACCAGCTTACGCACATTATGCAGCAAAGGCTTACTTTGCAGCGGATATAGACTCGCCAGTTACAACAATTAGGCTAGCAGGTGTGCAAGGTGATAATGCAACAGATGCAGGTGCCGCCGGGTGGACAACAAACTCAGCATGGGGTCTGTTTGTGCTGCAATCCGGATCAACACAAGCAGCTTTTTCTGCCTCTGTGTTAGCAGCCGTCATTTATGGAGAAAGTCCATTTACAGCTTCCTTATCTAACGCACAGCTTGGCTCATCGTCTGCAGGATCAGCACTTTTGAACACAGTTTGCAGCGCAGACTCAGCAAATAACTTTACGATTCACCTTAAAAACAGCTCTACAACGAAAGAGGTAAACGTAAGTTTTGATAGGACTTCTAAAGATTACATAAGAAAGGCTCTAAACACAAACCCAGTTGCAACAAACGGCGATGTCGCGAATACAAGCGCTGCTTCTGTTGCTGACAAATATTGGTTGGGTGAAACTTTTGAAGAAGCGGTCCCGTCTGGAAATCTGTACGGATTTATAACAAGGTTAAGAAAAGATAGTACAATAAATTTTGCGGATTATAGTCATGAAGCCTCTGTAGCTCAAACAGGTTGGGTCTTCTCTCAGAACGATGGAACTGCTGCAACATATGATCCTACAAAGATGACAAAGCTTTTTAGAGTGAAAGCATTGCACGAGGGGGAAGCAGCATCAAAGGAGTATACAGTTTCGATCGAAGATATTAGAATTCCAGAGGAAGGCGATGCAGATCCATATGGAACATTTTCCGTAGTGGTAAGAAAAATCAGAGCTGGAAAGTTAGAAGTGGTTGAATCATTCACTGGGTGTAACTTAAATCCTAATTCGTCGAACTACGTGGCTAGACAGGTTGGAGATCAGTTCACAACTTGGTCTGCTCGCGAAAAAAGAAACAAGATTTACGGCAATTATCCAAATCGCTCTAGGGTTATAAGAATGGATATGAAGTCGGACGTTGACAACGGCCTGATAAACCCTTCCAAAGTTCCTTTCGGATTCTTAGGCCCAATTAAACCGGCAGATAACCATGTAAAAATAACCGCCAATAAAAACCATGGAAACGTCCTCGCTGCACAGGCACCATTTTCTGGGACATTCCTTGGAGCAGATACAAGCTTGAAGATCGTCGGCGCTCAGATCAGTACCCAACGCCGTGACGCTGCAGCCGGATTTACTGTAACATGGCCAAGTCTTCCAAGCGTAATCAGCGCATCGGTTGATGGCACAGACCACTTCGGAGCGGCCGTTTATAAGGTTAGTTCAACTGGCGAACTCGGATCAGTTATTGATCCCGGCTACATGGATTACATAAGAAAAGCACCAGAAGGGCTAACTACAAGACAAGATGCAGGAACATCCGGATCGCTTGGTCAGCATGCATTTATTTTCTCTTTTGATGACGTATTTATCGGAGGTAGTAATCTAGCAGATATATCAACAGCGAATGTTACTGCTTCATTCTATTTGTCAGGTTCCTCACGCCGCAGCAACACAACAGTGGCTTACACGGCAACTGGCTCTGCAGCCACACTACTGCAGCTTGGGTTTGATAAGTTTCAGATGCCACTGGTTGGTGGCTGTGATGGCGTAAACATCACAGAGGCAGACCCTTTCAACAATAGAGTACTAGAAGGTAAGACGACAGCTAATTCTTATGCTTTCGCGTCGGTAGATAGGGCAATTGAGCTTATCAAAGACCCAGAGCTTATTGAGCACAATCTGGCACTGTTACCTGGCATTACAAATACTTCACTGACAACTAAGCTAATAGAAAAGTGCGAAGCTAGAGCAGATTCATTAGCTATAATTGACCTACCTGGAATCTACAAGCCTCCTCATGAGTTGAAATGTGAGTCGTTTTCGGATAGATTAACAACTAATCCGAACGCTACCGCAACAGCACTCAAGCAAAGGCAAATAAATTCTTCTTACGGAGCTGCTTACTACCCATGGGTAAAGGTTAGAGACGTGGAAATGTCTAGAGATGTCTGGGTACCACCTTCAGTTATCGCTTTAGGTGTAATGGCCTACACAGAAGAGTCAGAAGAGGTTTGGTTTGCACCTGCAGGTTTTAATAGAGGCGGCCTAAATGAAGGAAACGCAGGATTACCAGTGTTGCAAGTATCTGAGCAACTTCTTTCAAAGCAGAGAGACACTCTCTACGCGGCGAACATTAACCCGATCGCATCTTTTGTAACAGAGGGTATTGTAGTGTTTGGCCAAAAGACACTTCAGTCCACACAATCAGCACTCGACCGTATCAATGTTCGTAGACTGTTGATTTTTGTGAAGAAGGAGATATCTAGAATTGCATCCGGATTATTATTTGATCAGAATGTTCCTGCTACTTGGAACAGGTTCTTAGGCCAGGTAAATCCTTTCCTTCAGAGTGTTCAGACAAGACTTGGTCTGTCGGACTTCAAGGTGATCTTAGATAACACTACCACCACACCAGATTTAGTGGATAGAAACGTGATGTACGCAAAGATCTTCTTGAAGCCAGCTAGAGCTATTGAGTTTATTGCAGTTGATTTTGTTATAACAAATACTGGTGCTTCTTTCGAGGATTAATGATTGAAAAAAGCATCCGAGACCATATATAATATTAGGGAGATAATTTAATATGCCTACAAATTCACAATTCTGGAACCAAGCGAGTATCGAACCAAAACGACAGTTTCGATGGCTACTCTACATTGCTGGTATGCCACAGTTTATCGTAAAAAATGTAAAAAAGCCATCATTCTCAGTCGGAGAAGTCAATCACGATTTCTTGAACTACAAGTTCTATTATCCTGGTCGTGTTGAATGGGCTACAGTTGATGTTACTATTGTAGATCCTGTGCAACCTGACTCAACAGCCAGCTTGGTAAAGATTTTAGAAGCAGCAGGTTATGTCTTACCCGACAAGTTCACATCACAGCCAAATGAGCCTAGAACTATTTCTAAGAAAGCATTTGTTGATGGACTAGGAGGACAAATACAGCTTGTCCAATTCGGCGCAAACACAGGAGCACAAGAAGAGAATGTGCTCGAAAAGTGGACACTCAATAATCCATTTTTAACAAATGTAGACTTCGGAAGTTTGGATTATGGTTCGGACGAACTTGTTGATATTAGTATGACTATTCGATATGATTGGGCTACACTGGAACTCCCAGAAAGAACTGACTCTAATACTTGGAGTTTAAATGCCCCATCTACATAATATGAAAAGAGGAATAAATGTCTAGAAATTCTAGCAGAACAAAAATAAATCATCCAACACCACAACCCTCGCAGCCAAATATTGCTCCACCGCAACAGCAGCAGAGCAATCCCTTTGGTATATCTTTTGTGGTACCAACAGAAGTGGTAGAATTACCAACAAGAGGTAGGTTTTACGAGCAAGACTCAACTCTTTACGGTCGTCAGAATGTAGAGATAAGACACATGACAGCGAGAGAGGAAGATCTCCTCGCGAACCAAAGCTTTATCGAGGATGGATCTGTCTTTGACAGGCTGCTCGGTTCGATACTTGTTGATAAGTCTATCGACGTTCAGGAACTTATAGAGACGGATAGAAACGCTATCCTGATCGCCGCGAGGATCACTGGCTACGGGTCCGAATATTCAATGAGAATGCCATGCCCTCACTGTAGGAAAGTATGTGAGTTTGTTTTCAATCTTGAAGAAAGAGAGATAGTTGAAAATGAACTTGATGGTGTTAGTTTTGAAAGCGATTCAGGCCTCTTTTGTTTCCAACTGCCAAAGTTAACTTTGGAAGCTAAAGTAAAGGTTTTGACCGGCCGAGATTTAGAGTACTTGGATAAGCAAAAGCAAAGAGCAGAGGAGCTGGGTCTTGAACACAATGCGACTATAAACTTGTTTCGTTTGGCCGTTGTTGAAGTTCAGGGAATATCAGATCAATCACACTTAAATCAATTATTTGAAGCTTTACCAGCTATAGACTCCAGAAAGATAAGGAGCGTGGTAAACTCCATCACACCTAGAGTATCTACAAAACAAAAGGTCGCTTGCGGATCCTGCGGAGAGGAATCGGAAAGCGAGGTGCCCTTCACATTGGGCTTCTTTTGGCCTGACCTCTGATTACGTTCAGAAGGTGACGTATGAGGAAATTATATTCCTTCAACATCATGGGCACTTTAGTTTTACGGAGGCATATAACTTACCAGTAGGTTTGAGAAACTGGTTTGTTACTAAAAACGTAGAGATCATTGAGTCGAGAAACAAAAGAGAAAACTGATTTACCTGATAATTAGTATACACAGGAGAGGTTTATCTAAATGGCAAAAACATTTGCAGATTACGTACAAGAATTATCAGATGCACAAGGCGCCGTGGCTAAAAAGGAAGCCCGGGATGCACTAAACAATTTCTACAATAAACAAATGAAGTCTGCAAAGGCTGGAAAATCTAGAAGTTCAAGTGCCCCCACAGCTTCTGACATTTCACAATTTAAGACACTAAAAGATGTTGCAGATAACATTACAGGAGCGCTGGATGCTCAACAGCTTACGGTAGAGAGATTAATATCAGATTACAAAACGGCTCTCGACATACAAGTAGACTTTATTAAGCAAGGTGGTCAGTATTTTGATAGGTTTTCAGAAGGAGGAGACTTCTTCAAAGCAGTCACAAAATCAGGTGAAAGACTATTCAAATATTTTGGTGATGTGAAAACTGGACAAAGGGCCTTTAGAGATACCGCTAACAATATGAAGACATTCATCATGGTGAATGATCAAAGCAAAGATTCAATGGCGGCAACAGTTGGAGTTGCTAAGCAGCTTGGTATTGAGGCAGATACAATGACTGGCATTTTTGATAATGCAATTCAATCATTTGGTATGAACGCTGAATCAGCAAACTCGCTTGGTGTGAGTGTTGCGAATCTAGCGCAGCAGTTAGCCGTTAGTCCAAGAAAACTAGCAGAAGAGTTTAGAGAAGCTCAGAAGGACCTACTTTACGACTCTGCGAAGGTGGAAACAATATTTAGAAAACTACAATTCACCTCCAGAGCGACCGGTGTATCCTTTTCAAGTTTAACAAATGCCTTCGGTGAAGCCATGGACAACTTTGAAGGTTCTTCCAGTAAGGCAGGAAAACTAAATGCAATTCTTGGAAAGTCTGTATTCAACTCGATAGACCTTCTAGGTAAATCAGAGGAAGAAAGACTTGAAACGTTGGTATCCGGAATCAGAAAGAATCTCAGGGGCGGAGTACAGAACCTTGGAAAGTTTGAACTCAGAAGCATAGCAGGAGGACTGGGACTGTCACCAGACGACACGAGAAGGCTCCTTATGGGTAAGACAACGATCAACGAAGCACTAGCTACAAAGGCACCAAAAGACCCAAGAGAACGCGCTCTAAACGAGATGGCAAAGGGCGCAAATAAAGTGAATGATTCTTTCGAATCACTAGCAGAAACAATGAGACAGACCTTTACACCTGTGCAAAGAAGACTCATAGAAGAAAGACAAGCACTGCGCAGCGCCTTCTTAGACCCATTCAAATCTGTCACCCAAGGAACAGGACTGGAGAACCCCGCGGACATACTTAGGATGGTCGACAGAGGAACTGCAAACACAGATTTCACCCAATCCGGTCTAGAAAAACGCGCCACCGACCTTCGAGCTATAATAACTCAAATTAAAGAAGGCAACATCGACGCTGCAAGGACCACTATAGAAAATTTTCAAAGAGGCGAACGCGAGTCAGTCTCCGGTCCGCGGAGACCAGAAACCTTCATCGAATTTATAAAGACCCTTGGCGAAAAGGGCGGCGAAAAAGCAGTCGAAAAACTATCACAGGCCGCAAAGGATCTGTCTACAGCGGTGAAAGATGGAATCGGCATTGATGTAACAATATTTGATAGTGGTGGCAATACTATTGCCGCCGATGCCACCAAGACAGTAAGGAAGGCGAAAGAATGATATCATTTCACGACATAGCAAAAGGCTCAGACTTCATGGTGAAATTCCTCAGTGTAGCCACAGGGACAAGGGTGGAGTTTCCCGCATTTATAAAGAATTTTTCAGATGCTTACAATGTCGGTTGGTCTGCGGAAACAGTGTATGGTAGAATGGATCCGATTCAAACATACCAGGGCACAACCAGATCAATATCAATAGCGTTTGATGTGGTATCTCCCAGTTTGGAAAAAGCGGAAGAAAATATGTTCGAGTACAGTAAGCTAATTCAAATGCTGTATCCTGTGTATGGCGAGCCATTAGTTGGCAGAATGGGCAAAGGAAGAACCCTCGCCGCCCCACCACTTTTGAGGGTTCAGTTTTGCAACCTAGTAAAAAACAATTCCCAATTCAGCGAAGAGGAGGGACTACTGGGCTGCATAAGTGGTTTTACTTTTGAGCCAGATTCTGAAGCTGGTTATTTTTCAAGAGGTAATGAATTGTTGGCGAAAGCATTTAGTATAAGTTTTACCTTTGAGCCACAACACGAACACGAACTTGGTTTTGAAAGAGATGAATTTATCAATAGAAACTTCCCATACGGAAGACCGCAACCTTCACTCCCATCAGCTGATAATGTGCCGAGCGCAAATTCAGATGTTGTAACTTCGAGGACAAACTCCATCACAGGAGGTGACGACTGATGTTGGATAGAGATGAAAAGAGGGATATACTGATAAACGAGAATAAACTCTATAAGAAATTTTTAAAAGAGAGAGGTATCAAGAGGTTTCGACACTACTCAAAGATGAAGTTTGGAAAGATATCTTCTTCAGAAATGAGAGACTTAACTATTACTGATCACATATATAAAACTGGTGATAGCCTCGCAAAACTGGCTAATAAGTTTTACGGTGATGTTAGATACTGGTGGGTTATTGGATGGTTCAACAAAAAACCTATTGATAATCTCTACAAAGTAGGTGACACTGTCCACGTACCTCTACCACTAGAGGAAGCGTTGTATTACGTTAGCAAAGATGAGTAAAAAAGCAAAACAACAAACAAGAAATTTTAATAGTCAGGCTTATCTGATGTATAACCATTTCCTTAAAAAGGGGAAGACCAAGGCTGACCCAAAAAAAAGTAGTATTAAGCAGGCTGCATTACAGGATTCTGTTAATATATATAAAGTCGTAGGAAACTACACACCAGAGAATTTTGTATCGAAGGTAAACAGGTCAAAAAAAGTAAATGTCTACAGGGATATTATAGATCTAGAGACGCACAAATTATCAAGCTTGGTTCCGGACATTAGGTTTTACAGGGTTCAAGGCGATCTCTATGAACCTTTTTACTTTCCTGTCGCATCGGAAATCGTTACAGCGGAATCTCTTCTGCAGCCCGGCTCAGGTGTGGGTGGAGTCGGTATAAGAAGTTTTTCTGCTAATTTTACTGGTAATAATCCTTTTTCTTTTGACAAAGAAATATCTTGTTCACTGGAGATTTTTGTGGACAACCTTGAGAATATTTTCAAAGAACCACCACCGGGATACGCCCGCCTAGCGGATCTCTTTACGATATCGAAAAGAGGCTATGTCTCTCTAAAAGATGGTCTTTCCAAGGAGGTCTCTTCGGAACAAGTAAACAGAGCATCAAACTATGAGATATCAGTGAGACTAGGGTATTCGGTCAATTCTCGATCTGATATATTGTCTGCAAAAGAAAAGCAGGCAATACTAAATACAAATCTTTCAATTAGAATGACATTGAAAGACCATTCAATCTCGGTGCAACAAGACGGCACAGCGTCAATATCAATTGAATACATTGGCCGCTTAGAAGGTCTTCTAACAGACACCGCACTAAGCCTTCTCAAAGACGAAGATGATTTACTGGCAATATCAAAATTTATGATCGAAGAGCCAGATAGTAAAGATGTGGCCAATATGACGAAGGAAGAAAAAGAAAAATTAGAGAGGCGACAAAAAGTTAAGACAAAAAATAGAATGAGAAAATATTTTGGTTACTTAGCAGATGACGATATAGATTCGGAGAGCGATAGACTGTACAGTCTCCCGCTTTCAAAAAATGATATTGAAGCATTTAAGAACTTTCAATCGGCAGAAGATAGAGAAAAATCTCAAGAAGAAAAAGAATATGACATGCCTGATAAACTCTTGGCGGCCGCGGCAGAAACGTCCGCGTCGATTCTGAAGGAGTTCGAGGATGTCCCCGATGATGATTTCGAGAAAATTAGCGCCCTTAGGTCGAATGAAATAGACTTTGAAATCGCTCGCTTCGCGGCCGAGCAGGCACAAAAGAAACTTGAGGCACAAACCCGGAGAAGTAAGTCAATTCATTACCTCTACGTTGGTGACATACTAGAGTCTGTTTCTTACAATATTCGAGCTAACATAGATCAAGCTATCGCAAAAGCCCAAAAGCAAGAGACTGAAGAGGGAAAGGATAATAAAAAAGTTGTAGTAGCATTACAGAGGTTGAAGAAAGGTCTTAGAAGCATGAAAATCCTTCTAGGAGAGGTGCCAATAAGGGTTTCCGACAATAAAGTGATAAAAGTCAACATAGCTGATATACCCATAACGTTGGAAATTTTTACAAAGTATTTTCTAGATGAAATTGAACAGCAAAGTAAAACGAATTTATCTATTAAGAAGTTTTTAGATGATTTGACTACAAGATTAATACGAAAAGCGCTAGCTGGACACGGCTCACGAGATGCACCTTTTGTGTCACAAGATGTTGAGATTAGAACAATAAGTATCACAGGTCCCAAGTCAGATAGCATGAAGAAAAATAGCACAGAGGTAGACATTGATCAATTGCCCGACTTTATTAGGAGAGGTATACCCAAAAATGTAGATGATGAGGTGGAATATTACATTGTTTATTCTGAAATGACAAACTCCAACGTTACAGGTTTAGCTGGAGACATAAAAGAGGATGTTGAAAACGGTATATATCACTTTCACATAGGAAAAAATAGAGGCATGCTTAAGAGTATAAATTTTAACAAGTTTGATGTACCTTTTCGTAAAGAAGCACTCATGTTGGGTTCTGTGAATTTATATGATGAACTAAAAATGCCCTACACTGCCACTATAGAAATGTTTGGAAATGGCTTATTCCTACCAGGTAGCATGGTATACGTGAATCCTTCTAGCATTGGCTTTGGCGACCCTAGGAATAAGCGGTCTGCAGCCGCCAGACTCGGCCTTGGAGGATACTATCAAATTTTATCAGTTAACACATCATTTAATGGGTCCTCAATGACAACAACGCTTCAAACGTCTTACACATCATGGGCAGAAAACGACACAGAATTTCTTGCGGAGATCACCCCGCATCTAGAAAGCAGAGTAAATGAGTCGCCAGAGACTGGTACCAATACGGACGCAGAAAACCTTTCTCCTCCTGAAATAGGAAAAGTAAAGTCTAGAGACTATGAAACTATTTTAGCTTCAGATCTATTGACAACCAAAGAAAAATCTGACATAATAAAAATGGAACTGTCTCGGAGAAACACATCAGATTTGATCCACTACAGCAAGCAAGAGAACTCTAGGCAATACACCACTAAGAGAAATTCTGGACTTGGAAATGTCACTGTCAAGATCGGTGACAATAATGAAATTGATATAACGAGGGTATTGTAATGGCTTCAGAATTTAATGGAAAAAATAATCTAGAACCCATAGTCAGCTTCTTTGAAAGAAAAAAATACAAAGAAAGAATATCTAATACTGAAGTAGATTTCTTAGATACTTGGTATGAGATGCCTAACTATGGACTTTACAATGAGTTTTTCGAGCCAGTTGTTCTCTTAGTTGATGACGAAAATACAACACTTGAAAAGTTTGGTGATTATGCTGCACCAGAACTCAGGGCAGCAACTTTTGTAGTGAAAGCATTTAATGAATTCAGGGACTCATACAGAGCTATAAGTGAAAACACCGCGATACCCTACCCTCCTTTTTTGGATGGTCTCGTACCGGTAAAGGCTTACATAAATTTTAATAATTCATACCAAGACTATGTAAGAACAAGAGCTGAACAAATCGTCTCTGACATGGAGGTATATGAATCGAGAATAAAAGACTTCAGTGATTTTATGGTTATATTTAAACAGGTCGCATTTCAGAACTTGGCAGAGAAACCTATTTCTAGAAGTGGATTCCTTCACAGCGGTAACTGTCCAATAAATGTTTCTGGTCTATGTGTGGAATTGGCGGATTTACCATACGATGTCGATAGTGAAAAAGCAAACATAATTCAGACTAAAGAATTTGCATGCTATTCTGATCTTGCCAAAGAATCGGGATTCTATATCGACAAAAATGCTCCATGGAGACTCATAGCTAATCTAGAATCGGCGCCCATGCAAAAATTGATAAAAGAGTATCAACAAAATACAACCTACCAGAACGTACTGTCAAGAATATTTCGCACAAAAACTCATTACGACGATTACGAGGTAGTTAAATTGTTTGTGGAAGGCATTTACAATAACTTTCTATCTCGTAATCCGATATATAGTTACGTGTCCCGTGAAAGCGGAAGAGAAGTAAAAAGAAATGCGATAAGACCTTCGATTCCAAACAATGTAGAGATCGAATATTGGCTTGCGACACTATTAGAGGTTAGAATGATGGAGCTAAGAATGGACATGAGTAATTATGAAAAAAGAAAGAGAGAAGTTCTTGACACCCATAGCGTCTATAGTGTAAAATATAAAACGAAACTATTAAATCAAAGTCTATTTTTTAGTTTGAAGCCTGCACTGGGCAAGATTGGCATGTTTTGTGCAGAGCATATAAAGAGTATTTACCAAAAGAAAGAAAACACCAACAGCTATAATAAAACAAATGTGAAGGATTACAGTTGATTCTACAAACTCTAGACATTAAAAACAATTGTAGTGGAATATATCACGATGGAAAGTTTTTCATAGATGAACCCACAGATATTGTGAATAATCACTCTCTGGCCTGGAAACACTCCCCACTCTTAGATGATGAAAGGTATCGTTATTTATATCTTTCTGCAAGGAGTGAAGATTTGTCTTCTTATTGTCACGATCCTGAGGTATACGAGGCCTACAGGAAGAAGATACAGTCTCACCGAAAAGCTGCAATTGCAGCCAAAGTTAGCTTACAGGATGAGTGCTTTTTTGATCTTTTGCCCAAACATCAACTAGCAAAGTGGTTTGAAATTAGACAACAAGCTATGGAAAATTTAAACAGCAGAATGCAAAAGGAAGCAGATTATGAAATACTACATAAAGCACATGTATTAACTACCAACATATCACATCAGAGCATCAAGTTTCAGGGTCAAACCGGCAGAGTATTGTATAACATTTTCGGATCAGCTACTGGAAGGTTGACTACAAAAAAAGGTTCCATCCCAGTTCTAACCATGAAGAAAGAAGAGAGGCAATTACTAAAGCCGAACAACGATTCTTTTGTAGAGTTAGATCTAAATGCTGCAGAAGTTCGTACAATGTTGGCCCTATCTGGCCATGACCAGCCAGAAGGCGATATTCATGAATGGGTAGCTGAAAATATTTTTAACGGATCAGTAGAGAGGTCCCAAGCAAAGGTCCAACTCTTCGCCTGGCTATATAATCCTTCGAACTCAAAAAGTCACTTTGACAAATTTTTTTCGCGGCAAATTTTTCGAGATTTTTACTTTTTTGAAAAGCAACTACTTACGACTCCATACGGCCGTAAGCTAACAGTTGAAGAAAGAAAAGCACAAAATTACTTGCTACAATCTACCACTTCTGATATAGTTATCGAAAATGCATATAAAATCATGAAAATGATGAAAGGTAGAAAATCAAATGTGGCATTTACACTACATGACTCTATTATTCTTGACTTTTCGAGAGAGGATATCGATTTGCTACCAGAGGTGAAAAAAAAGTTTGAAGCAACGCGTTGGGGAAAATTTCCAAGTACGTGCAACGTTGGAAGAACATTTGGCAGTTTGAAGGAGCTAAAGCTTTGAAAACTATTTTAGGGATTGGAACAGCGGGAAGCAGTATTGTACAGCAGCTTGCAGATTTTAAGGTATACCAGAGTTTTCAAATTTCTAATGAATTCAATAAAACTTCAAAGTATAAGTTTGCACTACCGGCTCAGCAAGGCCCTGAAGAATACGAATCCATGGACATGTCAAAACTTCACAAGTGGCTCGACAAAATTCATGAATCCTGCACGATATTTTTATGCGGAGGTTCCGATTCAACCGGCATAACTCTCCGAGCCCTTGAACATTTGCACAAAAAGAAGGTAGCAATGGAAGTCGTATATTTCATGCCAGAGATTGAAGTTTTGTCAGAGACCAAGGTATTGCACGAGAGATCAGTAAGAGGTATTTTGCAGAATTTTTCCCGCAGCGGCCTTTTTGGTAAAATATGCATGGTTTCAAATATGCAGCTTGAATCCTTGGCTGGATCAACAAACGTATTTGACTATTACGACCAAATAAATCATGTATTCACAAGTACTTATTACATGATGGACGTGTTTAAGAATACCAAACCAATCACTTCTACATTTAAGAGGCCCAAGGAATCCTGCAGGATTACAACTCTTGGGCTATCATCTTTGGACGGCGAAGATAAGTTGTTTTTTCCTTTCAAGCAGGAAGTTGATGTGGTATACTATTATGGTATCAACGAAGAAAGACTCAAAACAGAAGAGAATTTATTTAGAACAATTACGGACAAAGTAAAATCAAAAATAACAGAAGAGAGGAAGGTTTCATTTGGAATCTACCCCACACAATATGAAAATGATTACATCTATACAGAATATTTTTCTCCAAAAATTCAAGATATAATAGTTGACAAATCTTAAAAAATATAATATATTAAAATCAGTTGGTCAGGATATTTGCTGACCTGCTATAGCCAAAAGTGTGCAAAAAAACAACAAACCAATAGGAGGTAATAATTATGGCACTTAATTTAGACGCAATGAGAGCAAAGCTCGATAAACTTAACGGAAAGGGTGATGGGGGCAAGAAAAACTTCTGGAGACCCGAAGATGGGGAGAGTAACATTCGCATCGTCTCTACTCCAGACGGAGACCCTTTCAAGGAAAGATTCTTTCACTACGGAATTGGTGGTCAATCATTTCTATGTCCAAAGAGAAATTTTGGAGATGACTGTCCAGCATGCAACTTCGCAAATCGACTTTGGAACGAAGGAACGGAAGAAAGCAAGAGACAGGCAAAGGAAATGTTTGCAAAACAACGATTCTTTTCTCCAGTGCTTGTCCGCGGCGAAGAAGCGGAGGGTATCCGCGTCTGGGGATATGGCAAGATGGCTTATGAAAAGCTGCTAACAATCGTCCTAGATCCTGACTACGGTGACATTACAGACCCAGAAACAGGAAATGACTTGAAGCTAATGTACGGTAAGTTACCAGGTGCCAGTTTTCCAAGAACTGATATCCGCCCACGCCCTCGAAAGACTGCTCTTTGTGATGATGCAGTCGGAGGCGACGATCGGTGCGCAGAACTGTTAGAAACTATTCCTAATTTTGATGAAATTTTTGAAAGAAAAACAACGGAAGAAGTTCAGTCAATTATGGACCAGCACCTGGCAGGCGAATCTGGTAACACAGAAGTTGAAAAGTTTGGAAATAACACAACCAATAACACAGATTCTGTAGAGGCAGCATTCAACGATTTGTTGAATCAATAGGTAAAAAATGGCAAAAGTATCAAAACTCAAGAAAGGTGCTTTGGATATAGATTCTATTCGAGGTATCATTAATAAGAAAGCAGGTAGAGAAGTTGCACATTCACTTCAAGATAATAACCCAACAGAGGTGAATGAGTGGATCCCTACCGGTTCTAAGTGGCTTGATGCAATTATTTGCAAGGGCAGACATGCTGGCATCCCTGTGGGTAAAATTTCAGAGATCGCTGGCCTTCCTGGTACTGGTAAATCATTTTTGGCTGCACAGATTGCTGGGAACGCTCAAAAGATGGGCATTGATGTAGTTTACTTTGATTCGGAGTCTGCTATCGATCCTTCTTTTATGGAGCGAGCAGGCTGCGACTTGGATAGGCTTATGTATGTCCAAGCAGCATCTGTTGAGTTTGTCCTAGAGACTATCGAAGAGTTGCTAGCTACTGGTAACAAGTGGCTTTTCATTTGGGACTCTTTGGCCCTTACTCCGTCGATTTCTGATGTTGAAGGTGACTTCAATCCTCAGTCATCTATGGCTGTAAAGCCGAGAATCCTGGCTAAGGGAATGTCCAAGCTAACTATCCCTATCGCTGATGCAAACGCTACCTTTCTAGTCCTCAATCAGTTGAAGACTAACTTGGGAGCAAGAACACCAGCGCAGGCAATGACTGAGCCATACACAACCCCAGGAGGAAAGGCTATGATCTATGCTTATTCTCTTCGTGTGTGGCTTACCGCGAGAAAAGCCAAAGCTAGTTTTATCGTTGATGACAATGGCTTCCGCATCGGATCCGAAGTCAAGGTAAAGCTTGAAAAGTCTCGTTTTGGGACTCACGGCCGGACCTGCAACTTCAAGATCCTGTGGGGCGACGATGCCGTTGGTGTTCAAGACGAAGAAAGTTGGTTTGATGCAATCCAAATCTCTGAAAGGCTTGAGCAGTCTGGAGCATGGTTTACGCTAATCCACAACGATGGGTCTAAGGAAAAGTTCCAGCGCAAGCAATGGGTCACTAAACTGGAGAGTGAAAAATTCAGAGAAAGTGTCTTGACTATTATTGAAGAAGATGTTATTATGAAGTTCAAGAATAGAGAAGGCAAA
>MDSZ01203976.1_pt1 | contig 16235 bp, 9 predicted proteins | sample 811201 | NCBI WGS metagenome assembly MDSZ01 (sample SAMN05326647, study PRJNA326480) | marine metagenome | isolation source: seawater | place: Indian Ocean: North | collected 2010
CATGAGCACGAATATCTTTTTGACTATGAAATTCTTTGAGGTCTTCGAGTGAATATATTTCAGCACGAATGAATCCTTTCTCAAAATCAGTATGGATGACGCCCGCTGCTTCTGGAGCCATGCTGCCAAGGGGAATTGTCCAAGCCCGTACCTCTTTCTCACCGGCTGTGAAGTAACTTTGAAGCCCAAGCGTTTTGTAGGCTGCGCGAGCCAGTACGGCTAGGGCTGGTTCCTTAAGACCCACGTCGGAAAGCATTTCTTGTCGATCTGGTTCATCGAGTTCAGCAATCTCAGCCTCAAGTTTCGCGCACACTGGTACAACCTCCGCACCACCTTCCTTGGCTAAATGCTTGACGTCTTCAACAAGCTTCCCAGCCCCGCTAAGGTCAGTCTCATCAACGTTTGCAACGTATAAGATTGGTTTTGATGAAAGGAGGCCAAATTCTTTTGCGCTCTGCTGCTCGACAGGATTGAGAGAAAGTGTTCGAAGGGGGTTTTCTTTTTCGAGGTGTTGGAGGCATGTGTGCATGAGGGCAACTTTTGCCTTTGCCTCTTTATCTGTACTTTTGGCTGCTCGTTCGGCCTTTGGGAGAAGATTTTCGAGGTGTTGGAGATCCGCAAGTATGAGTTCGAGTTCAATGGTTTCCATATCTGCAAGAGGGTCAACCGTACCAGAGACATGGATGACATCAGGGTCTTCAAAGCAACGAATGACCTGTACGATGGCATCCACTTCTCGGATGTGAGAAAGGAATTTATTACCGAGCCCTTGGCCCTCGCTTGCCCCCTTCACAATGCCTGCAATATCCACAAGCTTAAGGGCGGCTGGAATTACTTTTTGTGTTGAAATGTATTGGGTAATTTGGTCGAGACGTGTATCTGGAACGCTCACCATGCCTTCATTAGGCTCAATGGTGCAAAAGGGGTAATTCTCACTCTGGGCTGCCTTCGATTGAGTGAGTGCGTTGAAGAGTGTGCTTTTTCCGACGTTTGGGAGTCCAACAATGCCTGCTTCCATGATAACCTATAAAAAGAGAGTGTATGCGGTCTTCTAGAACGGCATCTTACGGGACAGATCCCAACTTGCATAAGTCACTGTGTCATGTCGGCAAAAGACTTGGTTTTGGTTGAGGGAATTCCGATGTGCTCGATGTATTTCAATGTGTTGCATGGTGAGGGGCGGTGAGTTGTATGGCGTTGCGTGGAGTATGCGATAAAACAGGTTGACTATCTTTCATTCGATGATGCAAAAAAAGTCTTGTTTGAAAAAAAGTTTTTTCTGTCGTGCTGCAGATGAAGTGGCACATGATCTACTGGGTACATCGCTCGTTGTGTGTAGTAGTCAAGGACGAGAAACACGACATGTTATTTTTGAAACGGAGGCGTATCTTGGAGCTCATGACCTTGCCTGCCATGGCTCGAAAGGTATGACAAAACGAAATGCTGTCATGTTTGGTCCGGCAGGATGCTGGTATGTCTACCTCTGCTATGGCATGCATTGGATGCTGAATGTTGTGACAGGTGGCAAAGGAGTTCCTGCGGCCGTATTAATTCGCGGTGCAGGAGAACATGAGGGACCTGGGAGGCTGACGAAGGCACTTCGAATCAAGAAAGGACTCAACGGAAAAACCGTTGGAAAAAAAAGTCATCTTTGGATTGAGACAAACAACATTGTTATTCCACGAAGACATGTGCAACGGACTCCCAGAATAGGAGTTGGTTATGCTCGGGAATGGGCCAAAAAGCCGCTTCGATTTGTGATACGTCCAGAAAATATTCCTATACTAATGAAGACGAAAAGATAAATAGAGGAGGAAATGATATGAAGTATCTAATCTGTTCATGTATTGGGTATTGTCTTGTCGGTTTCGTTTTGTTTGGAAGTGGACGCGCTGCTGACTCAGAAAAGAAAAGTGAATCAGGTAAAATGATGAAGGCAACATTTGCAGGTGGTTGTTTCTGGTGCACGGAAGCTGTCTATCAAGAGATAGCAGGAGTAGGACGTGTCACGAGTGGTTATATTGGAGGTTCAGATCCAAATCCAACCTATAAAGCTGTGTGTACGGGCCTTACCGGTCATGCTGAAGCAGTCGAAATAGAATACGATCCAGAGATAGTGCCATTTGAAAAGTTGTTGGAGGTCTTTTTTGCCACACATGATCCAACAACACTCAATAGGCAGGGGCCAGACTTTGGCACCCAGTATCGTTCAGGCATCTTCTATCACACTGATGAGCAAAAAGAGATAGCTCAAAAAGTAATTATCAAGCTTAATGCAGCAAAAGTTTTTCCAAGTCGTATTGTCACAGAGGTGACTCAAGCAAGTACGTTCTACCCTGCCGAAGATTACCATCAGGATTATTTCTCAAACAATCCGTCTCAGCCGTATTGCCAAGCCTATGCGGCTCCAAAGGTGCAAAAGGTGAAGAAGGTGTTCAAGGAACTGGTAAAATAATTCACTCATAACAAAGAAGCAGTTCTTGAGCCTCAACTGGAGTCCCCGGTGTAACGAGCACGTCTGCAATCGTGCCATCTTGCTCAGCATAGACAGTGGTTTCCATTTTCATGGCCTCAAGGCTCAGGAGCTTTTGTCCTTTGGTTACTTTGTCACCTGGATGAATAGCAACGGTGACCACGAGGCCTGGCATCGGGGCTCCAACTTGCTGAGGATCACCGGAATCCGCTTTTGGCCGACGCTGGACTTGGGCTTCAAGTGTTCGATCCGTAATCGTAACACTCCGTGGTTGCCCATTGAGTTCAAAAAATACTGTTCGTGTTCCATCGGAGTGGGGCTCTCCGACGGTAAGCAGTCTGACAAGTAATGTTTTGCCTGTTTCGATGCTGATTGCTAATTCTTCGCCGGGCTTTGGGCCTTCAAGAAAAACTGGTGTGGGAAGAACACTTACATCACCATGCTTCGATACGAACGAAGCATAGTCCTGAAAAACGCGTGGGTAGAGTAACCATGAAAGAATCTCTTTTTGATTGGCGGATCGCCCGAGGATGTCACTTACTTTCTTTTCAGCAGATGAAAAATCAGCGGGAGGCATCGACTCACCAGGGCGGGTTGTAAGAACATCACCGGATCGTACAACTCGTTCGATTACTTTTGAAGGAAATCCGCCAGGAGGTTGGCCCATGCGACCAGCAAGGAGATCGATGACAGACTCGGGGAATGATAACTCACGTGAGTCGGACAAAAGGTCAGAAGCCTGCATCCCATTTGTTACGAGGAGGAGTGCAAGATCACCAACAGCTTTACTTGTCGGAGTTACCTTCACAATATCACCCACGAGCGTATTCACGTCTGCATAAGCACGACAGACATCGTCCCATTGATCACCAAGACCAAGCGCTTTTGCCTGTTCCAAAAGATTTGTGAATTGACCACCTGGCATCTCATGAAGGTAAAGGTCTGCATCAGGAGCCTTCATGCTGCATTCAAAAGCCGTATAGTGGTCTCGAACTGCTGACCAATAATGTGTCAACTGTCTGAGTGGTTCTGGATCAAGTCCTGTATCGAGGGGAGTATGACGAACAGCCTCAACCAGTGCATTCAGATTGGGTTGGCTTGTCAGGCCAGCAAATGGGGCCATAGCTGCATCGACGACACTTGCGCCATTTTGTCCAGCCTGAAGTGCACTTGCGAGTGAGGCTCCGGATGTATCATGCGTGTGAAAGTGGATTGGAATTCCAATCTCATCGTGTAAAGCCTTCACGAGTGTTGCCGCGGCGAATGGTTTGCACAGACCCGCCATGTCCTTAATGGCCAACATGTGTGCGCCACGTTTTTCAAGGTCTTTGGCAAGATCGACATAGTATTTGAGTGAATACTTTGTTCGACGAGGGTCGAGGACGTCTCCCGTGTAGCAAATTGTTGCTTCACAGATGGCATTGCTCTCAATAATAGCGTCCATCGCAACAGTCATGTTTGGCACCCAATTGAGTGGGTCAAACACGCGAAAGACATCAATGCCTGCGTCGGCGGATTCCTTGACAAATGCCTGCACGATATTGTCAGGATAATTTGTGTAGCCCACAGCATTACTGGCTCGAAGAAGCATCTGAAAGAGAACGCCCGGTATTTTTTCGCGTAGTTGACTCAGTCGATCCCAGGGGCACTCCTTAAGAAACCGCATTGATGTGTCGAAGGTTGCCCCTCCCCACATTTCCAATGAAAAGAGGCCCCCAGCCAGTCGAGCATAGGCATCAGCAACTGCCAGCATGTCATAGGTTCGCATTCGTGTAGCAAGTAGCGATTGATGAGCATCTCGCATTGTCGTGTCAGTAAGCATGAGTTGGTCTTGACCTCGTACCCATGCAGCAAATTTCTCTGGTCCAAGTTCCTGGAGCTTTGTGCGCGTGCCAGTTGGTGGTGGGGCAGCTTGATCAAAGGTTGGGAGCAGAGCCGGTTCCCGACGAACAGCTGCCGGTCGTCCTTTCACGAGTGAATTTCCGTTGACGATGACATCTCCCAAATATTCAAGCAGCTTCGTTGCTCTGTCTCGTCGAACTGGCAACTCAAAAAGAGATGGAGTTTCATCAATGAATCTTGTCGTGCACTTTCCTGCAAGAAAATCAGGATGCGTAACCAGATTGATGAGGAAAGGAATATTTGTTTTGACGCCCCGAACACGAAACTCTTGAAGACAACGTTCGACATGGCCAGCCGATTCGTCAAGCGTCAGTCCGCGGGCAGTGACTTTGACCAGGAGTGAGTCAAAGTAGGGGGTAACAACGGCACCAGAAAACGCATTTCCTGCATCAAGGCGAATGCCAAGACCACCTCCCGAACGGTAGGCGGTCATCCGACCATAATCAGGAAGAAAACGATTTTCTGGATCTTCTGTTGTGACTCGGCATTGAATAGCAGTTCCCATGGAACGAATAGCAGATTGATCTGGAAGGTTGATCTGTGGGGCAGAGAGCTTCCATCCTTCTGCGATCAGTATTTGTCGTCGGACAATGTCAACGCCAGTAATTTCCTCAGTTACGGTGTGCTCAACCTGAATCCGAGGATTCACTTCAATAAAGTAAAATTTTTCAGTGTCCGCATCGACAAGGAATTCAACGGTGCCCGCGTTTTCATATCGAGCGGTTTGTCCAATCGCAAGAGCAGCCTCACAAATTTCATCACGGAGTTTTGAAGGCAGGTTTGGAGCTGGTGCAACTTCAACAACTTTTTGATGCCGTCGTTGAACGGAACAGTCCCTCTCAAAAAGATGCACAAGATTTCCATGCATGTCCCCAAGAAGTTGAACTTCGATGTGCCGAGCACGCTCAATAAACTTTTCGATAAAAACAGAACTCGAACCAAAGGCAGTCTGACTTTCACGCTGTGCAGTCTCCAAGGCTGCAGCAAGTTCATCCTCATGATGTACCACACGCATGCCCCGGCCTCCGCCTCCGTGAGCAGCCTTGAGAATGATTGGCCATCCAAGGGAATTTGCAATTGTGAGAGCATCTTCAACGCTTGTTACTGGCTTCGAGCTGCCAGCCAAAATGGGGACACCTGCCTTGTCGGCCAGTTCACGTGCCGTTGTCTTGTCACCTAACATTCTGAGGAGTTCAACTCGTGGTCCGACAAATGTAATATCAGCCTTTGCACATTCCTCAGCAAAATCAGGATTTTCTGACAGAAATCCATATCCAGGATGAATCGCATCAACATTGTGTTCTTTTGCTAATGCGACAATGCCGGGAATATCAAGATATGATCGAATCGGCTCACCAGGCTTCCCGATGAGATAAGCTTCATCCGCCTTAAAGCGATGCAGTGCAAATCGATCTTCGTGAGCATAGATGGCAACGGTTCGAATGCCGAGTTCGTGTGCTGAACGAAACACACGTGTTGCAATCTCACTTCTGTTAGCAATAAGTATTTTTTTTATTGGTTGCATTCAAGTATCCCCGTGACTTTCGAACCGAAAGACAAAGAGCAAAACATAGGGTTTGAAACAGCAGAATCCTATCTTCTGTTGTAATGATTGTAGAGGGCTGCGTGCATCACTCGGATGAGCGGGGATGTTTTTCCTCTGCATAGCTTGGTCGGCTATATTCTGGCAGCAGATCAGAAGGCGCGTCACTGATCTTCATGGTGTTCAAAATGCTACCAAGAATGGCAGCTTCACTGGCATTCGGATGCCATGCCTCAGAGGGTGCAACTGTCAGGCCCAGCGCTCTGGCTTCAACACCACACAGTTCAATGGCTGGTCCAGAAATACATCGACCTGGAGGGAGTGACTCAAGCCAATGCTGGCGTGAAAGTAGTTTTCCATCAGTCATATGCCATCCTGCACCAACGTCTTGATCGGCACATGCCTCAGTTGCATACACCTCATCTCTCCCTGCATCAAATGCAATGTTGATTGTTGTATGACCGGAACATATTTTCGACGTACGGCGTGCAACAACATCAAAACCAGAGATGCCGATGAGCGTTGCTTTGGAAGCCCAGCACAGTGCTTTTGCCGTTGTTACCCCGACCCGGAGGCCAGTGAATGAGCCCGGACCCTTGATGACAGCAATGATGTCCGCATCACGCACATGAAAGCCGGCGTCGTTTGCAACTGAGGTCAGTGTATTCACAAGGCGACGAGCATGGCCACGGGCCTCCCCAAGCGGCTTTTCAACTATTTGTTCTTCATTTTTCGAATACGACATCGCGGCTACTGAGCCAGTGGAAAGGCTTGTGTTGATGGCAAGAATATTCATGCTGACTTTCTCGGTGGCGGGAACGGTCGACCATGCTTGACCGTAGCCCTAGTCCAATCGTACCCTCAGGTATTCTTTTAGTGGCCCCTTCGGGTGTCCGTTCTATGTTTGAGGAATTATTGTCGAGTGAAACGGGCAATCATTAGTGACATCCATGGGAATTTTGAAGCTCTGCAGGCAGTGCTTGCTGATATTGACGAGCACCATGTAGAGTCCATTTATTGTCTCGGTGACATTGTTGGCTATGGTCCAAATCCATGTGAATGCCTTGCAACCGTTCGCGAACGGTGTCAGTTGGTGCTACTGGGAAATCATGATCAAGGTGCATTATTTGATCCTGATGGTTTTAATGTGGGTGCTGAGCGAGCGATTCGTTGGACACGCGAACAATTGGAACGGTGTGATAGGCAGCCAAAGTATTCGAAGGATCGGCTTACCGATTTTCTTGGAGAATTGCCACGTACTCAAAAAGAGGAAAACTTGCTGTTTGTACACGGGTCGCCCAGACGTCCGATTGATGAGTATGTGTTTCCGGAAGACATTTACAACCCATCAAAGATGGAACACCTATTTGAGTTGATTGATCGATACTGCTTTCAGGGGCATACTCATATTCCTGGTGTGTTCACCCAGGAACCAGATTTCACGGTTCCAATGATCAGAGCTGATGAAATGGAGTGTCAGATTCCTTTACCCAATGGCAAGGCGATGGTGAATGTTGGGTCGGTTGGCCAGCCTCGTGATAGTGACCCTCGAGCATGTTACATCATTCTTGAGGATACTATTGTTCGCTATCGAAGGATTTCTTATCCATTTGCGGAGACTCAAAAGAAAATCCATGCTATTGATGACTTGGATGACTTTCTCGGTGACCGACTTGGGCAGGGCAGGTGATACAGCATTGTGATGCATGGATGGGAATTGTTTTGGTTGGTCTGTCGTACATGTATCAGATGAGCTTTCTGCCAGGTAGCAAATAGCACGTTGATGGAACACATGAAAAATTGACTCGATATACATAAGCTTCTCATTTTGGAGTACCAGTGGAACGACGTTACGCGCTTTTTATTGCAATATCACTTGCCATTGTGCTTGGCAGCCAACTCTTGCAGGTTTATTTGTTTCCTCCACCGCCTGAAATGGAGAATGCTGAGCAAGAGAAACATTCACCTGTTGACGACATTGCTGCGTCCACGCCGGATCTTCCAACCGATACTGAGGTCAGTAGTCAAGAAAAAGAAGGACAAAAAGAAGACAGTCTGTCATCTCCAGTCGAAACTGCCCCTCCAGCTGAACGAACCTATCACACGCTGGGATCACTCGATCCAGAGGATCCTCTTGGCATGCTTGTCACATTCACAAGCCGAGGGGCATCAGTGCAACGAATTGAACTGGCAGGAGAGCAGTTTCACGATCAGGATGATCGTTCGGGGTATCTCGGCCATCTGGCTGTCATTGCGGATGGAAATGGATGTCGTGTTGGTGTTGTTGGGCCAGGTACACCAGCCGATGTAGCCGGCATTCGGGCTGGAGATGTCATTGTATCCATTGATAGCCTCGAGATGCTTGATCCACGCATTTTCCATGAGACGCTTGCCAGAACTCGACCGAGACAGGCTATTTCTATTGGCCTGATTCGTGACGGACGTTCGCTTAATGTGGAAGCCAAGTTGACGCGACGTCCACTAGAGGTCGTACGGCCTGAATTTGAAACGCAGCCTGTTGCGGATCCACGAGGGGAACCTTGTGACCCGTTTTCTTTTCGTTTGTCTCTCGAGTCAAGGGATGGTGTCAAGCGAGCAGATACGTTTGAAGAGATTCCTGAACAGGACCTTCAGGAAACAGACTGGGAGATGATCCCTGATAGTGATGGTTCTCATGTGCGTTTTGTTCGTAAACTCTCAGGTGGTCTGACAGTGACGAAAGAGTACTCAGTACTGTCGGCCCAAGACGCGGTTGGTGCTGGACGGTATCGACTCTCGCTTAAAGTCGGATTTTCGACAACAGGTCAGTCCAGCAGTGTTGTCTATGCATTGGATGGTCCGACCGGTCTTCCAACCGAAGGCTGGTGGTATGCGGCTCGTGTCTCACGTGGATGGGGGGGGCTTGCCGTTCGCGATGTAGCCATGCGATTCACAGGAGAGCAATCTACGCTTGTTAACAGTTTGAAATTGGCAGATGGTTCTCTCGAACACCCGGCGACTGCCGTTCTTGCAGGAAAGCCACTTTCTTTCGCAGGTGTGGATTCACTTTATTTTGCGTCAGCACTCATTCCAGAGGGAGCCGGTGATTTTTCTCCCAGATTGGATGAGGTGCGACCAATTGTCGCTGGTGCCATTCCTGAGTCATCCCGTCGAAAGTTGGTGGATGTCACGTGTCGGCTTGTGTCTCAGCCCATCCAGGTTGAAATCGATAAGCCGGTTGAGCATCGGTATGCCATTTTTGCTGGTCCTAAGCGGCCCGAACTCCTCAGAGGCTTTGGGGTTCCCGGCGCATCTATGGATGACCTTGTCTATTATGGTTGGTTCGGGTGGGTAGCCCGTCCTCTCATTGCAGTGCTCCATATTATTCATGCCATTGTTGGGAACTATGGCATTGCGATTCTCTTGCTCACAGTGGTTGTTCGTGGGGCAATGTTTCCGATTAGTCGTAAGCAGGCATTGTCTTCACAAAAAATGCAGGTGCTACAACCAGAGATGAAGGCGTTGGCAGAGAAGTATAAAAATGATCCCCAAAAACGAACGCGTGCCACTCAAGAACTCTGGCGCAAGCATGACTACAATCCAATGGGGGGCTGCTTACTTGTTTTTATTCAGATCCCAATATTTATGGGCCTGTATCGATCATTGGCGACTGACGTCGAACTTCGGCAAGCGCCACTATTCAGTTCAATGATTCGTTGGTGTTCCAATCTTGCTGCGCCAGACATGTTTCTCGATTGGACAAACTTTCTTCCAGGTTTTCTGACGGCTCCTGAGGGTTGGCTTGGTCCCTATCTGAACCTGTTTCCGTTGGTCACCATTGGACTTTTTCTCTGGCAGCAGAAACTTTTTATGCCACCAGCTATGGATGAGCAGGCACAGATGCAACAACAGGTCATGAAATATATGATGTGGTTTATGGCGCTGATGTTTTTCAAGGTTCCGTGTGGATTGTGTCTCTATTTTGTTGCCTCAAGTCTCTGGGGCATTTGTGAGCGATTGTTGCTTCCGCAGGCGAAGCCGGTGACAGCATCGGTGGCAAGCTCTTCCGGCCCAAGAAAAACAATTGATGCGATTTTCAGTCCTGCATCAAAAAACAAAGAGTCAGTAGGAGTTGCTGACGCAGCAAGACAGAAGCGGCTTTCTCGTAAAAAACGGTGAGCAACGGACTAACAGATGTGATTGTCGCTGCTGCCACGGTGCCAGCCGGGGGAGCACGGTCCATTGTTCGTATGACTGGTGACTGTCTCCAAGACGTACTTGATCATCTTCTTGAGGCTGATCATGACGGATTTCACCGGGATGGAGGGCAGCCCAGAGTCATTCCTGCACGATTGCATGCTCAAGGACTGGGACGAACCTGGGGTCGTGTGCCACTGGATGTCCTTTTTTGGCCCGGTCCCAGTGGACCGATGGGGGCTCCTCTGGCAGAACTACAACTTCCAGGATCACCTCCACTTGTTGATGCAGTGGTGTCTGAAGTCTGCCGGCTTGGTGGTCGATTAGCACGAGGCGGAGAATTTTCACTGAGATCATTTCTTGCTGGTCGTTTGGACCTTTTGCAAGCGGAGGCGGTGCTGGCGGTCGTCGATGCTCGAACACCGGATGAGCTTTCAAGAGCTCTCGATCGAATGGCTGGAGGTATCGGCCGCTCCTTGGAGGGCGTCAGGCAGCGATTACTTGATCTGCTTGCAGATGTTGAAGCAGCTATCGATTTTGCCGATGAAGCGACTCCCGATGCAGTTCCAAATGCTGATGTGTGGAGTCATCTCGATAGCCATGTTGCAGACGTTGGTGAGTCTCTTGACAGGATCTCTAAGACGCTTGCTTCTCGAAACGCAGGATCTGTCGATGTCCCTCAGGTTGTACTTGTTGGAGAACCAAATATTGGTAAGAGCAGCCTCTTCAATTGTCTTGTGCAAAAGTCAGCTGCCCTTGTTGCAGATGAGGCGGGAACAACTCGAGATTGGCTTACGTGTCAGCTCGAAGATTCTCAAACAGGTGTCGTATGTACCTTGGTCGATCTTGCAGGAATCGGTATGAAGAGTGAATTTCCCTCAGGAACACCTGCCTCCCTTGCAGATGCTTATGCTCGGCAAGAATTGGCTCGTGCTGATGTGGTTGTTGCTTGTTACGATGGTCAATGTGTACGCACGAGCACATGTGACAAGATGTTTTTTCACGAGCCTCATCAACCATGCATTCAGGTTCTGACACGTGCCGATCTCATGTCGAATACGCATGTGCCAGATGATGTTGTTGTAACAAGCAGTCACGATGGCACAGGTGTTGACGAATTAAGGAGCAAAATCACTGCTGTTGTCGCCAGTGTGGCGTTTGATCGCTCCCCAGCGACACTTCGCATGTCTGTCGGGATTAAAGAGGCACAAAAGGCCATTCATGCAGTACGACAGACAATCGAAATGGGACGCAAAAAGGAGGGAATCATTGACGAGGCTGTTCTGGCAGGGTTGTTGCATGAGTCTGTCGATGGAATTAATGCCGTCACGGGACATATGATTGAAACTGATCTTCTTGATCGCATTTTTTCTCGTCACTGTATTGGTAAATAATATATGAAACATACGAGTTCATCTGGTCTCATGAATATGCAATCATCGGTTGTTCAACGCATTGATAATCTGGCCAAAAATAGCAGACGTCACGTTTCGACATCTCTGTCAGAGTGGGCACGGCTGGCTTTGGAGACTGTGCAGAGCGTTGCGTCCGCTGCACCGGAATGGGTGAATGCTGCTGTGCAGATGAAGCAGGCTCATGGTGCATCGCATGAGGACGTTGCAGGTGCTGAAGAATTGGCGACAGGACCGTTGACGACATTGCGACTTCTTTTGCTCTCGGCACATTCTCTTAATGATATTTCAGTGCATGGAGTACCTCGTCTACGAGAGGGGGTGAGAATTGCCCATCAAAACAGTGGCAATGATGCAACAAGTCTTGTGGAGATTGATGTTGTTCCTGCACGGGGCTTATTTGACCCTTTTATCTACCATGGTCATAGCGCAACCGTTCGTTGTACAAATCCTGGAGGACATTCTGCATTCATGGAAAACTGGAGGCAGGAGTGTATGACCAGGCCGCAACGTGGAGGAGTCACACTTGTGCTCGGTGCAGGCAATGTGACAGGGCTCTCTGTTGCTGATGCACTCTGTCAAGTATTCGAATATGGTCGATCAGCGCTCGTAAAACTTCATCCGATGCATGAACCGTTGGCTGATGTTTTGCAGCAGGCAGTTGCACCATTGGTTGATGCCGGGCTCATCTCGTTTGTTGTCGGTGGCAAAGATTTGGCTGAGCAACTCCTCCGCGCAGAGGATATCACACATGTGCACTTGACCGGTGGTCATCAGGCATTCGAATCAGTAGCAGCAAAAACAACAAAACCTCTCACATGTGAGCTTGGCAATGTAACGCCCTGGTTCGTATTGCCAGGCAGGTACACAACAAAACAACTGTATTTTCAGGCAGATCTCATTGCTGCCTCTATTGCAAATAATACATCGTTCAATTGCATTGCTACGAAGTTGGTAGTGACATGCCGTCAATGGGAACAGCGGAATGCTTTTCTTGATCGAATCTCATTTCGTTTGCAAAGTCTTCCGCGACGTCCAGCGTGGTTTCCCGGATCTGCTGAAACATGGGAGCAGGCCTCGGGTCAGGTTCTTCCTCACGATGGACTTCTGCCGTGCGTCTTTCGAAAATGTGTCACAGGAGAGAACGATGGTTCCTGGAATGCTCGTGAATGGTTTGTTCCGGTGGCTGATGAGGTGACGTTGGATGCCACGAGCACGGAAGATTTTTGTTTGAAATCGATGGCCCTTGCTCGAAGGCTTCCGGGATCATTGGCTGCAAGTGTGACCGTTCCACAGTTTCTTTCTTCTTGGGACGCTGCTCGAGCGAATTTGCTTCTTGAGCACTTACCGTTTGGTGTGGTCGCACAAAACTGCTGGTCCGCGATTGCGTATTCAATGGGTGCTGTGCCATGGGGAGGCCATTCTGGGGGAACGCGATCGGAACCCAAGAGCGGCATTGGTTTTGTCCATGATCCATTTCTGTTTCCGCTCATCCATAACTCAATCGTCCGTGGGCCACTTGTTTCCAGAATACGACCTCCTTGGTTTCCGTGGCACACTCGAAGCAATTTTATCTTCCATCGCATGGTTGATCTGTATGCTGCTGTTGGAAAAAATCGCAGTGGTGTGATGCCCCTTCTCCGCATGATGCCGTCTGTCCTGCGTGGGTGACGGTGTGCCGCAGTGCAGTTCATACGTTCTAGCGTCGTCGAACAGCACGCTTTCTCGTCACTTTTTCTTTCGACTTCGATGACGAATGCACCGAGTCATCGTCACAAGGCTCAAATTTTTCAGCTTGATCAGTCAACTCATAGAGGAATCGACTCGGACGACACATCTTTGTCTTTCCCCACTTCATTCTCGTAAGGCACAGCGATAACGAGAGTCGTTTTCTAGCTCGGGTGACACCGACGTAACACAACCGGCGTTCCTCATCAACAGCTTGAATTCCTTCATTCAAGGAACGGGCATGTGGCAGGAGTCCCTCTTCCATGCCCACCATCCAGACGCAGTCAAATTCAAGTCCTTTTGCGGCATGGAGTGTCATGAGTCGGAGTTTGTTTCCTTTTCCCTTGTCCTGATCACTCTCGAGCCGTTCTGCCTCCGTGATTTCGAGAATAAGGTCATCTAAAAATTGTCTGGCAAGTTGAACAAAGTCATTGCAGTTCTTGGCAATACGATGTGTTTTTTCATGCTGAGCTAATGCATTCACGACCTCTTCTACGCAAAGCCAACGGGCCTCCGCTTCATTTAGGTCATCTTCATAGATTCGTTCAAGATATTTTTGGTAACCTGTTTGAGCTAAGGCGATTCGCAGCGTCTCGGCTGCACCAACTGTTGCAGCGCGATCTCGAAGGGCCACAAGTTGTTCAAGCGAATGTGCTCCTCCCATTGCTGCACGAGTCAGTTCATTATTTTGGCTTGCGTGCTTTAATTCCTGCCAAAGGCTCCGCCCGCCAATCGAAGCAGCAGTTCGACATTTTTCAATCGTGTGACTACTCAGTCCACGTGGTGGTACATTGGCAATTCGGGATAAGGCCATGTCATCATCAGGGTCGATAATAAGTCTCAAAAAGGCAAGGGTGTCCTTGACCTCACGTCTATCAAAAAATGAACGGCTCCCGATTAACTCGTAAGGGATATCTCGCCGCCTCAGTTCTTGTTCGAAGACTCGTGTTTGCTCGCCAGTTCTCACAAGGATTGCTGTCTCAGCAGGGATCGTTGCCCCTTCGCGCAGCAAACTTTCAACCTCACTGACAACATCTTGCGCTTCGTTTACTTCGTCTTGTGCTTGATTGATTGTAGGAGGAACTCCTGCTGGAGACTTCGCCACGAGTGTTTTGCCATGGCGTTTGGAGTTGTGAGTAATAAGTGCATTGGCTGCCTTGATGATTTCTGGTGTTGAGCGGTAGTTTTCCTCAAGGCGTACAACAGTGGCATCTGGCCAACGATGCGCAAAGTCAAGAATGTGATGGATCTGAGCTCCCCGCCATGCGTAAATGGATTGGTCATCATCTCCAACGACACAAAGACTTTGATGATCACGCGCTAAAGCCATTAAGATACGTTCTTGTATGCCACTCGTATCTTGGTATTCATCAACAAGGATGTGGTCAAATCGACTTGATTCCGTCTGGCGGATGTCCTCGTGCGTTGTAAATAATTCATCAGCAGCGATAAGAAGGTCATCAAAGTCCATGGCTCCGACAGCTCGGAGTGCTTCCTGATAACGACGGTATCCAGCAGCTGCCAGTTCCCATGATTCATCCGCATCTGCTGAAAGATTCGAGAAAGCATCAGCTGGACGAACACCAACACTTTTCCAACGACTGACGCGTTGCAGAAGATCAGCTGGTCGCAGAGACGCGTCTGGCACTCTCAGGTCCTTGAGTACCTTTCGGGCAGTACCTTCCTGATCACCCCTGTCAATAATAATAAATCGCTCCGGATATCCTAAACGCGAAGCATGTCGACGAAGGATGCGAACGCACAGTGAGTGAATCGTAGAGATTTCTGGTTTTGGTCCATCTTTCTTGCGTTTCAACAGTTGATTGGCTCGGCTGAGCATTTCCCGCGCGGCGCGGTTGGTGAAGGTGACCGCAAGAATTCGAGTGGGGCAGGTCCCTCGTTGCACGAGCTGTGCGATTCGGGAAATAACCACACGGGTTTTTCCCGTTCCTGCTCCCGCCAGCACTAAAAGGGGCCCTGTTGGCGCAGAAACAGCTTTTAATTGGGCTGCGTTCAGGTTTGGGGAAACTTTCTTGTTCATGCTTTATTTGTGACCAAATGTAGCACACGACACAACCGGGTTGACTTTGCGGTGGAAGAACGATTCTATTCCAGTCTGGCTTTTCACGAAGGAGATACATACCCGATGGATCCAAAGATTGATCCGGACAATGCGCTTGTTGAAAAACTACTTGATTTCATGGATCGATTACGTCCTCATGCAAATGCTATTTTGCTGGGAGTGGGCGGAGTAGCGGTTCTGCTTGTTGCCTGGATGCTTATTTCAAACCAGACATCAGCAGGGCGGTCACAGAGCTGGGACGCATTTCTCGATGCTATCGCGAGTGACAGTCAGCCTCTTCTTGTTGATTCGCTCAACGATGTTATTTTTCGGTATCCTGGAACGTCAGCATCTCAGTGGTCAGAGGTGATTTTAGCTGATTTTGCTGTGAACGAAGGAACAGATCTTCTTTTTTCAAATAAGCAGGAAGGCCGCGCGCGATTGCAGTCAGCTGTGGATGGATATTCATCGGTGTTGGCTTCGCGTCCTCAAGGTCTTTTGGCAACACGAGCCACGTTTGGTCTGGCAAAAGCGAGAGAAAGTCTTGGTCAGTTCGAGGATGCTCGTCGAGGGTATGAGGTGGTATCCACTGAAAGTACAAACAGTGGCTTTTCTCGGTTGGCAAAGACTCGAGCGACTGACCTTACCCTGAAGGGAACGCAGCAGTGGTACGATTGGTTTTCAGCTCAGTCATTTGTGACGTCTGTTGAGGGAGCTGAAAACTCTGAAGACGCCGCTTTAGATAATCCGCAAACCGGTGTTTCGGTCAAGGACGAAGAAGCTGCCAAGGACGAAGGAGCTGCCAAGGACAAAGGGGCTGCCAAGAACGAAGGGGCTGCCAAGGACGAAGGGGCTGCCAAGGACGAAGGAGCTGCCAAGGACGAAAGAGCTGCCAAGGACGAAAGAGCTGCCAAGGACGAAGGGGCTGCCAAGGACAAA
>MDSZ01102280.1_pt1 | contig 16234 bp, 12 predicted proteins | sample 811201 | NCBI WGS metagenome assembly MDSZ01 (sample SAMN05326647, study PRJNA326480) | marine metagenome | isolation source: seawater | place: Indian Ocean: North | collected 2010
AAAGCACCAATAGCACCTCCTACTCCACCAAAGTTTCCATCATCGGTAGTAACACGATTATTAGGTAATATGGTATGGGTTCCGCGACCATTAGAGTATTCAGTGGTGGGATTAGTATTTACTGCTGTTGATATACCATAATCATCTCTATATACGTGTGGGCGCATGGACCCTTCATATTTTTCTGGTGCGGCTGGTTTTATCATGTGACCACCTCCAGCATTTCCGCTATATGCGGTTAGTGTGCTGTTTCGATTCCCGTTAGGCATTATTTCAAGAGCTCTGTTTGTTGAAGCTTTTTCACTTCCAACAGTAGTTAAATACCTCTCAGGACCATTTACAAAATAAGTATCAGGTTTATATTGCTCGAATTTTCCTTCAATGCCTATATTTTTAATTCTTGAATTTGCTGGACCTTGATGATTATTCAATTCATATGATAATTTTGGATTAGTTTTAACTCGTAATTCATCCACAGATTTTGGCATCCAACTTTCACGAGAACCCATACCATTATTAAATCCAGTAAATCCTTCGCCGTTACGAAGACCAGGAGCTTCTCGTTGCTCTTCCCATGGTTTTACATTATTTCTTTGCAAACTAGATACTTGTCTCGAATGCAAGAAATCATTCATGTTAGGAGCACCGTGAGACCATTGCATAGATTCCTCTGGTTTAAACAATGGTGCAATTTCTTCCTTTGTAAAACTTTGCGAACCGGTACCAGTCATATTATCAAGCACACTCTCAGCGCGGTCTTCATTTAAATTTATACCCTTAATTTTACTACCAAAAAAAGGAGTCATATTATTATGAGTTATACTTTTATTAGACATTGTTTCTCCAGTTAATGATACAAATCCACCGTCATTAAAATATGAATCAGATGGAATAGCTTTTTTAGTCTCTAGCTTTTTTTGTTCTGTGTAAATATTAACTGGAACTCTACCACCATCATTTAAAACAAGTTCTTCCTTATTTTGTTTATTAACATAGTTATTAGCAGCTTCATTACTGGAGTTATAGTTGTATATAGATGGTCTATCGTGTTTTGTATTTAATGTAGAATAAGACGGTAGTTGATTAGAAAAATTTTCTTTTTTACTAATTACACCACCATTATTATTATTGTCATTCATAATTGTATATAATCCTGCGGCAGCAGCACCAGCAACTAGTAGTTCAGCCATTATATATATGTAATTATATTTTTTGATAATTATAATACTAAAATTATACTAAAATTATCATTTAATTTATATTAAAATAACTATTGCATGAATTTATCTTTAACATTTATTCTAGAACTTATATTATTAGCAAATGTTCTATAAGAATGATTTTGCATATTTTCGAATGGATAATCCCATCGATTTAATTCTTGGTCTCGATGAATCCAAGCAGGCAATACAGCACGAGACTGTTCTGTAACAGCCTTTGCTGTAGGATAATCGGGTTTTTTTATAGCAGCTTTTTTATAAATAAATTTTGATTCATCTCTATTTAATGGCATATTCATTCCACGTAATTCATTTTCTAAATGTAATATGTTTGGACTATAATTAGCCCCCCATTTCTGCATTCTAATAAAAGGACAATTTTGCATTGGTAAATAAGTTCCTTGACCTGGTGTATCTAACATATATCTACCTGTACCAGTAGATTGTTGTAATTCTTTCTCTATTCTAGCGGGTTCATTTTTTATACTTGTTAAAGCCATTCTATATTATATATACATTAAGAATTTATATTTGGATGAAAGCGTTGATTTCCTTCAATTTTCAATGGTGCTGGAAGAATCATCTTTGGTCTAACAAAAAAAGTAACATCGTTTATAGGTTTTAAACTTGGATATACAGGGGCTAAAGGTTTAACTAAATTAGTGGATCCTATTCCAAATAATCTTGATTCAATGTCTATAGCATTTCTACTAAGACTATCGCGATACATTTTACTAGGTGGCATAGAACCGCCTGTAGCGATTCCGATTGAATGAGGAGGTCCACAAGAAGAATGTATATAAGTATTGTAATCTCGCATTTTCCTAAATTGTTCTTCCTCTAAATTATAGTTTCCATAAGTGTTTAAATTTCTGGTAGAAGCCATATAAATTATGTTTATAATATAATTTTATCCACATTGAATTATTTTTTTTAAACCATTTATCTCGTTTATTAAATCTTGAGTTATTTTATTATCTTTAAAATATATCTGAATACATTTGTGAAAAAACTTAAAATAATCATAAGAAAATAACATTATCATTCCCCATTCATTGTCATCATCACTATTTTCATCAGTAAATGGAGATAGATAAGGTGGAGATGTATATTTAAATAGGTTGTTAAATACATCTATTTTATTTAATATTGAATACAGTTCTTTTCTATTTTTTCCAGATTTATCAATATCGTCGGTATTAAATACTTTTAAAAAACAGTTTTTATATTCTTCATCATTATCGTAATTAATTTGTAGTTCATAATTATACATTTAAATTATATACAATACTTTACTTTAAATTATTAATAATTATTATTTAAAGTAATTAAATAATTAATTAAGCGCACGTTTTGTAAATTCTCTACTAGGCAATCCTCCTCTTATCCAACCATTTGAAGCCACACCTTCTATTATATGTTTTGGATTTTGTATGTTATTTTCAACTTCTGGAATCATTGGTGTATTGTTTAATGGAATGTATGATTTCTCAGATAATGTAGTTATCGATTTTTTATTCGTTTGTTGTTCTCCTAAAAATAATTTAGATTCCAATACAGGGTCTACCTTTCCTCTTCCTATAAATGGCACTGTTAAATATTGTCTTTCTTGTAAAGAGATTTTTCCTCTAGCATGTAACATATTTTTATCAATTAGAAGATTTGAATTGGTATCAATATTTGTTCCATTTAAAGCGGTTTGCTGTGTTCCTATATAATTAATTGTTGGTTGGGAAAGTGCTAGTGATATTCCTGACTTCATATCAACATCTTTTGCATGATAATTATGTAAATGATAATTAGCATTTTTAGTATTCTGAATATTTCTTTGACTTATGTCAGAATCATCGTTTCCTATTCTTGACATACCATTAAAAATGTAATCACTTGTTATTGCCATCTATATATAATCTTTATAAATATTTTTTTTTATTTAGGATTTAATAATGTTCCATCCTTTGTAGACTTCATATCACCATACAAATAGTTGCTAAATGCTTCTTGATCGCTAGGAATTTCTGTATTAGCGGTTGAATAAAAGTTTCTCATAGAATAATCAAATTCTGTATTATTTCCTAAATCATAAAATAATTTTTTCTCAATATCAATGTTTTCACTGTTAAGTTCTTTAATCATTTCTTTTGTTTTTAATCCAATTTCATCTGTAATACTATCATAAAATGCAGGAGGTGCAGATTTTCTACTAGGATTATCATTAATTTCTGTTAATAAAACATTACCTAATGGATTTTTTGTTGTAGGTTTTTTATATTCTGTTATTTTTTTCTTGATTGCATCATTTTCTTCATTTTCTTTAATTTCATCTTCCACGTTAAATAAATCCCCATTCATAAAACTTTCTGTCATATTAGACATACTACCTGCTTTTAAGATTACTATTAAGAATATTACAACAAATCCTGTAGTTATTGATTTTAATGAACCAAAAAGAAAATATCCTAAAAGTGATAATATTATAATAATTCTTGTAAGCGCATTTAGTTTTTGATTGTATGACATAAACGATGTAGGCCATAATTCGAACATTTGGTCTTTATCTATTAAAACTGAAGGATCTTGAGTCCAAAAATTAGTTGTCATTATATATATGATTTGTTATTTTTTTGCAACTATTCACTAATTATCATTTTCTTTTTTTATTTTTCTTATTATTTTTTTTCTTATTCTTTTTATTACTTGTTGTATTTTCAGTTGGTATTGGGGTTTTTTCTACTACATCTCCTGTGCTAAATTTATTATTAATTAAAGTTCCTTGTTTTAATGTTTGAGCTTTTTTCCTTTCTTCTAATTTTTTTAACATACGTTCTTTCATTTTTGCATTTTTTAGATTATTTGAAAGATTATTCTGCATTGCTTTTAAATCAACCTTTCCTTTCATTCCACTATTTGGCATTCCCATTTTACTTAGTAAAGTATCAATATTACCCATACCTGGCATATTTTTCATTTTTGATAGCATTTCTTGAGCTTCTTCTAAAAGCTCACTTTCTTTAATTTCTCCTGATTTAAATTTATCATCTAGTTTTGAACCAATTGTTTTTATTAACTTCATTAATTTTGTAGGGTCTTTAATTAATTTTTTAAATATATCATCTACATTTTCGGAGCCATTCATAGAATCCTTTAAATTTGTTGCTGTTTCTTCCGCTATTTCTTTTGCTAGTTTTCCTAATTTTCCATCTAATAAACCATCTATATGAGAATGCATTTCATCTGCTGATGGATATGCATTTGATGATACATCTGTTGAATCAAACATATCTCCCATATCTTTAAACGTTTCTTGCAATTTACTTTTGAATTCATCTTGGTTAATTGCTTGAAATAAGTTTGCTGCTTCCCCAAACATGTTTTCTGAATCTCCTTTATTTACTACTAAAAATAATATTAATTGTAAATATTTCCAAATAATATCTTTTGTTTTATCTGTTATATCGCTGTTCCATATTTCTTTGAAATCGATATCCGGTAGAAATTTTGTATTTTCTTCTTTATCCGAAAATATCTTATCATTTTTATAAAGAATATTAAAAAAATGTTTAGGATATACAAGCTTACAATATTCATATAATTCTTTCATTTTCTCTTCAGGTATATCAACATCTAAGTTATATTCAGGAAATGATTTATTTATATCCTTGTGTAAATCATTTATTATCTTTTTAAATTCATCAATATTTTCATAAGTTAAACAATCTTTTTCCTCTTTGTCTTCATGTTCTTCATCTTCTTCATCTTCCTCTTCTATTTCATGCTCTTCTGTTTCATGCTCTTCCGTTTCATGCTCTTCCGTTTCATTTAATTCCATAATTTCATCATTTGAACAATCTATCAACTTTTCACTCATTATAGTTTAATTTAACTTATAATTTTTAAATTAAACTTATGAAAAATACATTAATGATAATTTTGATAAATTTCCAACGAATTTCATTTGTTTTTTTTTGTTATTGTCATCTAACTTATTTAATTGATGTCTTATTCTATCTATTACTTTAAGTGCCTTTTCAGCGTTTACAGCAGGTCCTGATTCTATATCCCACGAATAATCTTTCACTACAAAAAATTCAAAATCTCCATCATCTATTTGCTTTTTGTACCTACTATATATTTGTCTATACCATAATGTAATTAATCCTTTTGGATTTATTTTTTTAACTCCTTGAAGAGATGTTCTAGCTGATTCCATATCTACATCATTTGGAAATATTTCACATACCCAGTCCATCCACTCCAAAAAATGATTTCCAAATGCTTTAATAAATAAGCTTTTATTTGTCGAACTAGACATATATATATATTTAATATCTATTCTATAGTGTTTATATAGTTTTTTGTTTTTCTAAATCTTTTTGCCGATCCTGCATTATTTTATCTAAATCTATGCCATTCTCACCAATTTTATCTGGTACATAATTATCCGGAGGAGTTTCAATCGTATCTTCATTAATTGGAGTACAATAATTATGCATTTGTCTTATACCTCCAGCTCCCTTTGCAGATAGTTCATCCGCATCCATATCATAAAAACTATAATTATCAGATTGAACACCAAACCCTGAACCACAATTAATACTATAACAATCAGGTTCGTCTTTATTTGTTTCTTCTCCATTTATCTTTTTATTTAAAAGATTGATTATATCATCTCCCTCTATTATCTTATTTCCTCGATTAATTAATAGTAAACTTGGAACTTTCTTTAGATTTGATGGTAATTCCATTTCAGTTCCATTTTCTAAAATAACCAAAGTTTTACTATCTTCTCCTTTACGTCTTTTATCTATACATATATAGTGAAGATCATTTCTTAAAGGATGTTTAACTATTTGACTCAATAGTCTTTCACAGTGCCTACAATAATTGCTATAAAAAAAAACTGAATTCATATATTTATAGAAAATAAATATTTACTATAATTTAAACCTACAATTTACTAAATATAATTCTTTTAAAAATTGAATAAAAATAAAACATAATTAATATATTATATTATGGCATTTGAACCAAGAATTGAAAGATTAGCTGAAAATAATGGCACATTAACTGTATCTTTATCAAATTTAAATTATAGTATTGTTAATAGCTTACGAAGAACCATTCTAACAGACATTCCTGTCGTTTGTTTTAAGACTTTCCCTTATAATGAAAGTAATTGTGAAATTATAAAAAATACATCACAGTTAAATAATGAAATAATTAAACATCGCTTGTCTTGTATTCCAATACATTTAGACCCTGATGAAGAATATTACAAAAATATTAAAGTTATTATCAACAAAAAAAATGATACAGATGAAATAATTTACGTAACAACTGAAGATATAATTTTAATTGATTCTGTCTCTGATAAACAAATTCCACAAGAAGATGTTAAAAAGTATTTTCCTGCTAATGAAATTACAAAAGATTATATTGATATTGTTAGACTTAAACCAAGACTATCTAAGGATATTCCTGGAGAAGAACTTCATTTAGAATCTACATTAACTGTATCTACAGCAAAAGAAAGTTCTGCATTTAACGCTGTTTCTCTATGTAGCTACATTAATACACCCGATGTTATTAATGCAAATGAAACATGGATTGAGATTGAAAAAAAACTCAAAAGTGAAAAACTATCTAAAGAAGAAATTGAATATCAAAAAGAAGATTGGTTCAATCTTGATGCAAAGCGGATTTTCATTGAAAATAGCTTTGAATTTAATGTAGAAAGTATAGGAGTATTCAATAATGTTGATATTATTAAAAAAGCATGTAATATTCTTAAAGAAAAACTATTAGATTTAGAAGAAAAGTTTAAATCTGATAATATTATTATAAATAAACTTATTGCAACAGGAGATAATATACACGAAATTATTCTCGAAGAAATAGACCATACTATAGGAAAAATTATAGAATATGCATTATATGAAATTTATTATGAATCACGAAAGACCATTAGTTTATGTGGTTTTTACAAAAAACATCCTCATGATAATTTTTCGATAATTAAGGTTGCTTTCAATGATGAAGTAGATAATGGTATAATTCGAGACTACTTTGTTACTTCTATAAATGAATGTATTAATATTTTTCAAAAATTGATTGATAAACTTAAATAAAGATATAAAGCTAAAAAATTAATAATTATAAATTTATGAAAATAGTATTTGTATTAGAATTTTTATGTGGTCCACAAGGAGCTATATGTGGTATATCTAAAACTTATGACTTATATATTGAAAAATTATATGAATCAGGGCATGAAATTATTATTTTTTCATCTTTTAATATTGACTTAATTAAAACATATTATTTAAATAAAAATGTAATAGTATCCGCATATAAATTAAGTAGTGCTACTTTTTATTGGAATCCAAATAAACTTTTAGATGATACTATCCATAATCATCAAAAATATTTCTTATTTAAAAATACATTTAAAGACCATTATATCGTTCTTTCTTCATTATTAAAAGAAAAACCAGATATAATTCATTGTGTATTAGATGTTCCATCTACAGCTATTTTTTCTTTATATTCTTTTTTATTAGATATTCCTATTGTTTCGGTATTACATTCTAATAGCGAAGCTCTCTTTTTTAAACAAGCTAATCTACTTAAATATTCTAAAATGTATAATTTAATTCATAAATATTTATCTTATACACACGATTCTATTGCTACTAGAAGTAAATCTTTTTCTTCTTTAATGAAAAATAAATATAATTGGAAATTTGATACATTAATTAAACCACACGTTAATTCTAATATTTTCAATTATAATAAAGTAAAATGTGAAAGTGATTATATTTCAACTTTGAAAAGTCTATTAACATTTAATAGCCGATTCCCTATTTTATATTTATATGTTGGACGCGTAGATAAAGATAAAGATATTCAAACTATAATTGATTTATTAGCTCCATATGATGATTGTTTTTTAACTATAATTGGCGGTGGAACTTTAAGTAATCATTTTAATAAATTGCACGGTAAACATAATCGAATATATTCTATTCCTAAATTTTTATCACAAGAAGAATTAGTAGATTATTATTATGCTGCTGATTATCACATTTCAGCATCACAAATGGAAACATTAGGTAATACAGCAATAGAATCTATTTCTTGTGGCACTCCTGTAATTACTCCTAAAGCCTGTGGATTTGTTAATATTATTAAAGAAAATGAATCTGGGTTTATGTGGGAACCGAATAATTATGAAAATGCTAATCATGTTATTCAATACTCCAGAAATTTTTTCATAAAAGTTAAAATAAAAGAAACTACGCTACAACACGTAAATGACTTTTCATATAAAGATACAATTAAACAACTTGAAAAATGGTATAAATATTCTATTGAATATCAAAATTCAAGGCTTGAAAAAGTATTTTATATTTGGTTCGTATTATTATATTTATTTTTAATTAATGCTGTATCTTTTGTATTACAATATTATAAATTTTGTAATAAAAATAAAAAATTTAATTTACATCAATTAACTGATATTACTATATAATTTCATCTACAAGTCCATATTTTAAACACGTTTTTGAATCTAACCACAAATCTTTTCTTAATAACACATCCAAATCAGATGGTTCTATATTCGTTTTATTTAAATAGATATTTCCTATTGTATTCATTAAAATATTCATATTTGTCATTTGATCCTGCAACTCATAAAATTTACCTGTGTCTGAACCAGACAACTGATGTATTAACATTAATGAATTTTTTGTTATAAATCGTTTTTTTCCTACTACACTTATTAATGTTGCCGCACTTGCAGCAAATCCATCGATATATGTATAAACTGGTGTGTTTAAATTTTCTATTAAATCAACTATATACAGTGTATGAAAAAGACTACCTCCATTACTCTGAATATGTAAATGTATTGGAGGAGGTGGCATTTTATATTGAGCCGTATATAAAGATGATTTTAAATCAATTTCATTTATCTTATTTTTTAGTTCAAAACAACTCCTTTGTGAAACTGGTCCGTAAAAATAAATCTCGTTATTTATATCTTGAATTATACCAAATTCATTTTTTGATTCATCATTTTCTACTAATATATCTTGTGGTGATACTGTATTTTTATAATTATCTGGTGATATCATATTCATTCCTATTATACTACCTAAAGCTCCTCGTCTATTTAAAAATAAACTATCCGATTTAATAAAAAAACTAATCAAATTTACTAATATTATATTTTTAAATATCATTCAATATAAAAATATAATATTTTAATATTTTCTATTTTTTTATTCTTCTATGATTTTTTCTACTTGTCTTACTGTATCTTCTACAACTTGTTCTACAATTTCATCTTGATTTTCTGGTTTATTTTTATAATTTATTGAAAACATTTGCTGTGATTCATGTAAATTATTGAAATATATATATACTTTATTTAATGTTATTATATCTTTGGTTTCCGTATATATTTTATGTATATTAAACATATGCACTCGATATTCACGAGGCCATTCTTTAATTGGTTTTTGTTTCTTTATGTAACAACCTATATATGCCTGCCATAAATTATAAACATAATCTGAAACTTCAGACCTATATACGTCGTATTTATTTTTTTCTTCCGGATAATATTTTAAATATTCTTGAAGTTTCTTTTTCTTTCTAAGTGTTAGATAATGATATTTTGGTTTTATCTGATTACCTCTTAGCTTTCTTATATATTCATATTTGTCTGTTCTTATTTTTGCTCGTTCATTTGTTAATTTATTTCTTAGAACAATGCCACCAAAACAAATATAATCATTTTCACACCACGCTTTTTCTTCTTCTATGTATCTAATACACTCATCATATCCAGAAAAAGTAAATTTTTTTGGTACTTGAATATTTAAGCTTGTTAGTAAATCCTTAAAATTTTCTAACTCTACTTTATTTATTATTGTTCCTGTATTATCAGGCATTCTATTTATTTCATACATTTCTATCAAATATATAACACATTTGTTTTCTTTTGTTCTAGAAACTATTCTATTTTTAGGATGTTGCATTACAAAACTATAACTATAATAATTACCTTCTACTGATTTCTTATCCTTGTTACATATAGGTAGTTTTTCAAAATCAACTCCCGCATTAATACATGCTTCTAAAAACATCTCTCTAAACATTTTTACATCCTCCTCCTGTACGAATTTATTTTTTGCTCCAATATTACTTTTTGTTGCTATTTCCCATTCTTCTTTATTTTTATCAAAAAACATGTTTATCATTGTTCCTTCTACAAGTTCTTCTACATCCACATTAGTAAATTCATTTGTTTTTATAAATTCATCTAATTTTTTTGATTTAGGTGGAGAAAACCCTATTACATTATTACTTTCATTGTGTATAATTACTGATCTATATTTACCATAAAAATTAATACTCTCCTTGTCCTCTAATTTATCCTTTATATATCTAATAATATAATGTGATTGATCATCTTTATTTAAATATTTTTTTACAAAATTACCTTGTGTATTTGATATAAATTTTATTTCTTGATGTGGTATGGTGTATGTAGCCTGCATTATATATATATTTTATATCTCTTTAACTTTCTTTTCTATAATTGTTTGATAGATTATATTAATTTCTGCTATAAATATAAGATATGTCTCAAAGTTTGGTTAATATTCAATTAAATGATATTATTGAAATTAAAGCACCATCCAATGTTACAATAGACAATAAACAATTTCTAGTTATTTACGCGAGTGAAACTAAAATCACATTAATTAATCTTGATACACTCGAAGAGTTTAATTTATTTATTAATAATGAAGGTCAATTAATGGATAATACTATTACCGATATCTCTTTATTGAGTAGAGATAGTACACCTAGTTACGCTCTGCAAAATAATTTAACTCCTAATAATTGGATCGATATTACTTTTAAAGGTGATGTTCCTTCTATTGTCACTGGAGAGATTACAAATTTAGAAGAAGATATGATTGAAATAAAAGTTTATCCTTCTAATAAATTAATATACATTGATTTTGGATACAAAGGTTTACCTGAAGAATTAATGATAAAAGAAATTGTTATACGTGACCCTCCTAGAGAGATTCAACTAGATATATCAGAAAAAATGGATGATACATTAAAACCTCAAAATGACAAATTAGATGAACCTTTTAAGGATAATGATTTAGAAACAAAATTAGGAGAAGAAGACACTTATGATATAACACTTGATACTGAAAAAGATAATTTCTTACCAGAAGATAAAGAAGATGAAGAAGAACTTATTGATTTAGATGGATTAATATTAGAAGGTGATGATATTATAGTAGGAAAAGAAATTGGAGAATATATTCAAGAAGTTGTTATTGACGAAAAAAGAAGAAGATTTGGTATTGACACACAAACAAATGATATGATGGATGACATGTTATCTGTTATTCCTAGTATTGACCGCACACCTGAAGTTATTAAATACATTAATTTCCAAATTAATAGATTTAAAGAATTAAGAGAGAATTTCTCGGTTTTTGATGAAAATGGTAATGCTAATATGCCTAATTTTAAAGGTGTTAATAATAAACCATTATTACACTCTTTAAAAAAATTAAAAAATGACCTTAGATGGATCATTCCCGTTGTTAAAAATAGAAAAAAACTGTATGATATTGATTTATTTGATAGCTTTCCAAACCAAGATGAAATGGATATAAATCATTCTTTATTAGGAGATAATATTATTAAAGAAAATGAAGTACTATCACTATTTAAAACTTCTCCTCCTTCATCTTTTGATAGCGAAAATGCTAGATATAAACAATTTTTATTACAAATGAATAATCTATATACACCATTTGAATATCCTACTATTAATACATCTATTTTAAATTATCAAGAAACACAGAGTGATATGCATGTAGTATTCAACAATCAGGAATTATTTGATTCATTTATGATTGATAATAAAGTATTTAAAAAAAATAAATTTGAAATGAGCAAATATAATTTAGGATTACATTCTATATTAAAAGATAAATTTAATAAAAATATTCATTATAAGCTAACACAAAATGATTCTATACCTATTACTTCTTTTCTTATGATGCCAAAAGCTGTTATGAAATACTCTAAAGCATTTTTACCAGAAACAAATATTATTACTAAGAGTAATTTAAACATTACTCCTTTGTATTATTTTAAATTTTTAAATAATTCAACCGCATATAATACTGTTTTAATAGACGATTTTGAAACACTAAAAAAACAAGAAAATCTAGAAAGAAAGGAAATAAGAGATATGATAAAAAGAAAAGAAAAGCTAGAAAAGACTGAAGATTCTGATAAAATAAAATTTTTATCAACTATTACAGAATTTGTTTTGGATTCTACTATAGAAGATCCTGATAACGATAGCTATGAAAAGTTTATAGACAACATTATTCCAAGAATAAGAAATTTATTTATTTATAGTAAAGAATTTTTAGATAATCATTTGTCGGTTCATTCAATTATTACAGCAATGGAACCGTTTTTAGTATATAGTGATGATATTACTTATAAACAACTAGAAGAAATGTCACAATTTCTTAAATTACAAATTATTGAATATAAAAAAAATTTCGTTCAGAGAAGCAAAGAATTTCGCAATATTGCCGCACAAAGTGAAACTCCAAAAGTAAATCATATCATATCTTTACTGCATAATATTACATATCCTAATGATGATAAACAATTAGATATACATATTTTTGAAACTTTATATAAAATAAATACAAATCAAACCACTTCTGAAATTATTGGTAAACTATTTATAGATAATAATAGATTAATTTCTACCTGTCTATCCTATTCTAATATTAGTTTATTAGGAATGATAGATGTAGAGACAGAATTTAAAGAATTACAAAATCAATATAATGAAACGTTGCAAAAAGAAAAAGATGAAAATGAATGTGGTGTTTTTGTTTTAGCCAAAAAATATATGGACTTTGATGAATTAATGGAAGACAATTCTAAAACAGATGTTTATTTTGATAAACAATATGATACTACTGTTTATGACATTATTGATAATTATAAAGAACAACAAAAAACTATGACAAAAGAAGCATTTACTCTTTTCTTAGTAGAAGAACTTATGAATAATATAGGCTTATCTCAAGATAAAGCTATTGAAGATGCTGAAGCTATGATTCTTAAAAAGAGACCAGTTAAAGATGGTCACTATGCAATGCTTTCATTCGGTTTCAACGATTATAATAGTGAAGCTGATATATCATTCTATAAAAGATTAAATAATAAATGGGAAAAAGATGAATCTATGGCTTCTATATATGCAGATAATTCGCAAGCATTCTGCAATGTTAAAAACGATTGTTTTAAAGTTAATAATGTATGCAGCACAACAGACCTTGCTGAATCTGAAATTAAAAAAAATACTATTAAATACATTTTACAAGAATTTGATAAAAAATTAGATTTATCTAACGAAGAAATGAATAAAAAAATTACTTCTAATATTATTAAATTCGATAAAGAGTTATCAAAACATTTTCAAATAAAGAATTTTGATTTAATTAAAAGTAATAACTATAAATTTTCTATTGGCACCAAAGCAACCGAAGCCACTCAAGAAATATCTCCAAATGAAAGTATTCGTGATTTAATATTAGGACATAATGACTTTATTGAAAAACAAAATTATGTTCTTATGTTTTGTAAAAATTTTACTAGAGAACCTATACACGGTGAAAATGAAAATTGGTTATATTGTAAAGAAATAAATATACCTTTACTACCAGCATTTATATATAAATTAGCAAAAGCTTATTTCTCTGGAACTTATCAGGAAACGATGGCTGAAATTAAGAAAACTCAAGGAACAATTAGTGACGATGAATCATGGTGGGTTGATAGACACAGTGGATATTTAATAGAAAATATTTCTTATAGCACTAACCAAGAATATGATGAAGCTGGTTATGTAATTAAAACTGGAGATATTTTACTAGAAGATGAACCTAACACTATTCCTTTATATTCTAATACTTTAAATGATGATAAATTAATAGATCCTATATCAGCTAATGTAGATAATATTATTAGTGTTATTTCAAAAAATATGCATATTTTTATAGAAATTCACAGAGAATTAATTATATCACACGTAATTAATATCTTACCTACAATTATTAACCCTACAAGATATGAAAAAATTGTTATTGCGTCACAAAAAAAGCAAAAAAAGGCTCCATCATACGAACAACTGGTTAATAAATCTATGATTATTTTAACACTTTCTTTCTTACATATTATAATACAAACATCTATTCCTCCTGTAAGAACTCGTCATACATTTCCTAATTGTTTTAGATCATTTTCAGGATATCCAATTGACGGAGACGGAAGTATTAAAGGTATTGAATATATGGCTTGTGTTGCCAAAGGAGTTTCAAGTAGTGTTGCACCTTGGAATAGCATATATAAAGTTAAAAAAGATATTATCGCAAAAGAAATCAAAACATATATTGAAAAATATATAGTTGATTTACCATCAATAATAGAACTTATGGATTCTAAAAAAGCTTATATGTTATTACCTGAAAATATGGTTATACCTATGGAATTAACCATTTCAAAATGGTATAATTTTTTACCTCCTGTAAAACCTGTTAATATCAATACTGTTGATTACATAGGAAAATCATTTGAATCCAGATTATTAGATAATTGGAAATCTGGTTCAAAACAGCAAGACGAACAAATTCTTGTATTAAAAAGTAAATTTATTCACCTTAGTATGGAGATAATTAAATTAATTCAAAATATTATTGTTAAAAAAGATCCTATATTAACTAATAATTTACTTGAACCATTTTTAGAAAATGCTTGTTGCTACGAAGGTACTAAAAATACTTATAAATATTTTATTTCCGAAAATCCACGAATTCACGAAAATAATCAACATTCTATCCATATTCAAAATATATTAGAAGACTATAAAAATTTTTTTACTGCACCTATGATAATCTCTCTTGAAAATACTCGCATACCTATTACAATTTTTAATGTTTTTACCGAAGAAATTATATATAAAACATTTATACATTATTGTAATATTGATAATGATTTTCCTATACCAGAAAATATGAAGATGTTTTTTACAGAAAAACCACCATATCTAAAAGAAGCAAATTCTTTATCCGAACAAATAGAAGAATTAAAAAGAAATGGCAAAAACTTTGATGAAAATTCTTTTTTTCAATTATTATCTATTATAAATAAAGAAAACTCTATTGATATTGTTGTTCCACAAAAAACCAGCAACTATGACCGTATAAATGATTTATTATCATATGCGTCTGAACTTGACGAATATATTTCACCTATATTTATTGAAAAAATTATTAAACTAATAGAAATAAATGATACTGAAATGTATGAAGATACAGAAGAGTTAATGGATATTAAAGAATATTTATATAGAACATCTATTCAAATGACAGAAGAAATCGATGATTTTATAAAATCATTCTCATCTCATTCAAAAACAAATAAAGCCAATAGTATTAATTTCTTAAAAAAAATATTTAATTGGAAACCATTAAACGAGTATCACAATACTGATAAAGATATTTATAGAAATTTAGATTTTATGATTCAGTGTTCTGAAAAACTTGTTGTTCTTTTTCCAGAAATTATTATGAATAAAAACAACCGAGATAATATATCAATGCCTAAACACTGGGGTTTGTCACAAAATCATGAATCTAAATTTATTCCTGTTATTAAAAGCTATTATGATAAACTTAAAAAATATATGGATAATCCCGCTTTTAATAATATATTTTCTTCTCTAGATAATAACATATTGTTATGGATAAACATAATGAAAGAAATACAATGTAAAATGGGATTTTACAATAGTAATCCTAAATCAGAAGAATCCTATAAATATACTACATTCAATAAAAATACTTGCATTATCGTTTATAACTATATTTTAAATT
>MDSZ01174605.1_pt1 | contig 16229 bp, 19 predicted proteins | sample 811201 | NCBI WGS metagenome assembly MDSZ01 (sample SAMN05326647, study PRJNA326480) | marine metagenome | isolation source: seawater | place: Indian Ocean: North | collected 2010
CTGCTCCAAAATTGACAGATTTAGAAACTAAGCCAAAAGTTTTTGAAACTGGAATAAAAGTTATAGATTTACTTGCTCCGTATAGGCAAGGAGGAAAAGTCGGCCTATTTGGTGGAGCTGGTGTGGGCAAAACAGTTCTGATTCAGGAGTTGATAAATAATATTGCTAAAGAGCATGGAGGGGTATCAGTATTTGGAGGTGTTGGTGAAAGAACACGTGAGGGGAATGATCTATACGAAGAATTTAAAGAATCAGGTGTTATCAATGCTGATGATTTGACCCAATCTAAAGTTGCTCTATGTTTTGGTCAAATGAATGAGCCTCCTGGTGCAAGAATGAGAGTGGGATTATCAGCCTTAACTATGGCAGAACACTTTAGAGATGTGAATAAACAAGACGTACTACTTTTTGTGGACAATATCTTTAGATTCGTTCAGGCTGGATCAGAGGTTTCTGCCCTTTTAGGTAGAATGCCATCAGCTGTAGGATATCAACCTACCCTGGGAACTGATGTAGGAGAACTACAAGAAAGGATAACTTCAACTCTTGAAGGATCCATAACATCAATTCAGGCTGTATATGTTCCCGCAGATGACTTAACAGACCCTGCTCCTGCAACTACATTTGCTCATTTAGATGCAACAACCGTATTGGCAAGAGCCTTAGCTGCAAAAGGAATTTATCCAGCTGTTGACCCACTTGATTCAACAAGTACCATGCTTCAACCATCAGTTGTTGGAGATGAGCATTACAAGACTGCACGAGCTGTTCAATCTACACTTCAAAGGTATAAAGAGCTCCAAGATATCATTGCTATACTTGGTCTTGATGAATTATCAGAAGAGGATAGATTAACAGTGGACAGGGCTAGAAAGATTGAGAAATTCTTATCTCAACCTTTCTTTGTTGCCGAAATCTTTACGGGTATGCCAGGTAAATATGTCAAATTAGATGAAACCATTGCTGGTTTTAACATGATCTTATCTGGAGAATTAGATGATCTTCCTGAACAAGCTTTTTATCTAGTTGGAAATATCGAGGAAGTAAAAGCTAAAGCAGAAAAATTAAAGTCCGAGAGTTAGTAAATTCATTCCAAAATTCAAATTATTATCTAAATGTCTATTTCACTAAAAGTTCTAGCTCCTAACCAGAATGTGTTTGAAGGGGAAGAAGAGGAAGTAATACTCCCAAGTACAACAGGTCAATTGGGAGTACTTCCTGGTCATATTTCATTAGTTACGGCTATTGATATAGGTGTTTTGAGATTGAGATCAAATGCAAAATGGACTTCCATAGCTTTAATGGGTGGTTTTGCAGAGATTGAATCTGACGAAGTAACCGTTTTAGTTAATAGTGCTGAAATCGGTTCTGAAATCAACGTACAAGAAGCAGAAAATGAACTTGCAAAAGCAAAGTCAGCAGTTAACAAATTTTCCGAAACAGAAAAAAGCCCTGATAAAATCAAAGCTTTAAATGAAGTGTCTAAGGCTCAAGCTAGAATTCAAGCTTCAAAAAATTAACTGCTGGTATTTATATTAAGCTGTTCCACAAAAGGTAACTTCTGGGAACTTTAATTTTGCTTCTTCAAGCTTTTTAGTTTTTCCTTCCTCTTGCCAATAATTTATAACCTCAGTAGCTTTGTTAAGAATTTCTACTCTTTCATTATCAGTTATCCAATTTTTGTTTTCTAATTCAGATTTTAATTTCTCCCAGGCATCTTCTCTTGGCCAAAAGAAATATGCAGTAAGTGGACTTGGACCGCCTCCTACTATTTGATCAACAGCTAAAGCCACATTATCTGGTAGCCAAAGAATTTTAATTATGAATCTACCCTCATCAGGTTTTGGGGTATAACCTGTAGGAACTCCATCTTCGTCAATTGTGGCTGCTGCCAATACAGCTGATGCACCCATCATGCCTGCGTTTGGAGTAACATTTTTTGAAGTTTGAGTTTCACTTTTTTGATCTGGTGAGTTAGTCATATTCTCTGTTACACCATCATTCGATGCCATAAAATATAAAGGTTTATTGATTTAAATACTAATTTATCAGTTAAAGGTAACCTTTTGTAGGATTATTGGAAAAGAATTTTGATTGATACCAAAAAATTCAAAGAAGAGACTTCTGATTCCTAAAGTTTAAATAACTCTTTATCCATTTTTATCTACATCATAGAATTTATAAATTTGCTCTTCTAATGAATCCCATAAATCTTTTGGTATATCATTTTCTTCTGCAAACATTCCCAGTTGACTAGATAATGTTCTTGCCTGATTAATTTTTTGATCTTTTGATAAATTTTCTACCATTTTTTAATATCCAAAATAATACAATAAAGAAATCTTTAAGGAACATAAGTTAAACGTTACATTTCTAAATCCGAAATTTCTTTTAATGCAGCTTTACTCAGAATTTCTGGATTTTCATCCTTCACAAGGATATCATCTTCGATTCGTATGCCAATCCCCTTCCATCTTTCCTCAATCTCAGGTTGACCCTCAGGCACTGGGATTCTATTACTTATATAAAGTCCAGGTTCAACTGTTAGTATCATCCCGTTTTGAAGGGGCACCTCATAATCTCCTAATCTATAGGCACCCACATCATGTACGTCTAAGCCAAGCCAATGTCCCGTTCTATGCATATACAAATGCCTATATGAACCATTTTTGATAATATCTTCAGTTGCACCCTTAAGTAGGCCAATCTCCTTTAATCCATCAATTAGAACTAACAAAGCTGCATTATGAATATCATTTGAACTCACACCTGTGATGACTCTATTTATTGCATTTTTTTGAGCTTCAAGAACGATTTCATAAATAGCCTTTTGCTCTCCAGTAAATTTTCCTCCTATTGGGAAAGTGCGTGTAATATCGCCATTATAATAATCAACTAATGAGCAACCTGCATCTATAAGTAGTAAATCTCCTTTTTTCAATTCTGAGTTATTTTCTGTATAGTGCAATACGCAAGCATTATCTCCTGAGGCAACAATTGAATTATAGGCTGGCCCTCTGGCACCTTTATCAAGAAAGAACCCCTCAATCAGTCCTTGAATTTGTCTCTCATTAGTCTTAGAAGATGAAAGTTGCCTCACAAATTCATGAGCTTCTGCAGAGATTTGAACAGCCTCTCTCATCCTGTTAATTTCATATTCGCTTTTAACAAGCCGCATATTATTAAGAAACAAACCTGGAGATTTGAGCGCCTTTGGAGCGAATCCTAATCTTGAAGAACTTTGTAACTGATCAGACCAGAGATTTAAAACAATTGCATCTAGCTTAGACTGCTTACCTACGGGAAAAACTATCTCATCAGCGCCCTCTAAGTACATAGGTAAAAATTTCTCAAACTCATTAATATCGTGAGATATGTCTGCTTTAAAAATACTTTCAGCCCCTTCCAAGCCCCATCTAAATCCCTGCCATACTTCGCTAATAGCTTCTTTTGCATTGACAAACAGAATAAATCTTTCTCCTTTAGGTTTATGTGATAGGAAAAGTGCGATTGCGTTTGGTTCATCAAATCCTGTCAAATACCAAAATTCACTATCTTGACGAAAAGGATATTCACAATCAGAATGATGCATTACAAGATTTGCTCCAGGTATAATGGCAGCCTTACCATCTAGTTCTGTCAAAAATCTATTTCTCCTATCTTGAAACACTTGGTAATCAAATTTATACATAAAGTGAAGTTGGCGCTTTTAAAGAAAAAATGGAAGAATGAAATATAAAAATATTTATTCGTCCCTTAATTAATGGAACCCAATGTTTTCATTCTGATTTTTTTAATCTCTTTTATTTTAATAGGTTCCGCATGTTGTTCAGGGGTAGAGGCAGCTTTTCTTGCTGTAAATTCATTAAGAATTCTTGAACAAACCACAAAACCAGAGACAAAAAAGTCTGCTAATCAATTACTAAAGCTAAGAAGGCATCTTGGGAGAACCCTAACAGTGATAACAATTACGAATAATGGTTTTAATATAATTGGGAGTTTAATTTTAGGTTTTTATGGGGCTTTAATAATCAGTAATAAATTTGGTTTAACATTATTTTCAATTAGCTTCTATGCCTTAGTTGTATTAGTGGGAGAAGTTCTCCCAAAGGCTCTCGGAACAAGATTTTCGCTCCAAATAGCTATGTTATCAGTCCCTATTCTGATAACTTTAAATATTATTATGAGACCTTTTTTAATATTCATAGAAAAGCTTTTTCCTGTAATAACTGCTGAAAATGAAATTTCAACTGATGAAGAAGATATTAGACAAATGGCGAAAATTGGTTCCCAGAAAGGCTTTATTGAAGCTGATGAAGCTGCAATGATATCAAAAGTATTTCAACTGAATGATCTGAAAGCAAGAGATTTAATGATACCAAGAGTTGCGGCGCCAAGTATAGATGGTTCTGAAAAACTAGAAAAAATATCAAAACTACTAATAACAAATAGTTCACCTTGGTGGGTGGTACTTGGTGATAAGGTAGACAAAATTCAGGGTATAGCTAAAAGAGAAAAATTATTAGCTGCAATAGTTAAAGGACAAAAAAATTATTTAGTTTCTGATCTCTGTGATTCTGTAGATTACATCCCAGAGATGATAAGAATTGACAAACTCTTAACAACATTTGACAACAATGATAAAGGAGTGAAAGTAGTAGTAGATGAGTTTGGCGCTTTTGTGGGATTAATTGGAGCAGAGGCAGTGCTTTCTGTGTTAGCAGGCTGGTGGAAAAGATAAAATGAATAAAGCCAGAATTGAAAAAGGGTATGATCTTCTGAAGAATTGGTGGGAAACAGTCGATCTGACTAATTACGAAAAAAGTATATTAAACGAAGAGATAATTTCTTTTAACCAAAAACTTTTTAGACTTAAAGAGAAAATATTAAAAGTTGGAGTATTTGGTAAATCAGGAGTTGGTAAGTCATCAGTATTAAATAAACTAATCAAAAAGAATTATTTTAATACCGATATTCTCCACGGATCAACAAAAAAAATAACTTCTAAAGAATTTAGATTTGATGAAGGGAATATAAATACTTTGGAGTTTGTCGATTCTCCTGGTTTTGATAATTGCAATCAGGATAGTCCTATTGAGGATTATAAAAATATTCTTGACTTAGATTTAATTTTATTTATTGTTTCTGGAGACCTTAATAGAAGCGAATTCGATTCACTCAATTCACTTTTAGAAAAAGGTAAACAGATTATTATAATTTTTAATAAAGCAGATAATTGGGAAGCTTCGGAAATAAAAAATATTGTACAAAATATACACCAAAAGTTTCCTCAGAAAATTCATTTACCAATTATCGTTAACTCCGAAAGGAACCTTGCTGAAAAGAATAAATCAAATCTTAACAAGTATATTTTTAATGAAATCAAAAAATCTGGAGAGGAATTATTGATAATAAATACATTTCAATTAGCGGATGAATTATCAACAAAAATCAAAGAAACTCGAATGAAAAGAAGGAAAAAAGAGGTGCAATCAACTATTGGCAAATTCGCAACTCTAAAAGCTTCAAGTGTTGCCTTGAACCCATTACTTTTTTTTGATATTGCAGGAGGTGTTATTCTTGACACAGCTTTAATAAAGGAGCTTAGTGATATTTATGGACTGAAAATAAAAGCACAATCCGCAAAAATTATTTTTCAAACAATCTCAGTTAATAACTTTTTTATCTGCGCAGCTCAAATTGGCATCAACACTTCATTGACCATTCTCAGAAAAATAAGTTTATTTGCAGCACCTTTTACAAACGGCCTCTCTCTACTACCATATGGTCCAGTAGCTGTTCTACAAGCAGCAATAGCTGTACAAGCAACAAAATCAATTGGCAAATTAGCTGCAAATGAAATAATGAAAAAAAGTACAATAAATGATATGGATCCAATAAAAATAATTAATCAAATTTCATCATTAAAACCAGACCTTTTGTGCTCATCGAGAAATCTTTCTTATAATCGACAAATAAAAAATGACCTTTCTATTTTTATACCTTGAATTTCAAAGTCAAAAAAATTGCATTATTTGGAACCAGTGCTGATCCTCCAACTATTGGCCACAAAAAAATATTAAAGGATTTGGCTGGAATTTTTGATTTTGTTATTTGTTACGCCAGTAATAATCCTTCCAAAAAACATGGGGCAGATCTTAGTTTAAGAGGGACTCTTTTACAAACTCTAATCAATGATTTAAATAATCCAAATATTTTATATGATCAAGAAATTAGTAGTTCTTGGGCAATAAACTCAGTAAACAAATCTATTGAGAAATATAATTTAAATAAAATTAGCTTTGTTATTGGTAGTGACCTTCTTCAGCAAATACCTTCATGGAAAGATATTGACAAAATAATCTCTAAAGTAATTTTTTTTATCATTCCCAGAGAAGGATATCCAATTAATCATTCCAATCTTAAATTTATTAAAGAATCTAAAGGTGGCTATGTTTTATCTACATTACAAGTACCTAAAATATCAAGCTCAACTATCAGGTCAAACACACAGCATCCTTTTTTGCCTAGATCATTAGTTCCTATTGTAAAAGCCAACAATCTTTACAATTCATCTAAGATGGAAGAATGAAATTATTTATTGCTCAGATCAATCCAGTAATTGGAGATTTGGAAGGCAATTCCCAAAGAATTTTTGAAATCTTACCAAAAGCCAAAGAGACTGGAGCAGATTTAGTTCTTACTCCAGAACTATCTTTGTGGGGTTACCCACCCAAAGATTTAGTTTTCAAAGAGGCACTAATTGAAAAGCAATATAAGATTTTAGATGAATTAGCTTCTTCAATTGAAAATAATTTTGGAAGTTTAAGTGTAATTATTGGAATAGCAGAGAGAATCAATGATGAGTTTTTTCCAAACTTATATAACTCCATCGTGTTATTGGAAAAAGGCAAATGGTGCGTAATTGCGAGAAAAATACTATTACCAACTTATGAAATATTTGATGAAAAAAGGTACTTCAGATCGGGGAAAGAAGTATCCATTTTGAGAAAAAAAGTTGGCAGTAAAATATGGAAACTGGGAATAACTATTTGTGAAGATTTATGGGTTAACGAAAGTCTAGATGGGAGAGGTATATATAAAAAAAATCCTATTTTTGAATTAAAACAAAAAGAAATTGATCTCTTACTCAATTTCTCGGCTTCCCCATTCACAATTAAAAAATTTGAAAAGAGAATGAAAATCTCTATTTCTGCGGCCCAATATCTATCTTCACCCTTGATTTATGTGAATCAAGTAGGTGCAAATGACGATCTAATATTTGATGGGAATAGTTTCATAATTGACGATAAAGGGAATAGAGTCAAACTTTTAAAACAATGTGAGGAAGATCACTTTTGCACTTCCATTCCAATTAATACACAATCAGTAGAGCAATTTTGTGATGGGATAGAAATGGAATCTATATTTGATGCTTTGGTTCTTGGTGTAAAAGATTATGCTAAAAAATGTGGTTTCAAAACAGCTTTAATCGGATTAAGTGGAGGAATTGATTCTGCGCTTGTTTCTGTTATAGCAACAGCAGCGCTTGGATCTGAAAATATTTTTTGTGTTTCAATGCCTTCAAAATGGAGTAGTCTTCATTCCAAGATTGATGCTCAAGATCTTTCAAAAAGATTAAACATAAAACTTGATACAATCCCAATTCACCAAATTTTTGATACTTTTCAAAATTCTTTTAAAGAGAATTTACTTCTTGATCTCGAAAGGATTCCAAATGAAAATATTCAATCTAGGATAAGGGGTACTTTACTTATGGCACTGGCAAATAATAATAATCATCTATTGCTTTCAACAGGAAACAAATCTGAATTAGCCGTTGGCTATTGCACTTTATATGGGGATATGAATGGTGGCTTATCCGTTATTGGTGATTTATACAAAACAAATGTTTTTAAATTATGTGATTGGATTGATAGCAAACACTCACTGATTAGGAGATCAAAATACGGTCTCCCAACTAATGGTGCGATTATTGGCCATGAAATTTTAACAAAGCCACCAAGTGCTGAATTAGGACCTAATCAATTAGATACTGATTCTCTTCCTCCTTATTCAAAATTAGATGAAATTCTTAAAGATTTAATAGAAGGTAAAAAAGATATTGAACAGCTATTAAAAAATGGTCATGATAAAGATTTGATTGTTAAGATAATTTCTCTATTAAAAAAGTCAGAGTTCAAACGAAAACAAGCACCGCCAATTTTGAGATTAAGCACGCAATCATTGGGCAATGACTGGAGGATACCTATAGCCATTTATTAGATATTCGAATCAATTATTCGGCTATCCTGAAAAGGTTTCAAAGGCCTTTGAATGGATTTATAGTTAATTCCAGCTCGATAGGACAATATTATTCCCGCTGCCTCAAAATAATTATTTGCTTCAATAATTTTGGAATATCCTAAACGTTTATTGTCAATATCCAAAACACTCGTATTTTTTACAGAAATTATATCAACCCCTTTTTCCATAGAGGCTAACACTGCTTCACCACCAAGAGCACCACTTGGCGCAACCAAAAATTTTATCTGATTAGGAGACAGAATCAAGTCCTCATGGATTAATGGTAATTCAACCAAATCTGGAGCTTGGCTTAAACCAAGCAACACTGAAGGAAGAAAAGTATACCCTATCTCCTCAGCGGCAGCTCTTGGATCTAAACTTTCGTCCATTTCAATTGGCATCAAAGCAGGAGCATGAGCACATGGAACTTGTAAAAACTTACTTATTAAGTGACTAATAATTGCTTCAACTCCAGCTATAGGATCAACCCCCTTACCTTCCCTGTAACGATTTGTATGAACATTATCATGATCATCGGGGAACCTGGCTATCACAGCAATTGCTGTAATACCTTTGTCAATTAATTTCTTACCAGCAGAGATCAAAGTATCAGGATTTTCAATATAGCCTCCACTAATTCCTTTTGAACCATCCTCAATAACAACGCCTATAGGTTTCTCAGTAATCACATAAGATTTAATATTGATTCCTAGAGTTGAAATACATGCATCAACTACTTGGCAATGTCTAACTAACAAATCTTTCTCAATACTTGAATCAAAAATAATACCCAATTTTTGCTGATTTACTTTTTTTAAACCAATCTCACCTTTTGCAAATCTATCTAAGCTATAACCTTCAACATATAGTATTTTCTTATCTATTTGAGATAAAGTACCTCCATTCATAACATTTGGATGAGTAATCAAACAGCCAGAAGCAGATGCTAATAATTTTGCAGCTGGCAAAGCATCACCTGCAAAACCACCTATTTCACAACCGATACCAGTAGGTACAATAAAAATTGTTGGTGATATTTGCATTGAACTCATTATTTATCTCAAAAGGCGTATTATATTATTATTACAGCGTTAATTAGCAATGTTTTCTCGTTATGAGAATTTTTAGAGTGTCTAATATCAATTATTGACCAACGCACTAATTCTCCTTCTTTAAGAATATTACTTGTAATAAATTTTCTTAAACTAACTAATTTGATCTCGTCTGGCCATTGCAACTGAAATTCAAGATTTTTTAATTTCATTGTTGATATTTTCCAAATTGATCATTATAAAGATCATCTTCAACATCATCACCAACAATGATATGCAAATCAGACTTTGGGAAAGCAACGCACAATAAAGCAAAGCCTTTCTCCTTTAAATCTTCATTCAATCCCATAGCATCTTCTTGATGAACTGTGCCTTCTTTTATAAATGATGCACAACTTGTGCAAACTCCTGCACAACAACTACTTGGTAGATCTAATCCATTATTTTTGGCAGCAGTGATTATGTCTTGATCATCCGAACAAGAGAAATTGTAAGTTTTATTTTGAAAATCGACTGTAATATTAAAAGTGGACATTGAAGATTATTAAACAGACGATCCACCTACCACTTCTAAAATTTCTTGTGTAATAGCTGCTTGTCTTGCTTTGTTATAAGTCAGATTGAGTGTAGTTGCTAACTCTTTAGCATTATCACTGGCGTTATTCATGGCAGTCATCCTACAAGCTAGTTCTGAGGCAGCAGACTCCTGAAGTGCTCTTAAGACTTGGTTCTGCAAGTACAATGGTAGTAATGAATCAAGTAATTGATCAGGGCTTTGCTCAAAAACAATATCTGATGCTAATTTATCGGCATCAACTTTGGCTATATTAGATTTTTCAACACGTAATTTGCTATCTTTTGTAGTCAACCTAAAAATCTCATCGTTTTCTTCCGCTATACCTTGAGGATCTAGTGGTAATAAAGTTTGCACAACAGGAGCGCAACTCACTAGAGTTATAAACTTAGTATAGATAATCTCCACTCTATCAGAGCTTTCTGATAAGAATTGCGCCAAAATTTCACCAGTGATTCCCTCTGAATCTTTGGCAGTCGGAACCTGTTCTAATTCCTTGAATGAATTTTTGATTTCATATCTATCCTTTCTGTTTTGAAAATAACCAATGGCTTTTTTCCCAACTAATATCAAGCTTGGTTTGAATCCTTGATTGATTAACTCTGCATATCTAGTTTCAACTTTTTTGATAATATTTGTATTATATCCACCGCATAAACCCCTATCAGCAGTAATACAGACTAAAGAAATTGTTTTCACTTCTCTCATTGTTAATAGAGGAGAATCAGAGGCCTCAAATTGCATTCTGGTTTGAATGTTCTCTAAAACTCTTGCCAATTTATCTGCGAAAGGACGACTTTTGAGTACTTGATCTTGCGCCCTTCTCACTTTCGCCGCCGCAACTAATCTCATCGCTTCAGTTATTTTTCTTGTGTTCTTAACTGAAACGATTCGATCTCTAATTTCTTTTAGATTTGCCATAGTTCTTAATTAATTGTTTCTAAACTTTCGCAAGCATTGAGGATTTGACTTCATCAATAACATCTTTTAGTGTTTTCTCTAAAGCATCATTAAGTTTCTTCTCTTTGAGAATTTCCTCAATAAAGTCTGATTTATTTACCTTAAGATACTCTCTTAATTCATTAGCAAATTTAGTTACTTCTTCAACAGGTACCTCATCAATTAAGCCTTTAACACCTGCATAAACAACAGCAACTTGTTCTGCAAGATTTAGAGGAGAAAATTGTGGTTGTTTGAGTAATTCTCTCAAACGTTTACCTCTTTCGAGTTGCTGTTGTGTAGCTTCATCTAAGTCAGAAGCAAATTGAGAAAAAGCAGCAAGTTCATCAAATTGAGCTAACTCAAGTTTAAGAGTTCCTGCAATCTTTTTGATCGCTTTAGTTTGAGCGGCACCACCAACTCTACTTACAGATATACCAACATTTATCGCAGGACGTAAACCAGAATTAAATAAATCTGCACTTAAGAAAATTTGACCATCCGTAATAGAAATAACATTAGTTGGAATATATGCAGAGACATCTCCTGCTTGCGTTTCAATAATGGGTAATGCAGTCATAGAACCTCCCCCCATAGCGTCAGAAAGTTTAGCCGCTCTTTCTAATAATCTGCTATGTAGATAAAAAACATCTCCTGGATATGCTTCTCTACCTGGTGGTCTTCTCAGTAAGAGCGACATCTGCCTGTATGCTTGCGCTTGCTTAGTTAAGTCATCATAAATAACAAGAGTAGCCTTCCCCTGATACATAAAATGCTCTGCTATTGCAGCTCCAGTATATGGAGCCAAATACTGAAGAGCAGCGGGCTCTGAAGCTCCAGCACTAACAACTACCGTATAATCCAGAGCGCCCTTTTCTCTTAAGACTTCTACAACATTGGCTACGGATGCTGATTTTTGTCCAACAGCTACATAAACGCAAACAACATCTTGCCCTTTTTGATTTATTATTGTATCAATCGCGATAGCTGTCTTTCCAGTTTGTCTATCTCCAATAATAAGTTCTCTTTGTCCTCTACCAACTGGAATCATGGCATCAATTGAGGTAATACCAGTTTGCATTGGTTCATGCACAGATCTTCTCTTAATTATTCCTGGTGCTAATTCCTCAATAAGTCTCGTATCACTAGTTGGTATTTCACCTTTGCCATCGATTGGTTGTCCCAATGGATTTACAACTCTTCCTTGCATAGCTTCTCCAACAGGAACGGATGCTATCTTTCCAGTTGCTTTTACTGTACTTCCCTCTTGAACACCTAGAGCTTCTCCCATAAGTACAGCCCCAACATTATCATCCTCAAGATTCAAGGCGATCCCTTCTGTACCATCCTCGAATTCAAGCAATTCACCTGCCATCACTTTCTCTAAACCATAAATTCTGGCGATGCCATCACCTATTTGAAGAACTGTTCCTACATTACTTACTGAAACAGATTGATCATAATCAGTGATTTGTTGTTTTAATATTGAACTGATTTCATCAGGGCGTATTGATACCATGGGTTTAAGAAATAAATGTGATTAAGTAGGATTACTTGGAAAGAGAAAGACCAAGTTTTCTAATTTGCGAAGCTAAGCTTGCGTCTATAACTTTAGATCCTACACTCGCGACGAAACCGCCGATAAGTGATGAATCAGTTTTAGTAACAAGTTCTAATTTATCAGTGCCTGCTATCTCACTGATTTTTTGCTTGATTAAGTCCTTCTGGCTTTCAGAAAGTTCCACAGCAGAAGTAACTGTTGCAAGAGCAATATTACTATTTTCTCTGTAAAGTTCCAAGAACCTTTCAAGAATTGGAACCAAAATTCCAATTCTTTGTCTGTCTGAAAGTAGTTTCAAGAAGTTTAATAAAGAGGAGTTAATCTTCTCAGAAAATAATTTGATAATAATTTCTTTTTTCACTTCTTTTTCAAGAACAGGAGAAGAAAGATTTTTTTCTAATTCAGGAGAATCATTAATTAAACTTAGAATCTCTCTAACTTGAGAGACGACTTCATCAGTTTGATTTACATCATCAACAACTTGTAGGAAAGCTTCAGCGTAAGGGGTAGTAACAGAATTTAGTAGTGGCATTAGTGTATCTCAATATTGTTTATTGATTGAGTTACCAAGTTTTCTTGAGTCGCTCGATCCAGCTTGCTTGGTAATGCATCTATAGCTTTGCTTATGGCAATTTCAATAGCTTCTTTACGAAGCTGCAAAATTGCTCTAGATGCTTCTGAGCTTTCATCAGAAATTGCACTTTGCTTTATTCTTGCCATTTCTTCAATAGCTTTTTTCTCGCTTTCCAACCGAATTGATTCTGATCTTTTCAGTGAGTCAGATTTAATTTTATTTGCTTTCTCTTCAGCAAGTAATAAATCAGCCTTTGCTTTTTCTAAAGCTACTGTTGCAATCTTTAATCGATCTTCTGCATCTTTTAATTCGAGAAGAATACCTTCCCTTCTTTTCTGAAGCATCTTACCGAGAAAACCTGGCAAAAACTTATAAAGTCCAAAAATTACTACAGCCCAATTAAGAACATTTGTCTCAAATAAATTAAGGTTAAGTCCAAAACCTTCGGTAGCTAAAAAAGGGAAACTCATTTTTGTTGAATTAATCTATTTACAATAAGTTCGCTTAAATCTTGTGCTTGCAATGCAAGTTGTTCGCGCGCAGAAGAAGTCTGATTTTCTATTTCAATTCTTGCCTTTTCTTTTGAAGCATTGGCTTCATTATTTGCAAGATCAATAGCTTCTTGATAAAGCTTTTCAGAATCTTTTTCAGCATCGCCTACAACTTTTGCAGCATCAGAACGAGCCTTTTGGAGTTGATTTAATAAATCAGCCTCTAATTTTTCAACCTCAGCAAGTTTATTTTTAGCCTCATTTATACTATTTCCTACATACCTTTCTCTATTCTCTACAACTTTGCCAACTGGTTTAAAGAAGAGAGAATTTAATAAATAAGTAAGAACAACTACTTGAATTGCCATAAGAGGCAAGGTGGCGTTTATATCAAATAATCCACCTTCAGTAGCTAAAATATGTAAAGCCAACATGTGATTTGGTTGAGATTGAAAATTAAAAGATCAAATTTGCTTAGAATGTTAAGCAAATTTAATTAGGAAAATGGATTAGCGAAAAGCAATACAAGTGCCACAACCAATCCATAGATTGTCAATGACTCCATGAAAGCAAAAGATAAAAGTAATGTTCCTCTGATTTTGCCTTCTGCTTCAGGTTGACGTGCGATACCCTCAACAGCTCCTTGAGCGGCGTTACCTTGTCCAAGGCCAGGACCAATAGCACCTAGGCCAACTGCTAATCCAGCAGCTACTACTGATGCAGCGGAAGTAATGGAATCCATAATTTTGAATAAAAAACTTGTAGTTAGTAATAAATCTTTTTCATACACGCTTGGACATTCCTTTTTTTATTTAAGAATGGGTCTGAATTATTCAGACCTACGCGATTAGGTATTTTGGCAGATTATATGTCTTTTGTAAAAGGGTATTTTGTAATAAAAAAAAGCTAATGATGTTCCTCGACAGCTTCACCAATGTAATAAGCTGCCAGAGTCGCAAAAATTAAAGCTTGAATTGCACTTGTGAAAAGTCCTAAAAACATAACTGGTATAGGTAATACAAGTGGCACCAAAAAGACCAAAACAGATACAACTAATTCATCTGCAAGTATATTTCCAAAAAGCCTAAATGATAATGATAGAGGTTTAGTGAAATCTTCTAAGATTTTGAAGGGAAGCATTATCGGAGTCGGATGAACATAATATTCAAAATACCTCCAACCTTTGTTACTTAAACCAGCATAAAAATATGATAAAGATACCAGTAGTGCAAGAGCAATAGTTGTATTTATATCAGCAGTTGGAGCACCTAATTCACCACTGGGCAATTTGATTAATCTCCATGGAATTAAAGCACCTCCCCAATTACTCACAAAAACGAACAAAAATAACGTTCCTATAAAAGGCATCCAATCTCTGTAAACTTTTTCACCAATTTGAGTTCTTGCTAAATCTCTTATATAGTCCCAAAGAAATTCAAGCAAGTTTTGTAATCCCTTCGGATCATTTTCCATCTTTTTAGTACCAATGGATATGAAAAGCAAAAGAGCACCTAAAAGAATCCAGGATGTAAGAAAAACTTGTCCATGAATTCTAATATTTCCAATTTGCCAATATAAATGTTGGCCAACTTCTAATTCTGCAAAACTTGTAATCAAGGAATAGCTCATTTTATTTAAAAAGATGTTAATGAATTCTGTAAGACAAACTTACTTAGGAACGGGAAAAATAGAATAAGAGTACAGGCTTAAAGCTAAAAAAACCAATTACTGCTGGAAGTATTTCCAATAATTCCATTTTGCTAGCAAAAATAAAAAGACAAACTGGTATAAGCAGTTGAACCTTGGAAACCCCGGAAGTCGTTTTTCCTAAATTCCCAATACTTCTGGCAAGCAAACGTAAATAAAAAATTCCAGCTATGGAACCTATAAATAAACTTAATCCAAAATTGAGACTAATAATTAAAGCAGCAAAAAGCGATATAAAAATTGAAAAAACAAAAGTTAATGCAAAAATAGCTAATTGAAGTTTAAAAAAGTTAGAACTAAAAGAAAATAAATCGCCAAAAACGTTTTTGATAAATGATTTATTCTCTAGTGGAATCAGACTTCCTTGACCAGATTTATCTGTGAGCTTCTGATTTAAAAGAATCTCATCATTTTTTCTAGTAGAGTCCACAGAAGTGAACATAATTTAGGAACCCCTTGATTTGAAAGTAAGTATATAAACTCACGGAATCTATCATGAAGTGGTGACCTTTAGCTAGTTTTTTTTTATGAAAGTACAAATTCTTAAGATTTAAGATTATAAATAGCTTCAAAATGTATTAATCTTTCAATATGTTTCACTGAAATCAAAAAAACTTTAAAAATAGGCTACTGGGCTTGGCAAAATATAGTTTTGACGTCTCAATAGAATATCTCTCACCATTAAAAAATTGAAAGGCAGAGAAAAAATATTGAGTAATTACAGAAAACCATTTAATAGCAGATATTCTGCAATTACTTTAAATAATAATTTTACTGAGTCCAGTTTCATACCAATTCCATGGAGAATCTGGCCTTACGAAGGGAAAATACTTTTCTTTTTATTATTTATTTGGAGTGTTTTCGGCCTTATTATGCTTGGCTCTGCAAGTTGGTGGGTAGCAAGTAAAGAGTTAGGAGATTGGGCTTATTACATAAATAGACAATTGATTTGGTATGTACCTGGCTTAGGTTTATTTTTGATTATTTTACAAACAAAAATAAGGAACCTTTTAAAAATCTCAAA
>MDSZ01114762.1_pt1 | contig 16226 bp, 16 predicted proteins | sample 811201 | NCBI WGS metagenome assembly MDSZ01 (sample SAMN05326647, study PRJNA326480) | marine metagenome | isolation source: seawater | place: Indian Ocean: North | collected 2010
GCGCACTAAATATCTTATTTATTTTTACTATAACTAATATCTATTTTGATAGAAAAAAATATTTAATTTTTTTTTATATCACCTTTATGATGTTATCTTTAATTACAATTTTAAACTATAAAACATTTGTTAATTTTTTTTACTCAGAATTCTCAAATACATTATATTTATTTTTTAATTCTAGTGAGACCTTTTTTGGAAAACAAAGTCCAAGATCTACAGGTTCATCAAGAACACTACTATTAATAATGTTAATTACTTTTTTAATTTTTTATAAATTTTTTGAAAAGAATAACTTTTTAAAAAATACAATTTATATTTCAATTTCAACTTTTATTTTATTATTTCAAAGTAGAACTACCATAGTCTTATTAATTACTTTTATTTTAATAAACTACATTTATGAAAAAAATTTTTCTATTAAAGAAACGTTAAAATATCTTATAATTTATATTTTAATGCCGATAATTTTTTTGTACTCTATTTTAATTTTTAAATACTTTATTCATAATAAAGATATTTTAAAGAATTTAGATAATCAGAATTTAAATGAAAGTTTTTTTGAAATTACAGATAATTTTCAAAGACCTATTGATATTAATACTTATTCTTCGGGCAGAGTAGAAGATTGGAAATCTATTTTAAAAAAAATGCCTAATTCAAAAATTATTGGATATGGATCTCAAGGTGACAGATTTTTAATTGATCAATCTGCTTCGAATGGAATTATATACGCAATTGCTTCCTCTGGTTTTGTTGGTTTAATATTTTATATAATTTTATCTATATTTTCTTTTTTAATTTTAATTAAAAATTTTTTGCCAATTTTGAAATCAAATCAATTAGAATTTTACTATTGCTCAATTGTAGTTTTATTACTATTGCTTAGATCTATTTTGGAAAGCTCTTATGCTGTTTTTAGTGTTGATTTCATAGTTTTTTACACTTTTTTAAATTATTTAAATAAATTACTAAAAAATATAAAAAATGAAAATTGAAAATTTATTGATTTTTTTTATTGCTTTATTTAATTTTTTTTTAATATTTTTTTTTGATAAAATTAAATTATTTAAGATTAATATTGATAAACCAGACGGTAAAAGAAAATTACATAAAAATCCTATACCATTAGCAGGAGGTATTATAATATTTTTAAATCTTGTAATTTATTTTTTATTTATCCTCAAAAACCCAAATTTATTATTAAATGAAATTATCTTTAAAAATGATAAAAATTTAATTTTATTTTTCATTACGTCTATTTCAATTTTCACTTTAGGTTTTATTGATGATAAATTAAATATTTCAGCTTTTATAAAATTTATAGTTATCATAATTTTAATCGGATTTATTTTACTCTTGGATGAAACTTTAAAAATACAAATTATAAAATTCTCATTTATTGATAATGAATTTTATCTTTCAAAATATTCTATAATTTTTACTTGTTTTTGTTTTTTAGTTTATTTAAATGCATTTAATATGTTCGATGGAATTAATCTTCAATCAAGCATCTACTCAATTATAATTTTTTTAAGTATTCTTTTTATTTATCATGATTTGTTTCTTATTAAAGTTTTATTAATATCAATTATTAGTTACTCATATTTAAATTTCAAAAATAAATCATTTTTGGGTGATAGTGGCTCTCTATTGCTTGCTTTTATCATCGGATACATATTTATTCAATTGTACAATAATAGAGTCATAAATTTTACAGACGAAGTTGTGGTATACATGTTGCTACCGGGGATTGACCTAATAAGGTTATTTTTCAAAAGAATTTTTCTTAAAAGAAATCCGCTTACACCAGACAGGTTTCATCTTCATCATTTACTGATATCACAATACTCATATAAAAAATCTTTGATTATTTTATTTTGTTTAATTATTTTACCAATAGTTATGAACTATTTTGCAATTAGTAAGTTTTTTATAATATCATCTTTTGTTTCAATCTATGTAATTTTAATATTATTAATTACATCAAAAAAGTTAAGATAAATTTTCTCTTGGCATAATAGTATTTAAATAATAATCACAATATTGTATAAGACCTAGTTTAAGTTTTATCTTTGGTCGCCACCCTATATTTCTTATTATCGAAGAATTAATCTTTCTCACTTTCACTCCGTCAGGATATTTTTTATTAAAAATTATTTTTCCATTAAAATTAACTGTTTTTTTTATCATTTCTGCAAGCTGTTTTATTGAAAAATCCTCTCCACTTCCAATATTCATATAATCATGTTTTATCTTCCTTTTGGTTAAAAAATAAATAGCCTCAGCTAAATCCTCAACATTAAGAAATTCTCGTCTTACTTTCCCAGATCCCCAAACTTCAACCGATTTTTTATTTTTAATCTTAGCTAATGTGAATTTTTTTACTAAAGCAGGTAAAACATGGCTAGACTTTAAATTAAAGTTATCTCCTACTCCATACAAGTTTGCGGGTTGTAAAGAAATAAAATCTTTTTTGTATTTTTGTTTTATGTATTGACAGTATTTTAGAGTAATTATTTTTGAAAGAGCATATCCTTCATTAGTTTTTTCTAAACTAGATGATAGAAGAGAGTTTTCTGTGATTGGTTGTTTTGTTTTTTTTGGATAAATACACGAAGATCCCAAATTTATTAATTTTTTTACATTATATTTTAAAGAAGAATTAACAATATTCATTCCTATCATACTATTAATATAGAGATAATCAGGTTGAAAATTATAATTATCGAGTATCCCACCAACTTTTCCAGCAGCATTTATGACAATATTAGGTTTATTTTTTTTAAACCATTTATCTACAGATTTCTGAGATGTAAAATCCAAATCTTTTCTTCTACAATTGATTATTTTAATTTTCTTTTTTTTAAATAAATTATATATGGCTCTACCAACCATACCTTCTTGACCAGCAATTAAAACTTTATAAGTCATAAAAATATAATTTATTTTTTTTTAAACAATTTTAAATCATTTTCCATCATTTCTGCTATAAGTTCATAAATAGTAGTTTTTGGTTTCCAATTTAAAATTTTTTTTGCTTTAGAGGAATTTCCAATTAAGTTATTAACTTCATTTGGTCTAAAATATTTTTTATCAATTCTGACTACAGTCATTCCTTTTTTTAGATTTGAATATTTATCTTTATTAAATTTTTTGATAATAGCCCTTTCTTTTAAACCCTTACCAATCCAAGAGATCTTTATTCCAAGATATTGGAAACATTTTTCAACAAAAAATTTAACTGAATATTGTTTTTCTGTTGCAATTATAAAATCATCACTTTTCTTATTTTGGAGGATTTTCCAACACATCTCGATATAATCTTTTGCATGACCCCAATCTCTTAACGCATAAATGTTACCCAAATACAAGCAATCATCTAATCCATTAAGTATACGACTAATTCCGATAGTAATTTTTCTAGTTACGAATGTTTCTCCCCTTCTTGGAGACTCGTGATTAAATTGAATTCCATTTGATGCAAATATATTATACGATTCCCTGTAGTTTTTAGTTATCCAGTAAGCAAATAATTTTGAGGAAGCGTATGGACTTTTAGGATAAAATTTTGTTTTTTCTGACTGTTTTTTTTCTTGAATTTCGCCAAATAATTCTGAAGTTGAGGCTTGATAGAATTTGGTTTTTTTTTCAAAGTTTAATTTTTTAATTGAATCTAAAATATTTAAAGTTCCAATGGCATTAACTTGAGTTGTATAATTTGGTATATCAAAACTAACACCTACGTGACTTTGTGCAGCTAAATTATAAATCTCATCTGGCTTAATTTTTTTTATAATCTCTAAAACAGATACAGAGTCAGTAAGATCTCCATAATGTAAAAAAAATTTATTTTTTAATTTTTTATTTTCATAAATTTGATCAATTCTATCTGTATTATAAGATGAGGATTTTCTTTTAACTCCATGAACAATATAATTTTTTTTTAGTAAAAATTCAGCTAAATAAGATCCATCTTGTCCTGTAATACCAGTAATTAGTGCTTTTTTATTATTCATGATATAAATAATCTAATAATATGATTTTCAACCAATATCAATAAGTTATCATTTTTATAATTGACTAAAAAAAAAATAGTTTTCTGGGCATGTGATTATTCCAACAAAACAGGAGAAGGTAATCTTGCAAGAAAATTTGTTAAAGACGAATATTCTAATAAAAATATTAAAATCAAATCTTTGAAACCAGATCATTTATTAAATTATAAATACGTTACACCATTTATTGGGATTTTATATTGTTGGAAATATTACTTACGGGGGTATATATGTGGATATATAAATTACTTACCACTTTGGAACTTTTTAATTTTTTTATTATTACCACCAAAAACAATTTTGGGACCAATTACAGGTGGGGCTTTTTTTAATAGGACAAATTATACAAATTTTTTAATAAGACGTTTTTTTTTTCCGATTTTTTATAAATTTAGTGAAATTTTAATCAATATAAGAAAAAATAGAAATATCATTTTTTCTACAAATCTATTAAAAAAAAATTTGTCAAAAAAAACAATTAATAAAAGCAAATTTAATTTTATAATAAAAAATTTTAGATTTAAGAAAATAAAAAAAAAAAAATTGATTTTTTAATTTATTACAGAGCTCATAAAAATAAAATTTTATTATTTAATTATGATCTGATTAAAAAATTAATAAATTTGAAGTTCAAAATATTTGTGGTTGGAGACAAATTGGAATTAAATGGAGTAAAAAATTTGGGATACATAGACAAAAAAAGATTAAATGTTTTACAGTCTCAATCAAAGTATACATTTTACTCGGGAGAAAATATTTACAGTTTTTTTATATTAGAATGTATATCAAATCATGTTAAAATATTAATTGATAAAAAATATTCAAAACAAATAAATTTTTTTAAAAAATTTTTTATTTTTTTGAATAAAGATAATATGTATCTAAAAAAATTAAAAAAATTAAATAAATAATATGAAAATAATTTTAGGTATAAATGCAAATCATGCTGATTCCTCTGCGTGTATTATAAAAGATAATAAACTAATAGTTGCTGTTGAAGAAGAAAGGATAAATCGATTAAAACATTATTCAGGTTACCCTATAAAATCAATTAAAGAATGTTTAAATGTTGCAAAACTCAGTTCGGAAGAAATTACTGATATAGCTTTTAATACGAAACCCTCAAGTAACTTAATTCCAAAAACTATTTTTTTTTTGAAAAACCTTTCCTTAAAAAAAAATCAATTAACAAAAAGATTTTTAAAAAAAGTTAATATCAAAAATGAATTATTTAAACATTTTAAGATTAACACTAAAGTAAAATTGCATTTTATTGAACATCACCTAGCTCATATTGCATCTGCCTTCTACCCATCTGGATTTAAAAAATCAAATGGTTTATCGATAGATGGATCAGGAGATTTTGTAACATTTGCGATAGCAAAATGTGAGAATAACAAAATCAAAATAATTAAAAAAAATTTCTTTCCCCACTCATTAGGCATATTTTATCATGGAATGACACAATTTCTTGGATATCTTAATTATGGAGATGAGTATAAATTGATGGGTTTAGCAGCTTATGGTGAACCTAAGTATTTTGAAAAATTGAAAGATAATTTATTTTTTGAACATTCAGATCAATTAGTAAAACTTAATCTTAAATTTTTTAATCATCAAAAAAGAGACTATCAATACATTGCCGAAGAAAAACTTATTATTGATCAAATTTATAATGATGAGTTTCTTAAATTATTTAATGAAGAAATAAAAAATAAAGATAAAAAAGAGGAATTTTCAAAAAATTTTGCATGTTCTGTTCAGAAAGTTTATGAATTTTTTTTCAAAAAAATATTAAATAAAGTTATTTCTAAAAATTTTTCAAATAAGCTTGTTTTTTCTGGTGGGTGTGCATTAAATTCTTCAGCAAATAAGATACTTACAGAAAATAAATCATTATTTGAAAATGTTTATATTAATTATGCACCAGGTGATAATGGTGGAGCAATAGGTGCTGCTTTAGTTGTAGCTAATCAGAATGGAAAAAAGATTGAAAATTTAAAAACTCCTTATTTAGGAAGAAAGTTCAATAAAGATGAAATTGAGGGAATTGTGAATAAATATGAATACAAAAAAAAGTTAAATTATAAATTTTTCGATAAAGATGAAGATTTCTTTAATCATGTAAGTAAGTTAATTTCTGAAAATAATGTCATTGGTTGGTTTCAGGATAAAATGGAATTTGGTCCAAGAGCTCTTGGAAATAGATCTATTTTAGCTGATCCAAGAAATCCAAATATGAAAGATATCATAAATAGTAAAATTAAAAGAAGAGAGTCCTTCAGACCTTTTGCTCCGGTAGTATTAAAAGAAAAACAGATTGAATGGTTTCAAAGTGACTATGAAAATCAATACATGAGTTCAATATCACAGGTCAGACCAGAAAAAAAAAAATTAGTGCCTGCAATAACACATGTTGATGGATCAGCTAGACTACAAACAGTAGATGAGTCTTTAAACCCAAAACTAACATCATTAATAAAAAGTTTTTATAATATTACAAAAGTGCCCATCCTACTTAATACCTCTTTTAATGAGAATGAACCAATTGTAATGTTGCCTGAAGAAGCAATTAATTGTATCTTGAGGACCGACTTAGATGTGCTAGCTATCGATAAATATATAATTAATAAAAATTAAAAAATTCTCCACTTTAATAATGTATAAATATAGATAAAGAAATCCCACCATCTAACTTTTTTTCCTTCATCATAGTTTCTTGAATAAATTGATATAGGAACCTCAAATATATTAATTTTTTTATTTTTACAAATTTTTGCCGTTATTTCTGGCTCAATTTCAAAACCATTTGAGGTAATATCAATTTCTTTAATTATCTCTTTTTTAAAAATTTTATATCCTGTTGCTATATCAGTGAAGATTCTATTATATAAAATATTTGCTAAAAGTGTAAAAATTTTATTACCCAATAAATTTGGCCAACCTAAAATTTTTGTGATTTTAGAACCAGTCAGCCTTGATCCGTAAACTACGTCCGCATCGTTATCTAAAAATGGCTTTATCAAATCAGGGTAATTTTCCGGGTGATATTCTAAATCAGCGTCTTGAAATAATATTAAATCACCGCTTGCATGTTTTAATGCATTTCTTATATTTGCACCTTTTCCCTCATTTAAATCTTTAAAATAACATTTAATTTTCTCGTTTTTAATTTTTTTAAGAATTTCTTTAGTCCCATCATTAGAATTATTATCTGAAATAATTACCTCTATATCGAGACCACAGGTGTTGGATTTTAAAACTCTATCAATACATTCTTTAATGGTATTTATTTCATTATAAACTGGAATTAATACTGAAATAGATTTGAATTTCATATACTTTCTTAATATAACAATTTAGTGCTTTGTAAACTTTAGTAAATTATATTTTGATACATAAATTTTCACAAAATACTATCACATTAATATTTTTAACATTATTAATCTTTTATTTATACGCTAAATTTTTATTATCTTCATTTTCAACTATTCCCGAAACTGATGAAGTTGTAACTATTACAACATTTTTAGATTATAGAACCATCTTATTAAAATACATTCCGAATAACCATGTTTTAACAAGTACACTTGGGATGATAACTAGCTACTTATTTGGAGTGAATTTAATTTTGTTAAGAACAATAAGTTTGATTTTTTTACTTTTGATATTTATAAGCATTAACGCAAATTTCAGAAATAGTAATTTGGTTATTTTAATTCTTTTAGTATTTTCTTTTGACTCATTTTTAATTGATTATTCATTTCTATTTAGAGGGTATATTATATCATCTTTTTTGTTTGTATTAATATTTTTTAAATTGGTTGAAGTTGATAAAAATATTAATTTTATAAAGGGTATTTTATTTTTAAGTTCACTATTGCTAATTCATAATCTTAGTAACGCGTATCTGATTATTCCAATTCTTATAGTTATTTTTAAAAAACTAATTAAAAATAAGGAATTAAAATATAGTCTATATTTTATAATTCCTACAATTATTTTTTTTTCAATTTCAATTTTTATTACAGGATTATATTTAAATAAAGAATTAATCTTATCTGACAACATTTATTCATTATTCAATTTTAAAAATATATATAATTTAATATATAAAGGAACTATATCTATTTTTTTTCCACAGACTGGAGCTGTAAGCATTATAGGAAATTTATCAGAATTAATAACAATTTTTGAAAATAATCTTTTATTGTCTTTTGTAATTTTCTTGAGTTTATTAAAATCAATAATTAATGTTATTAGAGGACCAAAAATAGCTGATTATACGGTAATTTTTTTCTTCATCATTTTCTTTTTAATTAATAAAGTGCCACCTGAAAGAATTTTTCTGAATTTTAGTTTTTTTTTAATTTTATATATTTTTTATGATTTAAAAATTAAAAAAATACTAGAAAAAAAAATCTTTGTTTTTTTAAGTTTAATTATTATAACTTTTAATTTTTATAATCATAATTTTTTTTCAAAAAAAATTCATTTAATAGAATTCAATTTAATAAAAAAATTCAAAAATATTAATTGTGATTTGAAATTAAAATCTTACAACGAATTTGATTATCATTATTTTTATTATAAATATTTAAATGATTGCAAAAAAAAACCAGATATATTCAAGTTTTATTATTTTTATAAAACTCGATTATATTAACCAAAATATCTGAGATACAGTAATTTGGGTATTAAATTCCATGAGGCCAGTATTTTAATTGGATATTTAAAATACTTATAAGTATTGTAATATGTTTTGAAATCCCTGAAATTTTTATTTTTTTGGTCTAAAATTTTTTTATAATCTGATGAAGATATATCAAGCTTATCTAAAATATATTGAGTAAGTTTCTCCTCATCATCTTTTTTTAAAGATTTTGATGATAAAATTTTTTTGGCGTCATTTTTAGAAATAAGTTTTGATCTTACCATAGCAGAATATGATGTCAGTCTTCTATCTATGTTAAATTTATTTGGAAGATATGACGAAACAACAAATTTTGTTAACAACGACTCGTGATGATGACCCCCATAATAATTCCAACCAAATTCATCATTTAAAACTTTTTCAACCTTTTCATAAGAATAATTTATATAATTTAGAGGTAAAATGGTTTTAATGCCTGATGCAATTTTATATTTAATTAAATCAGTTATATGAAAGTTATCAAATTTAGATATATCACCATCCCCAAATAGATTGTGAATATTTTCAATATATTTTCCATCCATGTAAGTCCAGTCTAAAGGCTCAATTCCCTCAGTTCTAAAAGAATGTCCATTTAAAACATATTTAATTTTTTCTCTATAAGCAGTTTTATACATTGTTTTGAATATTCCAACATCTGTAGGCGTATCTGGGTCTGACACTCCTGCTAAAAAAAAAGACCTCGTAATTTTTTTAAAGCTTTCCCAATCAGCCACATTTGTTTCTAGATCAACATTTAATTTTTCACAAACTTTTAAAATATTTGAAACTGAGACGTCTGAGTCAAAACCGTTATCATAGTGTACTGCTAAAGGTCTTAACTTGAGTTTTTTTTTAACAAAATATAATAAAAAAGTACTATCTCTCCCACCACTAACTCCTACTAAGCAATCATATTTTGATTTTGCACCATCTTTTTTAATTTTGTTAGCAATTTTTAAAATTTCTGCCTCACTGTTACTATTAAGTGGAAATTCTTTTTCCATTTCATTATGCATATGACAAAATTGACAGACTCTATTCTTGTCCATTTGAAGAAAAGGAATAGTTTCATTGGATAAACAAATTTTACATTCCATTTTTCCTCATAGTTTTATAAATTATAAAAATAGGTCCAAATATAAAATATATTGACAACATGCATAACCTAAAAAGATTAATTAATACAATAATTTCTGCAAATGATAATGTAGTATCTCTTGTTCCCATAATCGTCATAAATTCTGTAATACCTACAGAATAAGGAGTGAGAGCAAATAAAAATGAAAAATCTACCAATGATGTAATTAGTAAAGATAAATAAAAAAAATTGTCTATTTTCAAATAATATAAAATCATTAGAAAGATAATAAAAAGAATTAAATACTGTAAACAGAATAAAAATATTTGTTTAATTAAAAGTTCATTTTTATTTTTCAACTTAAGTATTAATAAAGAAGTAAATTTTTTAAAAATTTTAAATCTTAAAAACTTGTTTAAATTGAAAAAAAAAAATATTTTTTCAATTAAAAAAAGATAAACACAAGAAGAAAAAAGAAGTGAAATAAAAACAATATAAATCACTAAATTTATCTCAATATTTTCAGAAAAAAAATCAATAATGATTAATGAAACCACACCCAATAAACTGAAAACTAGAATTTCACATGCAATAGTATAAATACTTAAATTGATAACTTTAAATATTGATAAATTTTTGTATCTATTTAAATAGTAAACCCTATAACCTAGTCCAGATAATTGAACAAAAGTATTGCAAAAATAAGTTGAATTCATCACTAAAAATGCTTCTTTTAAAGATATATCTTTATTTAAAGACTTCACTATATTCTTTAAAATTGAACCTTCGGTAATCAAATACAGAAAACATAAAATAACTGTAATTAAAATTAAATTAAAATTGATATTTTTCAAAAATTCAAAATCGCTAATATTTTTTTTATAATAAAATTGTAGTAAAAAGATAAAGATTACTATTAAAAATATTGGTATAAATCTTTTTATATTACTCATATTTAGACATTATTTTATCAATTGACTCTTTATCAGGGTAATTGATTAAAACTGCATCTCTATTACCATAGAAAACAAAAATTTTGCCACATGAAACTGCTGAAAAAGAGAAATTATCAAAAAAATTTATTATGTTTTCAATGCTGTTAATACCTCCATGAGCAATTAGAGGAATATCAACATATTTTTCAACTATAGAATATAAATCAAAATCTAATCCTGATTTCGTTCCCTCTCTATCTATAGAAGTTAAAATAATTTCACCCGCTCCAGAATTTTGAATTTGTTTTAAATATTCAAACAAATCAATATCTTTTTTAATTTTTCCGTTATTAGAAAAGACTCTATAAATGTTATCTACTTTTTTTACATCTACAGAAACTATTACACTTTGTGAACCAAACTTATTAGCAATTTCTTCAATTAGATTTTTACCCTCAAAATTTATTGAATTAATTATTACTTTTTCAACTCCTTCATTTATAATTTTACTTACTTGATCTAGGTTTTCGATACCTCCACCTACAGATAGTGGCACGAAGATCTCTTTTCTAATTTTTTGGATTAATTCAATATCAATACATTTTGATTTATTTCTAGCCGAGATATCTAATAATTGAATTTCATGAACTTTTTTTTCAGAAAAAATTTTAACTGCATTATAAACATCACCAACATATTTATGATTTTCAAATTTAGTGCCTTTTACAAGATAGCCGTCTTTAATTAACAGACTTGGAATAATTCTTATCAATTTTTTCATTTACATCTTTTGACAAAATTTTGAATTAATTTAAAACCTTCAACATAACTTTTTTCAGGATGGAACTGAACTCCATAAATATTTTTATAATTGATTGCGGCACATATCTTATTTTTATATTTTGTATAATTTATAATCATATCTTGATTTAATGGTTCTAAATGAAATGAATGACAAAAATAAAATCTTGTATAATCTTTTATATCTTCAAAAAGTTTATTATTTTTTGTATTTACTTTATTCCAACCCATATGAGGAGATCTATAATATTTATCAAAATCAATTTTTTTAACTTTACCTTTTATAAAGTTTAATCCAGGAGAGTTTGATTCTTCGCTATAGGTTGCAAAAGATTGCATTCCTGAGCAAATACCTAGTATTTTGATTTCTTTTTCTACTACAGCTTCTTGTAATATTTTATCTAACTCCAGGGATTTTAGACTATTTATACAATACCCAAAATTAGATACTCCTGGGAGAATGATGCTTTCGCTTTTAAAGATTAAATCTTTATTTCTTGTTAAATTATAATTAACTTTTATCCTTTTTAAAATATTTATTACAGATTTAAAGTTTCCTCCATCATAATCTATAACTGATATCATCTATTTTTTTTCTTCGCAGGGTTTCCAAAATAAATATTTTTTGAGAAACATTTTTTTGTCACGACTGACCCTGCTCCTATTGTAACATTATTCTCTATCTCAACTGGAAGTATTGTAGAATTACTTCCAATTAAGACATTATTGCCTACTCTAGTTTTAAGTAAATTTTTTTTATTTCTTTCAATTTTATTGTCTAAAAACTTATCATTAGTAAAAACAACACCATGACCAATAAAACAATTTTCTCCAATTTTTACTTTAGAGCATATAAAAGAATGACTTTGAACTCTCGTATTTTTGCCAATATAGGCTCCATTTTGAATTTCTACAAAAGGTCCTATAAAACAATTATCAGATATTTCACAATTATATAAATTAACAGGTTCAATTATATTAACGTTCTTGCCAAAAATTACATTTTTTATAGATGATTTTTTTTTTTTAAATTTCATTATTATTCAGTACATCAATAATTTAATTTAATAAACGTTGAAAATTAAAAAAAAGATAGTAATTAATCAAAATGATTAAATTTTTCGATATATATAAACAAGATAAAAAGTTTTTAGGCAATTTTATCTTAGATTTTAAAAAAACAATAAAAAAAACAAATTTCATTAATGGCAATCCTGTTTTTGATTTCGAGAGAAAATTTTCTAAATTTTGCGGGTCAAAATACTCCGTTGCTTGTAATAGTGGCTCCGATGCACTTTTTTTGGCATTAAAATCATTAGATTTAAAAAAAGGTTCAGAAGTTATCTTACCAGCACAAACCTACTGTTCTACATTATTTGCAGTGATACGTGCTGACTTAAAACCAGTCCTGGTTGATATACAAAATAAAAATCCCACTATTTCATTAAATGACTTAAAGAATAAAATTACAAAAAAAACATCCGTAATAATTATGGTTCATTTATATGGAGAAGTTTGTAACATTAAAGAAATAAAAAACTTAATAAAAAATAAAAACATTCATTTAATTGAAGATGCGGCTCAAGCTCATGGTGCAAAAGACTTTTCATTCAATAAAATTGGTAAAACAACTGGAAATATTGGAGTCATGGGTTGTTTTAGTTTTTATCCAGGTAAAAATTTAGGTGCATACGGTGATGGAGGAGCTATTACTACTAATTCAAAAAAATTATATTCAAAACTTCTCAAACTAAGAAATTTGGGTGGTATTAAAAAATATGAACATGATTTAATCGGTTACAACAGTAGATTAGATACAATTCAAGCTTTAATATTAATTAGAAAACTCAGCGATTTAAATTCAAATAATAATAAAAGAAAAAAAATTGCTCAAATATATAATAAAAATATCAATAATAAAAAAATAATAAAACTTAAATATTCATCAGGATGTGTTTACCATCAATATGTAGTTTTAAGTAAATTTGAAAAAAAAATTATAAAATTATTTAAGAAAAATAAGATTCAGTATGGTAAACATTATCCAAAACCTATTCACAAACTTAAATCCACTAAAAAATTATTTATAGGACAACATTATCAAAATGCTGAATTTTTTTCTAAGTATGGAATTAGCTTACCAATAGATCCTAACTTAAAAAAAAAGGAAATTTTAAATGTGTGTAGGTTGCTAAATTCGATTTAATTTTTCTAATGTATCTAGTATTATTAAAGAGAGCTTAGTTGATGTAAGAGGTTTCTTATTTTTATTAATACAGTCAATAAATTCATACATTTCATTCTCTAATGGTGATTTAATGCTAATCTTAGGTGTAAAAGTTTTTCCAAGGTGTATACTGGCTTTTTGTGTAAAAAATTTCTTTTTCATTTTTATAATTTTTGGATATTCAGCATATTTATCAAAAATTTTTATCGGTTCTTTAAAATTAAGCTCATTATACAATAACATCTTTTTTTTGCCTACAATTACAATCTTTCTTATTTTTTCTGGATTTAACCAACTTGATTTAAAATCAACTTTAATATCACCAACTGTGCCAGAAATTTGACTTATATCATTGACTCCTTTTTTTAAAAAATCATGTCCAAAAAATTTTAGAATCCTAAATTTTTTATCAAAAAAATATTGTAAGATAGCTAAATCATGCGATGAAAGATCCCATGCAGACGAAATATCACTTCTGACAGGTCCAAGATTAAACCTTTCAAAAGATAAATATAAAATTTTTCCTAACTCCTTTTTTTTTAAAATTTTCTTAATATATCTAATGTGATCATTATAAAAGTATATATAACCACACATTAAAAATTTTTTTTGTTTCACAGATAATTTATGTAAAATTTTAAGATGTGCTGTTTTATTAGTGGCAGGTTTTTCAATAAAAATATTAAATCCTGCTATCAAACATTTTTTTGCTAGTTGAAAATGATATTTTGTATCAACTGAAATTATTACTCCATCTAAATTTTGTTTTAAAAATTGATTTAAATTATTGACTACGGATACCCTTGGAAATTTTTTTTTGATCTCAATAAGATTTTCAATATTTTTATCGTAGCAAAAAATCTTTTTAATTTTAAGTTTATGTAAAACATTTACTATGTTGGTACCCCAGTACCCTACACCTATTATACCAATTTGATTATTTTTCAATTTAATGTACGTATATGTTATGAGAATATTATGTGTAATTCCCGTTTATAACGAATATGATAAACTTATTTCATTAATAGATCAAATAAAAAAATATAACTACTCTGAGTTTGATTTTAAATATTTATTTGTAAATAATGGATCGAATGACAGATCTCTGGATTTAATTAAAGATAGTAAATTAGATTTTCTTAATTTAAAAAAAAATAAAGGTGTAGGATATGCTTTAATGCTTGGTTTTTTATTTGCAAAAAAAAATAGATATGATTTTGTTATCCATTTGGCAGGAAATGGAAAAATGAAGCCATCACAAATACGTGACTTTATTGAACTTTCAAAGACTAATAAATATGATTTTATCTCTGGAAGCCGTTTTTTAAAAGGATCCTCCAAAAAAAATAATCCCCTTTACCGTATTTTTTTAATTAAAATATTTAATCCAATTATTAATTTTTTACTAAAAAAAAAAATAACTGACTCAACATGTGGTTTTAGAATGTTTAAAGTAAGCATTTTTAAAAATTTTAAAAAAAATTTTTTAAAGAAAGAATTATATACTTATGGATATGAGTATTTTAGTTACGGAAAAATTTTAAGTTCAAAAAGTGTAAAATTTATTGAAATCCCTGTTAGTATGGATTATCCAACAAAAAAAGATTATACTAAAATAAGGCCATTAATTGATTGGTATATAATTGCTAAATATTGGATTAAAGGAATCTTTGATGAAAAAGATCTTTAAACTCAAAGAATTACAAATTAATTATTTTGTATTCTTTGTAATTGTTTATTTAATTGCAACAAATACTTACTTCAGTTATGAGCAAAGTTTAATTTCAGGAGGAGCTGACGGACTATCTTATTTTGAAATCTCAAAATTTGCTCCAAAATTATCGGAAATACCGTTACAACCAATTCATGCAGAAAGATTTTTCTTTCCATATTTAATCGGATTATTAAATAAGATATTTTTTATCGAAATTTACTCACTTTACCAAATTTTTGTAATTATAATTATTGTTTTAATAAATTACGTCTTAGTAAGAATTTTAAAAAATATGGGAGTTAACTCATTTAATTTGTTATTTTCAATAACACTGCTAAATTTTAACCCTTATTTGACACGATACTATATATCAAATCCTTTAATTTTAAACGACTTAATATTTATGTTGGGGAGTTTAAATTTAATATTGGGAATAACTACCAAGAACAAAAAAACTTTATATATAGGATTAATAACAGCAAGTTTAGCAAGACAAAGTGCTATCGCAATTCCAATCTCTTTATTAATTGTCTTACTATTAAAAAAAAAAAATTTTTTTTTAGATTCCTACGACTATATTTTTACATTCGTAATATTTATAATTATTTATTTTTTAGGGTACTTATACTCTGGATCAATACCTCAAACTGATGAAAGATATGATCAATACTATATAACTATATTTGGACTTTTTTTAGAAAATGTTTCCTTTCAAAA